>ODAK010002411.1_pt1 | contig 19690 bp, 17 predicted proteins | sample 1539591 | NCBI WGS metagenome assembly ODAK01 (sample SAMEA3539303, study PRJEB22396) | soil metagenome | biome: tundra; feature: field; material: soil | place: USA | collected 2010-05 | depth 0.15 m | reverse complement strand
GCAGCGAAGGGCAGCGGCCGCAGCGGCGTCAGGCGCAGCACCGCCGACTCCACCTTGGGTGCGGGATCAAAGGCCGCCGCTGGCACGTCGAGCAGTTTTTCCAGTTCGAAGCGGTACTGCAGCATCACCGACAAGCGCCCATGGTTGCTGTCCGAAGGCGCGGCCACCATGCGCTCAACGATTTCTTTTTGCAGCATGACGTGAATATCGCGTATCCGTCCGGTGAAGTCGGCAAGGTGAAACAACAGTGGAGTTGAAATGTTGTAAGGCAAGTTGCCGACCACGCGCAGATCGTTGCCGAGCGCGGCGAGGTCGAACTTGAGCACGTCAGTAACGTGCACGGTCAGGCGCGGTGCGAACTCATTTTTCAGCGCCGCGGCGAGATCGCGGTCGATCTCGATGGCATGCATTTGCTCTACTGCGGCGAGCAACGGGCGCGTCAGCGCGCCCAGCCCGGGTCCGATTTCGACCATGCGATCGCCGCGTGCCGGATGTATCGCTGCGACGATTGCGGCGATCACGCTGGCGTCGACCAGGAAGTTCTGCCCGAAGCGTCTGCGAGGCTGGTGCTTCACGAAGCGATGTGAAGCTTCGGGTGTGCGGCGTTCAGGCTTTGCCGCGCGCGAGCGCAGCTGCCAGGTTGATCGCAGCGCGCAAACTGCCGGCATTCACCTTGCCGCTGCCGGCGAGATCGAGTGCGGTGCCGTGGTCGACCGAGGTGCGTATGATCGGCAGCCCAAGCGTGACGTTTACGCCGCTGCCGAAGCTCGCATACTTGAGCACCGGCAATCCCTGGTCGTGGTACATCGCGAGCACGCAGTCAAAATCACGCAGGCGCTCGCGGTTGAACAGCGTATCGGCGGGCAGCGGCCCGGTCAACTGCATGCCTTCGCGGCGCAGGCGCTCGAGCAGCGGGGCGATGATTTCGATCTCTTCGCGTCCGAGATGCCCCGATTCCCCGGCGTGCGGGTTCAGGCCGGCCACCGCGATGCGCGGAGCCGCAATGCCGAAACGCGCTGTCAGATCGTGCTGCAGCACGCGCAGCGTTTGTTCGAGGCTGCCGGGGGTGATGCGTTGAGCGATGTCTTTCACCGCGACATGCGTAGTGGCGAGCGCCACCCGCAGGCCGCCGCCGGTGAGCATCATCACGACGTGCGGGGCCCGCGTGCGCGCGGCCAGAAATTCGGTGTGGCCGGTAAAAGCGATGCCGGCATCGTTGATAATACCTTTGTGTACTGGCGCGGTGACCATCGCATCGAAGCGGCCATCGCGGCAGCCATCGATCGCGATTTCAAGGGTGCGCAATACATAAGCCGCGTTGGCGCGCTCGAGTTTGCCCGCAGTCACTGCTGCTGCGAGCGGCACATGCACCACCGGCATTGCGCCGCGCTCGAACGCGGGCTGGTCCGCGGGATTGAACGGCAGGCTGCGCCACGGTAACCCCCTCGACTGCGCGCGTTGCGCGAGCAGTTGCTGATCGGCGAGCACCACCAGGTGTTCCGTTTGCGGCTGCTGCGCTAACAGCACGCACAGGTCGGGGCCGATGCCGGCCGGCTCGCCGGCCGTAATGGCGATAACCGGATTCAACACTACTTTTCTTCGAGCCGGTACTCGACGAATGCCTTGTCGTGCAGCTGGCGCACCCATTCCTGGTACGCTTCGTCGGCTTTTTGCGCCCGTAGCGCCAGACGCGTGCGCAGCCGCTGCTGCTGCTGCGACATGTCCTGGTTGCGGCGCTCCAGGACCTGGATCAGGTGCCAGCCGAACGGCGAGCGCACCGGGTCGCTGATTTGTCCCGGCTTCAACGCGTCCATCGCTTTTTCGAATTCCGGGACCGTGTCGCCAGGCGAGACCCAGCCCAAGTCGCCGCCGCGCGAGGCGCTGGCGTCCTCGGATTGCAGCCGGGCGAGTTCGGCAAAATCGGTGTTGTTATCAAGCCGTTCCTTGAGCTTGACCGCGTGCTCCTTCGCCTCGTTCTCCGAGACCAGCTCGCTGGTCTTGATCAGGATGTGGCGTGCGTGGGTTTGGGACACGATCAGCGGCTGATCCTGGCCACGCCGCTCATTGACTCGCACGATATGAAAGCCGTTGGGGCTGCGCAACACGTTACTGACCTCCCCCGGCTTGAGCCCCTTCACAGCGTCGGCAAAAATCGCTGGCAGCCGTGCCATTTCGCGCCACCCCATCGCGCCGCCCTGCACTGCATCCGGCGCATCGGAAAAGCTGGCGGCAACCTGGCGGAAGTCGGCGCCGCCCCTGGCCTGCGCCAACGCCTGCTCGGCGCGCGCGCGGCGCTCCTGCAATTGCTCCGGGCTCGCCTGTTCCGGCACCCGGATCAGGATGTGTGACAGATTATATTCCTCGGTCGGGCCACCCTGAATCTGCCGCGCGCTGAGCAAGTTATCGATTTCGCTTTCGGCTATCGTAATCTTGTTATCAACCTCGCGCTCGCGCAGACGGGCCATGGTGATTTCTTCGAGAATATCCTGGCGGAACTGGTTGAAGTTGACGCCGTCCTTTTCGAGGGCATCGCGCAATTGCGCCAGAGTGATTTTGCTGTCTTCGGCGATGCGACTGATGGTTTTCTCGAGCGTTGCGTCGTCGACACGCAGCCCGGTTTCCTTGGCGTATTGGAGCTGCACGCGATTGAAGATCATGCGCTCGAGCACCTGTTTCTCGAGCACGTCCTGCGGCGGCGGCGGGGTGCCCTGCTGGCGCAGCTGGGTCAGCACGATCTTGACCCGTTCATCCAGGTCGCGGCGGGTGATGACTTCGTCGTTGACGACTGCGATGATGCGGTCGAGCAGCACAATGCGGCCGGCGGCCGGCTTTTGTGCGTAGGCGTGCGGTGCGGCAACCGACGCGAGCAAGACGAGACAGGCCGCGGCGACCGCGCGTGTTAATGCGGCATTCATGCTGTTTTAAGGGTGCTGGAATTAGCGTATCGGGAATGGCTCGTCGGGGCGCGTAGACTGCATTGGCTGCCGGGAATAGCCGCTGATACTCCGTCGTAGCACATCCAGGGGGTTAGAGCCGATTCTTGACACTCCGTTCAATTCAAGCTGCATGAATATCGATTTGACCGAGGTCGTAGCTGTAGTCGCAAAACTGTGGGCGACGACCCGGAATGCCCAGCACCCGCCATCATATTCCAAGCCGGCAAGCCCCTCGAGCAAGCTGCTGTCTGCAATCGAGTAATTCCAGCGCGCCACCGCGCTCAGGCGGCCGGTGAGCGGCCACTGGCCTGAAATGTCCACCTGGCGTAACGTATTTGATGGGTTGTTCGGGTTGGACGTAATTTGCTGCTGAGTCGTTGCGGCAAATGCGCCATTCGCATAACGGTATGCAAGATTGAGAACTCTGCCCGGCTCCGGTTGATAGCGGGTGCCCAGCGAGAGCCTTTGAGTTTGCGAAAAATTGGTCGTGTATTGCCAGCCAGCGTCGGCGGTCCAGTGCTGCGCGAGGGTTCCGCTCAGCGCGGCAAGCAGATCAGAGCTGTTGCTGCCGCGCGGCGCAATGCCAGGCAGTGTCACGCCCTGGGTCTCGAAATAATAACGCTGCGCCAATCCGACCCGCAGCCGTTCGATACCGTCGTCCTGCTGCAACAGGCGCGAGCTCACACCTACGGTGACCTGATTGGCATCGTTGATGCGGTCGTTGCCGCTAAACTGGTTTTCCGTATACAGCGTGGCGAAGTTGATGTCCTGAAATCCGCTGTCGAAGACAGGGATCTGATTCTGGTTGCGGGTCGGTATGTACACGTAATAGATCTTGGGTTCGATCGTCTGCAACATTCCTTGGCTGTATAAAGTCGTGTTGCGTTCGAACACCAAGCCGCTTTCGGCCGAAAAAATCGGCACCGCCCGGTTGAGGCTGGTTGCGGCGGCAGTGGCCGACTCGCCGATGTCGTAATGGGTGAGATGCAAGCCGACCTTGGGCGTCAGATAGGCAAACGACGTTTGCAGTGGCACGCTAATACTCGGATACGCAATGGCCCGTTTGCCATCGACCAGCGTCGGATGAGTGAAGTCCGAAAAATTGCCGTTGAACGCAAAATCGGTGAACCCGGCATTATATTTGTTTGCGACAAAGTTGAGCTGCGAGGTGCCGTAAGGCTGCGCAACTGGATTTAACGGGTCGGTTTGAAGCGTTTGCCAGCGCTGCACCACCGTGGAGAACCCCCAGGTTCCGTCGTTCCACCAGTTGCCGGCCTTAGCAAGCGTCGCCGTGCGCGGCAGCAAGACCTGTGATGTCGCCGCGATTTGCGTCGACAAGTCGGTGAAATAGGTATCGTCCGATACCTTCTGGATGTTAAGTGATCCGTTCCAGCCATTGCCGAGACTTTGAGCGTGGGTCCATGAAAGCGCGCTGCGATTTTCGCCGTTCTTGACCCGATCATCCGGCAGGATTTCGAGGCGGAATTCGCCTCGATAGAGCGGATCGAGGTAACGAAACTCGTTTTGCAGTTGAACGCCCCGCTTCGACATTAGGCGCGGGGTAATCGTGGCATCAAGGTTCGGCGCGATGTTCCAGTAATAGGGCATCGAGAACTCTTGGCCGGAATTACCGGTAGAGCCAAAAGTCGGCGACAACAATCCCGATTTGCGTTGCCGGTCGAGGGAGAAGCTCAGGTACGGCGAATACAGTATGGGTGTCCCCAGAAATATGACGCTGGCATTGCGCGCGGTACCGATTTGACGATCCTTGTCGATGTCGAAATCGCCGGCGCGCACGAACCAGTCGTCGTCGCCGACATCGCACGAGGTGTAACTGCCTCCCAACACGCGGTATTTGCCTTGCCCTTCAAACACGATCCGATCCGCCTCGCCACGGCCCCTGGTCGCGTTGACCTGGACCTGGTACTTCGGATTCTCGATCGCGCCGCGCTCGGTGTCGAGATTAAGCCGCATTTTGGTACCATCGACCACGTCGCCGCGCTGTTCGAGATGGACATGGCCCTGCGCGTTGACTTCATCCTCGGGCTGGTCGTAGCGCAGCCAGTCGGCGTAGACCGCCTGGCCGCGCCGGCGCAGACGAACCGAGCCCTCGGCCTCGATTTCCAGGTCCTGATGGCCTTGAATCCGGTCCGCTTCGACAAACAGCGGCACCTGATCCTTGTTGTCCGGCGGGATGCGGATAAACGACGGCTGGGGCTTAAGCTGAAGCCCGCCCGCGCCGGGTTTGAGGCCGATCGCGGTGTCGTCCGCGGCACCCGCACAGCTGCAGGCGCACAACAGCACTAACGCAATCGGTTTGATGCGCAAAGCTCTCATTATCGGTCTGGTTGGGAGAGAGTGATAAAATCGCACAATTCTCCGAAATAGGCAATGCGCCGAGTGAATCGACGGCAGCAACTTCAGCGCTGGATCGAAGCCCGGTTGAATGCATCGCCGCTTGTGCTCGAGCCGGCATCTGCAGACGCGAGCTTCCGGCGCTATTTCCGCGTGCGTGCGGCGGGGCTGTCGCTGATCGTGATGGACGCGCCGCCCGAACACGAGGATTGCCGGCCGTTCGTGCGTGTTGCCCGCCTGCTGGCGAAGGCGGGAGTGCATGTGCCGCGCGTGATCGCCGAGGACCTCGAGCAGGGCTTTCTGCTGCTGTCCGATCTCGGCACTACGAGCTATCTGCAGGCGCTCAAAAACGACACCGCCGATGAGCTGTTTCGCGACGCGATCGACGCATTGCTGCGCTGGCAGCTCGCGAGCAGGCCGGGCGCGCTGCCGCCGTATGACGAGGCGCTGCTCACGCGCGAGATGAAGCTCTTTCCCGAGTGGTATCTGCAGCGTCACTTGGGGTTAACGCTCAACCCCGCGCAGCTGCAGGCGCTCGACGTGGTGTTCGCGCTGATACTCAATAACAATCTGGTGCAACCCGCCGTCTACGTGCACCGCGACTACATGCCGCGCAATCTGATGGTGTGCGAGCCGAATCCCGGCGTGCTCGATTTCCAGGACGCGGTCTATGGTCCGATTACTTATGACGTCGCGTCGCTGTTCCGGGATGCGTTCGTGAGCTGGGACGAGGAGCGCGTGCTCGATTGGACGGCGCGCTACTGGGAAAAAGCCAAACGCGCCGGGTTGCCGGTCGACAGCGACTTTGGCAGCTTCTACCGCGACTTTGAATGGATGGGGCTGCAGCGCCACCTCAAAGTGCTGGGCATCTTCGCGCGGCTGCATTATCGCGACGGCAAGTGCGGCTATCTCGAAGACGCGCCGCGCTTCGTCGGTTACGTGCGCGCCGTCGCCGTCCGCTATAAGCCGCTGCGCCCCTTGCTCACGCTGCTCGATGCGATCGAGGACAAACCGCAAGCCCGCACCGGCTACACCTTTTGAAAGCGATCATACTCGCAGCGGGGCGCGGTGAGCGCATGCGTCCTTTTACTGAGCGCTTGCCCAAGTCCTTGCTTGAGGTCGGCGGCAAGCCGCTGATCGCCTGGCATATCGAAAAACTCGCCGCCGCCGGCTTCAAGCAGGTGGTGATCAACCATGCGCATCTCGGCGCGCTGATCGAGAACGCGCTCGGTGACGGCAGCCGCTTCGGCATCCCTATTGTCTATTCACGCGAGCACGCAGCGCTCGAAACCGCCGGCGGCATCGCCAATGCACTGCCGCTACTTGGAATCGCGCCGTTCGCCGCGGTCAATGCAGATGTGTTCAGCGCTTACGACTATGCGCGGCTGGCACGCTCTGTCGAATGCCTCGCGCAGCCGGGGCCTGTCGCGCACCTGGTGTTGGTGGACAATCCCGATCATCACCCGGGGGGCGATTTTGCGTTGCACGATGAGCAGGTCGCGCTCGACGGCGCGCGGCTCACCTTCAGCGGCATCGCCGCCTATCACCCCGAGATGTTTGCCGGCATCGCGCGCGGCGCGAAAGCGCCGCTCGCGCCGCTGTTACGCGAGCACATCGCGGCGCAACGCGTGAGTGGCGAGCATTACCGTGGACGCTGGCATGACATCGGAACCCCCGAGCGGCTGGCAGCACTCGGTCGCGAATACTCCGCGGACGACGCGTAGGTCCGGCCGCCGCAGGGTTTATAATTCCGTCATGTCCGACCTTCAGATCGCAGCCGGGAATTCCGCGGTTTACGCCGGGCGGCGCGCGCGGCTGGATCAGTTGATGCAGCGCGGCGTCGCGGTGGTTCCTACCGCGCCTGAGCAGGCGCGCAACCGCGACTCGCAATATCCCTATCGCTACGACAGCTATTTTTACTATCTGACCGGTTTCCCCGAGCCGGAAGCGGTGCTGGTGTTAATTGCGGGTGACAACGGCAGAAGCATACTGTTCTGTCGCGACAAGGACGTCGAGCGTGAAACCTGGGACGGTTTTCGCTATGGACTTGAGCGGGCGCGGGAAGAATTTCATTTCGACGAGAGCCATTCGATCAGCGAGCTTGATGCATTGCTGCCGAAACTGCTTGCGGATCAGCCTGCGCTGTACTGCCATCTTGGCAGCGACGGGCGATGGGATGAGCGCGTACTGAAATGGTTGAATTCGGTGCGCGCGCAGGTACGTACTGGTGTCGCGGCGCCGGCCGCGATCCACGACGTGCGCGCGCTGCTCGATGAGATGCGGCTGATCAAAGACGCGCACGAGCTGGCGACTATGCGGCGCGCGGCGCAGATCTCGACCGACGCCCACCGGCGCGCGATGCGCGCCGTCAAACCCGGCCGCGCCGAGTATGAAATCGAGGCTGAGCTGCTGCACGAATTCCGCCGCCGCGGTGCGCAGGCGCCGGCCTACACGCCGATCGTCGCCGGCGGCGCCAACGCGTGTGTGTTGCATTACGTGCGCAACGACGCGGTGCTCAACGCCGGCGACTTATTGCTGGTCGACGCCGGGTGCGAACTCGACGGGTATGCTGCGGACATCACGCGCGCTTATCCGGTGAGCGGAAGATTCACTCCGGCGCAGCGCGATGTCTATCAGATGGTGCTCGCCGCGCAGGCAGCGGCGATCGCGGCAGTGCGGCCGGGCGCGGCGTGGAACGTGCCGCACGATGCCGCGCTGCGAGTGCTGGCGCAGGGATTGATCGATTTAGGCATGTGCGAGGGCAGCGTCGACAAGGTGATCGAGGGCGGCGATTACAAGCGGTTCTACATGCACCGCACCGGGCACTGGCTCGGACTCGATGTGCACGATGCCGGCGACTACAAGCGCGACGGTCAATGGCGCGAACTCAAGCCCGGCATGGTGCTGACGGCAGAGCCGGGCTGCTATATCCGCGCCGGCGATGGCGTGCCGCAGCAGTTCGCCAACATCGGCATTCGCATCGAAGACGACGTGCTGGTTACGGCGTCGGGACATGAGGTACTGACGCACGCCGCGCCGAAGACGGTCGAAGACATCGAAGCATTGATGCGTGGCTGAGCGACTGGACATTGTGATCGCCGGCGGCGGCCCGGTCGGCGCCGCGTTCGCGCTGGGCCTGCGCGACAGTGGTTTTACGGTGATGCTGCTCGAAGCGCGCGGACCGGGAGCAGCCGTCGAAGATCAGCGCAGCATTGCGCTGTCGCACGGCAGCGGGCTGATTCTCGAGCGGCTCGGCGTGTGGTCGGCGCTGGCGACAGCCGCGATCCCTATCCATCGCATCATAATCTCGCAGCAGCACAGCTTTGGCCGCACCGAGTTGAGCGCCGACGAGGCCAGCGTGCCTGCGCTCGGTTATGTCGCCGGCTATACCGCGTTGCAGCACGCGTTGGCCGGCGCGCTCGAGCAGAGCACCGTGTGCGTGCGTGCGGGCTGCGCGGTACGGGCGATCAGTGGCGACGCGAACGTCGCCGTTGCCACCGTCGACGCAGCCGGCACGCAGCAGCAGCTGGCCGCGCGCCTGATCGCGATTGCGGACGGCGGCGCGCAGCTGAATAGCGCCCACGTCAAAACCCGCGACTACCGCCAATCGGCGCTGGTGTGCGACGTGGTGAGTGAGCAACCGCACCAAAACCGTGCGTTTGAGCGCTTTACACCCGAGGGACCGCTCGCGTTGCTGCCGACTGCGCGCGGCTGGTCGCTGGTGTGGACGGCTCAGCCTGAGCACGCCCAACAATTGGCCGTGCTGGATGACGCCGAATTCTGCCAAGGGCTGCAGGTCACATTCGGCAGCGCGGTCGGCGCGTTCATCGCGGCTGGCCGGCGCCAAGTGCTTCCGCTGGCGCTCAAGTACGCGACGCAGCCGGTCGCGCCGCGCACGTTGCTGATCGGCAATGCGGCGCAGACGCTGCATCCGGTTGCCGGTCAGGGCTTCAACCTTGGCCTGCGTGACGCGTGGGAGCTGGCGCGCGCCATCATCGCGCACGGCGAGAGCGATCCCGGCGGCAGTGAGTTACTGAATGAATATTTTTCGCAACGGCGTCTCGACCGGACCGCCACCATTTTGTTCACTGATTCGCTGATCCGGTTGTTTTGCAAAGACATCCCGCTGTTGAATAGCGCGCGCGGTTTCGGTCTTGCCGCGCTCGGTGCTATTCCGCCCGCGAAAAATTTCCTGGTGCGGCGTATGATGTTCGGCGCGCGCGGCTGAGCCGAAAAATAATTGATCGTGTTGCTTTGCTTGTCGCGGCGCTGAGATTACAATTACGCCCTTCCGGAAATTTTTCTTCACGACGACAATCTATTTAGCGCGATGCATATCGGCCCGCATCAACTCAAGAACAACCTGATTGTCGCGCCGATGGCAGGTGTCACCGATCGACCGTTCCGTCAGTTGTGCAAACGCATGGGCGCAGGCATGGCGGTGTCGGAGATGGTCGCCAGCAATTCACTGCTGTGGGGCTCCGAGAAAACTCGCCGCCGCGCCAATCACGAGGGCGAGGTCGACCCGATTTCGGTACAGATCGCCGGTGCCGATCCGGCGATGATGGCGGAAGCCGCGCAATACAACGTTGACCAGGGCGCGCAGATCATCGATATCAACATGGGCTGCCCTGCCAAAAAGGTGTGCAACGTGATGGCGGGTTCCGCGCTTCTCCAGGATGAGCCGCTGGTCAAGCGCATCGTCGAGGCGGTGGTCGGCGCAGTGCAAGTGCCGGTCACGCTCAAGATCCGCACCGGCTGGGACCGCAACCACAGGAACGCGGTGCGGGTGGCGAAACTTGCCGAGGACTCCGGCATCCAGATGCTGGCGGTGCATGGCCGCACCCGCGCCTGCGGCTACAGCGGCGATGCGGAATACGATACCATCGCGGCAGTCAAAGCCGCGGTCAAGATCCCGGTGATCGCCAACGGCGATATCACCACGCCTGAAAAAGTGAAGCATGTGCTCGCATACACCGGCGCCGATGCGGTAATGATAGGACGCGCCGCGCAAGGCCGGCCGTGGATTTTCCGCGAGATTGAGTGCTATCTGCATACTGGCGAGCAACTGCCGCCGCCGGAAGTCGAGGAAATCCATCGCGTGCTGGTTGCGCATATGCACGACTTGTACTCGTTCTACGGCGAGCACACCGGTGTGCGCATCGCGCGCAAGCATATCTCTTGGTACACCAAGGGCCTCGCCGGATCGGCGGCGTTCCGTCACGCGATGAACCAGTTGCAGACCTGCGGCGAGCAGCTCGCGGCGGTCAACGAGTTTTTCGGGGAGCTGGCAGGGTACGGCCAGCGACTGACTTATATTGAGGGGCTCGCGGCATGATGATGATGGTGAACGAAAACGAAATGGCCCGCTTCGTGCGCAAGGCGATCGACGGCTATTTCAAGGATCTCGACGGGGAGAAGGCGCGCGGGGTCTACGACATGGTGATCAACTGCGTCGAGAAGCCACTGCTTGAGACGGTATTGCATCGCCTCCAGGGCAATCAGTCGCATGCGGCGCAGGTGCTCGGCATCAACCGCAATACGCTGCGCAAGAAAATGAAAGCGCACGGCATCAAAGGTTAGGAGTTTGTCGGACTTAGCCCCGACAAACTCCTCCTGCTTCACATGACTGTCATCAAGACCGCGCTGATCAGCGTTTCCGACAAGACGGGAGTGGTTGAATTCGCGCGCGGGCTTGCAGGTTTCGGCGTCGCGATGCTGTCCACCGGCGGCACTGCCAGGCTGCTTGGCGCCAACGGCATCCAGGTCACCGAGGTGTCCGATCACACCGGCTTTCCCGAGATGCTCGACGGCCGGGTCAAGACGCTGCATCCGAAAATTCACGGCGGCATCCTGGCGCGTCGCAATGTTCCGGCGCACGTAAGCGCGATCAGTGCCGCCGGCATCAAGACTATCGACCTGGTGGTAGTCAACCTTTACCCGTTCAGCCAGACCGTCGCGCGCCCCGGCTGCACGCTGGAGGAGGCGGTCGAGAATATCGACATCGGCGGCCCGGCGATGGTACGCAGCGCGGCGAAAAACCACCAGCATGTCGCGGTCGTCACCGATCCCGCCGATTACGCGGACATCCTCGGGGAAATGCAGGCGGCGAACGGTGCGATCGGACTGCCTACGCGCTTCAAGCTCGCGCAGAAAGCCTTTTCGCACACCGCCGCCTATGACGGCGCTATCAGCAATTACCTGACCACGCTCGATGCCAGCGGCGCGAGCGCTGCGTTTCCGGCGCGGCTCAATCTCAATTTCGATCTCGCGCAGCGGCTTCGCTACGGTGAAAACCCGCACCAGAACGCGGCTTTCTACCGCGACCTCGAACCGGCGCCGGCCAGCCTCGCGCGCTATACCCAATTGCAGGGCAAGGACCTGTCGTACAACAACATCGCCGATGCTGATGCGGCGTGGGAATGCGTCAAAACGTTCGACTCGTTTGACAACAAAGCGGCGTGCGTGATCATCAAGCACGCCAATCCGTGCGGTGTGGCGATTGCGGCGAGCGCGCTCGACGCCTACCGGCTCGCGTTCGCGACCGATCCGACCTCTGCGTTCGGCGGCATCATAGCCTTCAACCGCGAGCTCGACGCCGCAACCGCGGGAGCGGTGAGCGAGCAGTTCGTCGAAGTGCTGCTCGCGCCCAAGGTGTCGGCGGGTGCCAAAGCGGCGCTGGCAAAAAAACAGAACGTGCGCGTGCTGGAGGTGCCGCTGCCATCACCCCTAGCGCCTCTACCGGGAGGAGAGGGGAACTCCGCGACGCCTGCGGCGTGGGCTCGGATGGATTACAAACGCGTCGGCGGCGGGCTGCTGGTACAGACGCCCGACAGCGTCAATGTCAGTGCGGCACAGCTCAAGGTGGTGACCAGGGTCAAGCCTACGGCGCAGCAGCAGGACGACCTGCTGTTTGCATGGCGCGTCGCGAAGTACGTAAAATCCAACGCCATCGTATTCGCGGACCGTGGCCGCACACTCGGCGTTGGCGCCGGTCAGATGAGCCGCGTCGACTCGGCGCGCATCGCCGCGATCAAGGCCAAGAACGCCGGCCTGTCGCTTGCCGGCGCGGTGGTCGCCTCGGACGCGTTCTTCCCGTTTCGCGACGGGCTCGATGTCGTCGCCGACGCCGGCGCGGTTGCGGTGATCCAGCCCGGCGGCAGCCTGCGCGATGAGGAAGTGCTCGCCGCCGCCGACGAGCGAGGCATTGCGATGGTTTTCACCGGTTACCGGCATTTCAGGCACTGATTTGTGAAGGGTGAAGAGTGAAGGGTGAAGGGAACAAGCCCGAAACGATATGCTCGCGGCATGTGGGCTGCAGGTTTCCCCCCTTTCCCCTTCCCACTTCACGCATTCACGCATGAAACTACTGGTCATCGGCGGCGGAGGGCGCGAGCACGCATTGGCATGGAAGCTCGCGCATTCGCCGCGCGTGTCGAAAGTACTCATCGCGCCCGGCAACGCCGGCACCGCACTCGAAGACGGTCTTGGCAACGTCGACATCACCGATTACGCGCAGCTCGTCGAGTTTGCGAAAACAGAACAGATCGCGCTGACCGTAGTTGGTCCCGAGGCGCCGCTTGCCGCGGGCGTGGTCGATGCATTCGAGGCGGCGGGACTCAAAATATTTGGACCGACGCAGCGCGCCGCACAGCTCGAAAGTTCGAAGGATTTCGCGAAAAGCTTCATGAAGCGCCATCACATCCCGAGCGCCGAGTATCAGACTTTTACCGCTGCGCAGGCCGCGCATCAATACATCGACCAGCGCGGCGCGCCGATCGTGATCAAGGCCGATGGCCTAGCCGCCGGCAAAGGCGTGGTGGTCGCGACCGATCTCACGCAAGCGCACGCCGCGGTCGACATGATGCTGGTCGACAACAAAATAGCGATTCAGCACAACGAGGCCGGCCCCCGCGTCGTGATCGAGGATTTTCTCGACGGCGAGGAAGCGAGCTTCATCGTGATGGCGGACGGCAAGCACGCGCTGCCGCTCGCGACCAGCCAGGATCACAAACGGCTCAAGGACGGCGACGAGGGCCCCAACACCGGCGGCATGGGTGCTTATTCGCCGGCGCCGGTGGTCAGCCCAGGTATCCACGCGAAAGTGATGCGCGAGGTGATCCAGCCGGTGATCGCCGGCATGCGGCAGGAGGGTATGCCGTTCGCCGGCTTCCTCTACGCCGGGCTCATGATAGGCAGCGACGGCCAGGTCAAGGTGCTCGAATTCAATTGCCGCATGGGCGATCCGGAAGCGCAGCCCATCATTCTGCGCTTGAAAAGCGATCTGTTCGTGCTGCTGGAGCATGCTATCGCCGGCACGCTCGACAAGGTCGAGGCCGAGTGGGACACGCGCGCGGCGCTCGGCGTGGTGCTCGCGGCGCACGGTTATCCCGGCGCGCCGCGCAAGGGTGATGTGATCGGCGGACTGCCGCGGCCGAGCGCAACAAGGGACGCCGATTATCACGTGTTCCACTCCGGCACCGCATTGAACGGCGAGCAGGTCGTGACCAGCGGCGGTCGCGTGCTGTGCGTGACCGCGCTCGGCCATAGTGTCAAAATGGCGCAGCGCCGCGCGTACGAGATCGCCGCGCAAATCCGCTTCGACGGCATGCAAATGCGGCGCGATATCGGATACCGCGCCATTGAGGCGCGGAATAAACGCCCCGCCAGTTAGCGAGGTGCACAGGACTACGGCGCGGCCCAGGGCAGCGCACAGCTCCCGAGGAGAAAACAGATGGCTGAGACCTACGATCGCACGCGCGGCGACACCGGCAACATAGTCGCGCTCGAGCACGTCAACGTGACGATACCTGACCAGCGGCCCGCGACTGCGTTCTACATCGCGGGCATGGGGTTTACGCGCGACCCATACATCCAGGTCGGGCTCGAGAACATGTGGGTCAACATCGGCCGCAGCCAGTGCCACTTGCCGAAAGGCAACCCCCAGCGGGTGCGCGGCACGATCGGCATAGTGGTGCCCGATCTCGGCGAGCTTGCGCAGCGCCTGAAAAAAGTCACGCCCTGGCTGGAGGGCACGCAGTTCGGCTTTCAGGCGCATGCTGACCGGGTCGACGCGACCTGCCCGTGGGGCAACCGCTTCCGTTGCCACGCGCCGAGCCCTGAATTCGGTTCGGCCGACCTCGCGCTTGCCTACGTCGAGTTCGAAGTGCCGCGCGGCAGCACCGGCGGGATCGCGCGTTTTTACCGCGAGGTCCTGAACGCAACCGCGGCGATCGAGCAGCGCGGCGGCGACGCAGTCGCATGCGTGGATGCCGGCCGCGCCCAGAAACTGCTGTTCCGGGAAACCGACGGCACGCCGCCGCCTTACGACAACCATCACATCCAGATCTACATCGCGGATTTTTCCGGCCCGCATCGCGTCCTGGTCGAACGCGGACTGATCACCGAGGAAAGCAACGAGCACCAGTACCGCTTCCGCGATATCGTCGACCTCGACAGCGGCAAGCTGCTGTTCACGATCGAGCACGAGGTGCGCAGCCTGCGTAATCCGCTCTATGCGCGGCCGCTCGTCAACCGCAATCCGGCGCAGACCAATAACGATTACGTGCGCGGCCACGACGCGTTTCGCGGCACTTTCTGAAACCCGTCTAAGGAATTCGGTGATTCCCGAGAAGATGAAAGCCTGGGTGCTCGGCAATCCCGGCGAACTCAAACTGGTAGAGAAACCGGTGCCCCGGCCCGGCGCAGCCGAAGTGCTGGTACGCATCGACGCGATCGCGGTGTGCGCAACCGACCTGGAGGTCATTTACCACGGGCCGCCGGCGCTGATTCAGGGCGGTGATCCGTTCAACAGGAATTTCACGCCGGGCCACGAATACATGGGCACGGTGGTCAGGCTCGGCCCGGGGGTCGACGAGTTCGACGTCGGCGCGCGCGTTACGGTCGAGATCCACGCCGGCTGCGGCCGCTGCGAGCGCTGCCGCGAAGGTATGTATACCGCGTGCCTGAATTACGGCATGAATTATGGCGACCACGACAAGGGACACCGCGCCAACGGCTTCACCACCGACGGCGGGTTCGCCGAGTACGCGGTCAACCACATCAACACCCTGGTGCAGGTGCCCGATGACATGAGCGACGAGGAGGCGACGCTCGTTGTCACCGCCGGCACCGCGATGTATGGGCTCGATGTGATGGGCGGACTCATCGCCGGGCAGACGGTGGTCGTGGTGGGGCCGGGGCCGATCGGGCTGATGGGCGTGGGTGTTGCCAAGGCGCTCGGCGCGCAACCGGTGATACTGACCGGCACGCGCGCCGACAAAAGACGCCTCGAGCTGGGCAAAAAACTCGGCGCCGACCACGTCGTTAACGTGCACGATGAAGATGCCGTCGCAGCGGTGAAGCGCATCACCAAGGGAAAAGGGTGCCACTACGTGCTCGAATGCTCGGGTGCGCCGGACGCTGTGAACGAAGCGGCGCGCATGTTAAACCGCGGCGGACGCATATGTCTCGCGGCGTTCGCACAAGAGCTAGTGCTGGTCGACGTTGCGTACCTCGTGAGCAACAACATTTACCTCTTTGGCATCCGCGGCGAAGGCAGGAGCGCAACCCACCGCGCCGCCGCATTGATGCAGCAGAAGCGCTTCGACGCCAGGCTCATCCATACGCACACGTTCCCGCTGGAAGATGTGCCGACCGCGATCCGATACGCGCGCGAGCGGGTCGATGATGCGATCAAGGTAGTGGTCAAGATGCGCCACTGATGCAGCGCGCCGGTCACGACCCGAACAGCGGCGCGTTCACCGTTCGATCATAAGAGCATAAACCGGAAGAGAGATCATGCGTACATCGAAACCAGCGTCGCGCGGGCCATTTGCATTCGTTGCCGCGGTAATCGCGCTCGCTGCGCCGGCGGCCGCATGCGCGCAGGAAGAATTTCCGGGCAACAAACCGATTGAAATGACCGTGTTGTTCCCGGCCGGCACTTCGGCCGACGTGACCGCGCGCGTGCTCGCCGAGGGCATGTCGCGGCAGCTCAGCACCAACATCGTGGTCGTGAACCGCCCCGGCGCGGGCGGCGCGATCGGCTACAAATACATGGCCGCGCAGACGCCGGACGGCCATCACATCGTGTGGAACTCGAACTCGATCTCGACCAGTTATCATTCAGGCATGCTCGCGTTCGACTACAAGGAGTTCGATCTGGTGGCGCAGGTGCAGGTGGAAACGCCGCTGCTGGTGGTCAAGGCCGACGCGCCGTGGAAGGGCTTGCGCGAGTTCGTTGCCGCTGCCAAGGCGAACCCGGGCAAGATTACCGTTGGCAATTCGGGCGTCGGCAGCCACACGCACATGACTTCGGTATCGCTGTTCAAGGCGGTCGGCGCGGAGGTGGTGGATGTGCCGTTTGGCGCCGCACAAGTGATCCCGAGCCTGCTTGGCGCGCACGTGCAGGCGGTAGTGCAGTTGCCGGGCGCGCTGGTATCCCACGTCAAGGCGGGCACCCTGCGGGTGCTGGCTGCGTTGAGCGCGAAACGCGACCCCGCTTTTCCGGAGATCCCGACCGCCCGCGAGCAGGGCATCAACATCGGGGCCGAGCTGTGGCGCGGCATCGCGGTTCCCAAAGGCACGCCAAAGAAAATCATCGCCCGGCTCGAAGACGCAATCCGCAAAACCGTCGCGAGCTCTGAATTCGTGAGATCGTGCGAGCGCTTGGCGGTGACCCCGGCGTTCCTGCCGGCGGCTGAGTTCGGCAAGGTGGTCGCCAGGGAAGATGCCGAAATCGCGCAAATGATGCAGTTGCTCGGCTTGAAAAAGGGCGCGAACTAGCGCGCCACGCCGCGCGCTGCTCGCCCCTCACCCGGCATGGACGTTGCCGCGGTCTCCGCGTATTTGACCGATCTGCAGAGCCGCATCGTCGCGAGGCTCGCGGCGATCGACGGCAAGCCGTTCCGCAGCGACAGTTGGCAGCGTCCCGAGGGCGGTGGCGGTACCAGCTGCGTGATCGAAGAGGGTGGAGTGTTCGAGCGCGGCGGCGTCAACTTCTCGCACGTGACGGGCAAGAGCCTGCCGCCGTCGGCGACCGCATCGCGCCCCGAGCTCGCCGGGCGCAACTGGGATGCGATGGGCGTGTCGCTGGTGCTGCATCCGCGCAATCCGTATGCGCCCACTGTGCACATGAATGTGCGCTTCTTCGTCGCGCATCCGCCTTCGGATGCCGCGCAGCCGGCATGGTGGTTCGGCGGCGGGATGGATCTGACGCCCTACTATGGGTTCGAGAAGGACGCGATCCATTTTCATCGCGCCTGCCGCGATGCGCTTAGCTCCTTCGGCGCCGATTGCTATCCGCGCTACAAAAAATGGTGTGACGAATATTTCTACCTGAAGCATCGGAAGGAGCCGCGCGGCATCGGCGGCATTTTCTTCGACGACCTTAACACACCCGATTTCAAGACGTGCTTCGCGTTGCAGCAAAGCGTCGGCGATAGTTTCCTCAACGCTTACGTGCCGATACTCGATCGCCGCAAGGACACGCCCTATGGCGAGCGCGAGCGCGACTGGCAGGCCTATCGCCGCGGGCGCTACGTCGAGTTCAACCTCGTCTACGACCGCGGCACGCTGTTCGGCCTGCAATCGGGCGGGCGCACCGAAGCTATCCTGATGTCGCTGCCGCCGGTCGTCAGGTGGCGCTACGACTGGCAGCCGGAGTCCGGCAGCGCGGAAGCGAAGCTCTACAGCGATTTTCTGATCGGGAAAAACTGGCTGCAAGTTGGCTCATAAAACGGCGGATTCAAAAGCACACTTCAACGCGCAGGCGGCAGAAAAGTTATACTGACCCTGTTTACGTCGTTTGCTGCGGCACCCTATGGAACCCTATCTGCTCTGGATTCTCGTCGGCTTTACGCTGATGATCGTCGAGCTGCTCAGCGGCACGTTCTACCTGCTGATGCTTGGTGGCGCGGCGTTCGGCGGCGCGTTGCTCGGGTGGCTGGGACTGGGCTTCCCGGCGCAGGCCGCGGTCTCCGGCGCGCTCGCCGCCGTCGGTTGCTACCTGGTGCATGCATGGCACAAGCGCAATGCCGGCAGCCAGATGGCATCGATCGATGCCGGCCAGCCGGCAAGTTTCGAGTCGTGGACCGACGAAGCGGCGCGCCTCGCGCGCGTGCGCTACCGTGGCGCAGCGTGGGATGCGCGCGTCGCGGGCGGCGGACCACTCGCTCCAGGGGCAATCATCTATGTCACCGCAACCGAAGGCAGCACACTCAAGGTCACAACCCAGCGCCTCGCCTGAGCCGGCGTGGTCGCAGGCCAAGCTTATAGGGAGAATACCCATGCTTCCAAGACTGATCGTCGCGATCGTGCTGTCGATCGCGGCTACGCAATTCCCCGCCACCGAAAAATATGCGGGCTGGATCTTTCTGCTCGCGATGATCGTGGTGTTCGTGATCGAGGGCGTGCGCATCGTGCCGCAGCAGCACGCCTGGGTGGTCGAGCGCCTGGGCAAGTTCCACGCGGTGCTCGAACCCGGCCTCAACCTGATCATCCCGTTCATGGATCGCGTCGCGTACATGCACAACCTGCGGGAGGTGCCGCTCGACGTGCCCGAGCAGGTCTGCATCACGCGCGACAACACGCAGCTTGGCGTCGACGGCATCATCTACTACCAGGTCATGGATCCGCGCATGGCGTCCTACGGTTCGTCGAACTACATCATGGCGATTGTCCAGCTGGCGCAGACGTCGTTGCGCAGCGAGATCGGCAAGATGGAGCTCGACAAGACTTTCGAGTCGCGCGAGGACATCAACCGCCAGATCGTCGCGGCGCTCGATGAGGCGGGACGCAACTGGGGCATCAAGGTGCTGCGCTACGAGATCAAGAGCCTCACGCCGCCGGAGTCGATCCTGCGCTCGATGCAGCAGCAGATCACCGCCGAGCGCGAGAAGCGCGCGCTGATCGCCAAGTCGGAAGGCGAGCGCCAGCAGGAGATCAACATTGCCGACGGCAAGAAGCAGGCGGCGGTGCTCGAATCCGAGGGCGAGAAAGCGGCGGCCATCAATCGCGCGCAGGGCGAGGCCACCGCGCTGCGCCTGATCGCCGAAGCCAACGCCGCCGCGGTGCGCGCGGTGGCCGAGGCCATCTCCGACAAGGGCGGCATGGATGCGGCGAACCTCAAGGTGGCGCAGGAATACATCGCCGCGTTCGGCAACCTAGCCAAGACGAGCAATACGCTCATCGTGCCGGCCAACGCCGCGGACATCGCCGGCATGGTCACTACTGCAATGACCGTACTCGACAAGACCAAGCAGGCTGCGGCGAAGTAAACCCCGAATGGGAGCTGCCCAACCAGGGCGTGCAACCGACGCCCGCAAGCGGGCGCGGCTGACGCCGAATGTTAGAGGTGTGAGTTGAAGTGCCAGCTTTGCGCGAACGACGGGAAGTTG
>ODAK010002410.1_pt1 | contig 19691 bp, 7 predicted proteins | sample 1539591 | NCBI WGS metagenome assembly ODAK01 (sample SAMEA3539303, study PRJEB22396) | soil metagenome | biome: tundra; feature: field; material: soil | place: USA | collected 2010-05 | depth 0.15 m | reverse complement strand
CATCTTTCAGGTAGAGGCCGATGGTTCTATCAACCCGCGTTCGTAGCGCGGCGGCTGATCCGGTTCACACCAAAGGTGCTCGACTTATGGTCTGGATGGAGGGATTTGAACCCCCGACGTCTTGTCCCCAAGGCAGGCGCTCTTCGCAGGCTGAGCTACATCCAGACACACGTACGGCGTATGCCAGCCGTGATGGTTCGTTGCCGTCTTCTTCGTTTACGTCAGCGCGGCGCTGAAGAGGAGAATGGCGCCCGCAGCTTCCGATGGGACCACGCAGCGTCCTCGCGGGTGCCGAAGATAAACTTCAATTCACCGCCTTGCATTAGTTCCTCGTGTGTCACGTAGCTGCGATCAAGTGAGTGTCCATTTAGAGAGACGTCCTTTACGAAGCCGCGCTCGTCACTCGAATTCACACTTGAAATTGTCAGCAGCTTTCCATTCGGCAAATGAATTACCGCCCGTTCAACGAACGGGCGGCCGAGCACGTACTCGTTCGAACCGGGCGCTACCGGGTAAAACCCCAAAGCAGTGAACACCAGCCAGGCAGACATCTGCCCCAGATCGTCATTGCCCACGAGCCCATCCGGCGCAGGCTTGTACTGTGAGTCCACGATCTGTTTCAGTCGTGCCTGCGTCTTGAGAGGTGCGCCAGCATACATGTAGAGATAAGCAAGGTGATGGCTCGGTTCGTTTCCGTGAATGTATTGCCCGATCATTCCGGAGATGTCTTCAACATTTGCGTAGGACGCTGGATCCACTTTCTGATCAAACATCGCATCGAGTTTGGCGATCAACTTGTCGTCGCCGCCTAGCAGCTTGATCAATCCCTGCTCATCTTGAGGCTGATACCACGAGTACTGCCAGGCATTGCCTTCAGTGAAGCCGCTTGCCGCTCCCGCCATCGCCGGATCGAAGGGCTTGCGGTAGTCTCCGTTCTCGAGTCGAGGCTCGACAAATCCATCTGCCGCGTTGAAGTTGTTCCGCCAATTGTCGGCTCGTTTCTCAAACGTGTCGGCCGTGGCGCTCTTGCCCATTGCCCTCGCCATGCGCGCAATCGTCCAGTCGTCAAAGGCGTACTCGACTGTCTTAGACGCAGCTTCTTCGTCATGATCGACGGGCACATAGCCGAATTTCATGTATGCTCCGAGGCTGCCATACGGCGCATAGGTAGCGCTGGCCACCATCGCATTGAGTGCCGCCTCAGCATCGTATCCGCGAATACCTTTCATATACGCATCGGCGATAATCGGCACAGCGTGGTAGCCGATCATGCACCAGGTTTCCTGTCCCTGAAACTGCCACACAGGAAGAATTCCAAAAGGGCTCTCTTGCTGTGAAGCGATGAGCGAATGCACAAGGTCGTTGGTGCGCTGTTCCGGCTCCAGCAGAGTCAACAGCGGTTGTTCAGCACGATAAACGTCCCACAGGGACAAGGACGACAAGAAGCGAAAACCTTCGGCACGATGCACTTGATTGTCTGGTCCGCGATACTCGCCGTTTACATCCATGCTTATGCTGGGCGCCATCATCGCGTGGTAAAGCGCGCTATAGAGCGACTTGGTCATGGCGGGCGAGGCATAGAATTCCACGCGCCCCAGTTCCTTACGCCACATGTGTTGTGTATTTGTGCGGACGCTATCAAAATCGAAACGCGGCGTCTCTGCGTCCATGTTTCGGATCGCGTTTTCTTCGCTGACTGTCGAAATCGCCACCTTCACAATCAGCGGGGCGGATGACGGAGCAAAATCGAACACCGCCTCCAGCCCACGTCCCTCCACGCTTTGCGTGTCCGCAGGCGACGTTCCGGGCGTCTTGAATCCGTGATACGGTGACGGATCTTCTTCTCGGTTATAGAGAGCATGACCCGCAATCGGCGCTGAGAAGCGAATTGCAAAATACAGCTGCCTCCCCGGTGCCCATCCGCGTGTCTCCCGCATTCCAGTAACTGTGCCGTCCTTGCGCACACGAATCCGCGACCACAACACCTTGCCGGGATAGTTATAGATGCTGCTGCGCAGGTCCAGTAGAAGATGTCGCTTCACGTCATCTGGAAAGGTGTAGCGATGCTCGCCGACTCTTTCCGTTGCCGTCAATTCAGCTCGCACTTTGGGGTCCTGAAGAAACACAGAGTAGTATCCGGGCTCCGCGCGTTCGCTGGCATGTGAGAAGCGCGAGCGATACCCGGGCAGAGTCTTCTCCGGATCACCCGGCTCCAGGGGTACAGTCTCGCCGCTGACGGGCATGATCAGCACATCGCCAAGATCGCTGTGGCCTGCCCCTGAAAAGTGCGTATGCGAGAAGCCCAGGATCGTCGTGTCTTCGTATCTATAGCCGGCTGCCCACTTATAACTTTGCTTGAAGGGGCGGATCTGTGTGTCCGGTGAAAGCTGGACCATGCCGAATGGCGCTGTCGCACCTGGAAACGTGTGGCCCTCCGGCCCAGTGCCAATCATCGGATCGACAAGCTTCAGCGCATCGGGCATTTGCGCAAAGCAAACACAGGCAGGGATCAGCACAGCCAGCCAAAGGTATCTCTTCATGATTTAAAACTACCGCATCGTCGCATCCGGTCCCCGTGAAGAGCAGATTCCCGGCGCTGCCGATACTACCCTAAGACTTGCAGTTGCCGAATGAGACTGAGCTTTGTCACTATGAATTTGTGCGCTGATTGAGGCTGCACTCACCTTGTCCCCGTGTTTAGGCTCGCTGCACTGTTGCCGTGGCAGGCTGCGGAGGCGGCTACCGCTCGCTTGGTCAACACTTCGCTTTGTCCAGCGTTTGCTGCATTCGGTGCGCCCTTCAAGTCCTTGAGAAGCTTTACGAGGCGCGTGAAACCCTGCTCGCGGGCGGCCTTGTTTCCTGGAACGGTATTGGACGGATCTTCTCCGGCGCGCATGAAACCGTGGCCAGCGCCATCGTATGTAACCGGCTCATATGTTTTGCCGGCGGCCTTCATCGCGGTAACCGTATTCGGGATGGTGGCTCCGATTCGAGCATCGTTACCGGCATAAAATCCGTACACGGGAGAATTGATTGAAGTCACATCCGCAGGGCCGGGTCCGTAGAAAACGAAGGACGCCGAAAGGTCTTTGCGGTGCGCGGCAAAGGCGAATGACTTGCCTCCACCCCAGCAGAAGCCAACGGTTGCGATCTTGCCGTTGGCGGCGGAAAGGTGCTTTCCATACTCGGCAGCTGAATCGAGGTCGGCCATGACAACGTTGGGATCGAGTCCAGAGACGGCCTTGACGGCCGCATCCTGGCTGGGGAATTCGCTGGAGCCGCCGCCGTTAGGACCGAGACCGGAGATCAGGTCAGGCGCGACAACGATAAACCCCTGCCCGGCGAGTTCGTCGGCCATCTCCTTGGCCCAGTCGCTGAGACCGAATATCTCGTGAATGAGAATGACGACGGTCGCTTTCTCCTTGACCTCGGGGTAGACGACAAAGGCATGTATGGTGCGGTTGTCGTGCTTGAGAGCAACGTACTCGTGGTGGCGAGGAGAAGCCTCGAGCCGGGCCTTGGCCCAATCTTGTGCCGCACTGGAAACAGCAGCGAGCGGAACAAGCAGAGCTACGGCGAGTCTCACAACCTGGGGAATCGAAAATGTCATGCGAAGGAGTCTAGTCGCAACAAACAACTGATCGCAAGAGTCGTGCCTTAAATGAAATGATCAAAGGGACCGACCCGTTCGCTTCGCCGAAAACTATCTTGCTGGAAATCACCTTGCCACCTCAATAGTAAGCAGTACGGATGCGATCGAGGACGTACTCTGCTTTGGCTAACCATCTTCCCTCGCATCATCGAGAACGGACTGGAGACCGGTGACAGCTTTGGGGCGCCTATCGAGTAGATTTCCGGGGATACCGCGGGAAAAGGTGCGGTCGGCTCTGGAGCCAGCCGCATCTCCCGTTCTGTTTAGAAGTTCAGCTTCGCTGCGAGTTGGAAGGCTCGCGGTCCGCCGGAACCGAAGACTCCACCCGCAGTGGAGACCGGCATTCCAAAGCTGGACGAGTAGGTGGGGTTGTTACGATCCGGCGAGAGTGTGTTTGCAAATCCTGAGTAGTTGAGATTGCTCACCCCAAGAATGTTGGTCACATTGAAAATGTTGAAGGCTTCACCAAGGAGAGTGATTGTGTGGTTTTCACCAAAACGGAAGGAGCGGTCCAGCCGAAAATCAAGGGCGTTAAAGCTGTCGTTGAACCTGGCGTGGGGGCTGACTTGGGGAAGCATGACATAGCCATTCGCGCTGGCCTCGAAAACTCCTCCGCCCGCATTGCTGCTTGCGATAAAGGCATTGAGTTGCTCCGCGTTGTGAAATTCGCGACCGCCTGCATTGCGCTGCATCGTGGGAACCCGTTCGCTGCCGTCCGGAAGAAGGATGTCCATGGGAACACCGGAGGCGATCGTCCAGATTGGCGCGAAGTGGAAGGACCATGGCAGATTGGTTAGCCCCGACAAAACGAGACGATGGCGCTGATCACCAGGTGGAGGGCCATATTCACGTTGCAGATTGGAGGGATCTATCGGTGAGTATTCAAATGGGATTTGATCGTCGTTGGCGTAGTTGAATGCTTTGGCAAGTGTGTAAGCGGCATCAAACTCGCCGTACTTCTTAAACTGCTGACGAACACTGACCCAGAGCGCATCATACTTTGTGTTCACAGCCGACTCGAGGTCGGTGACGTTATCTGGTCCCTGCGTGTCAGGATTGTAGACGGTACCGACCGGTCGGCCAATGATGAAACGCGTGCCGAGGTTGTGAACCCCGTCAACCTTGACAAGAAGGCCAGCGCCAATCTGCTTCTCGACTCCCAGGTTGAATTGCTGAACCATGGGGTTGCGCATGTGGTTGCTGATGACATCGATGCCAGCCGCTCCGGCACCGGTGAACAGGAACCCGCCGAATGGATTCGACAGCACCTCAGGAGCTCCGGGAATGAAGGTGCCGTCCTGGTTGAGATAAACGGGAATTCCGTTCTGGTCGGTGATTACATTGCCTGCGGTCACATTGAGAGCGAGGGCGCGGCCGTCGAACCCCTTCTCGAGCGACATGATTTCGAGCGTGATGCGATCGTAATAAATTCCGTAACCGCCATGAACATTGAGGTTGGGATTGAGTGCGTAGTTGAAGCCCACGCGGGGAGCCCAGTTATTGAAATCGCGATGACGCGAGCCTTGATAGAACGACTGCACGATCGGATTGCGATTTGCGTACCAGCTCAAATTGTTGAGATTGGAGTCCATCTCCCAGCGAAGCCCAAGGTTGAGAGTGAGATTCTTGAGCGCCTTCCAATCGTCTAGAGCAAAAAACGCGAAATGGAAGTTGTCGTCGTTCGGCAGATCCAGGGGACGTGTGGGCGTGGAACTACGTAGGGCCACTGCGAAGAGAAGATCGTCATCGTTGACTTTGCCGTCCTGGTTGCGGTCGAAGTCGGGAAAATCTTCAACAGCCTGGATATTGCCCTGCTGAAAGACGCCGAGGTTAAAGTCGGCATCGATGGACTGCACTTCCCCTCCGAAGCTGAGGGTGTGGTTATGGTGAGACCAGCTGAGAATGTCATCGCCTTGCAGACGGAACTGCAGTGTCTGCTGCGGTACGCGGTATGTGGCGCCGTCGTCGAGGTCAGGATATGTAATTTGCGGTGCGGTAGAAGTGGGTGCGGTGGTGTTGATGAAGTTGTTGTCGGCGAAGCTGAGGCGATTGATCACAGCGGGCGTGAAGATGTGCACCCAATCGGCTGTGAGCCCCTGCAAATGATTCACAGCGGTTTGCCGGTAAGCAGCCGTTCCAAGCGCGCGGTCAAGTGTACTCTGGCTCAGGTCATCTTCAAGCTCGAGCGACTCACGAAATCCAATCCGATCGCGCTCGGTTACCTGCCAATCGAGCCTCTCGGTCGTAAGGAAATCATGCAGCGGAGCAGTTGCGAATACGCGATTGATTGTCTGACTTTGCGTGTCCCGCGCAGCGACGAGGTCAGCGCCGAGTTGCTGACGATCTTCAACGGCAACGAACCACCAGGCTTTGTCGCTCCGGATGGGACCGCCGATGTCGGCAGCATATTGCTGTCGACGGAAAGTCGGACTTAGCCCGGGGACAGGTTGATAAGTAGCGGGCAGACCCTCAAGGCTTTTGTCGCGTTCGTAAACGGCAACACTGCCATGCAGCTGATTTGACCCTTGCTTGGTGACCACGTTGATGACCGTCGAACCTGATCGGCCGAGGCCGGCAGAAAATCTGTTGCTCGCAATTTGAAATTCCTGAACTGCGTCTTGGGGAATGTTAACGAGCGATCCACCGACCGCATCGTCATTGTTGTCGGCGCCATCGATGGTTACATTGCCGCCACGACCGGTCTGGCCTGCTGAAGCGATGACGACTGTATGCTCCTTGGTGGGATCGAAGTTGGGCGCCGGAGCGTTGCCCGGAACCAGATACGCGAGCTCAAGATAGTTGCGTCCGTTGAGCGGCAGAGTCTCGATCTGGCGTGCACCAATTACGCCACCCAGGGTGGAGCTTGCAGTGTCGACACCCTGCTGCACACTGGCGGCGACTTCAACAGTTGTTTGGTTTTTTGCGACGACCAGGCGGACAGGGAGATTGAGGGTCTGACCAACCTCGAGGTCGACTGATTCGCGCCATGCGGCGAAGCCCGACGGCACCGTGGCAGTGAGTGTGTAGTGTGCCGCTTCGAGCGTAGTGAAAGAAAACACGCCATCGTTTTGGGTGGCAAATGTGCGGGCAGTACCTTGCGCAACATTGGTCAGGGTCACCACGACCCTCGCGACCGACTTGCCAGACGGATCGGTGACGACACCGTCGATATTGCCGGTTGCCAAGAGTTGTGCATGCGATGAAACGACAATTAGACAAGCGAGGAACAACGATCCACAAATCGCTTTGCAGAATCTGGATGCAAGCAAGATGACCTCCGTAGAACCAACCTCAAAGGAAAGGGGCTTCATTCTTTTGGGTAGTAGATTTTGAGCGGATGAGCCTCAACGGGACCATACGGAACGAGGCGGAACATTGGCATCGCCCTTTCAGAGGATGAATTGGTCCATCCAAAGATGTAGATCGAATGTGAGGAGATTGAGCGCGAAGGAGCTTGGGAATTGGCCGCTCGCGCCGACTGCTTGGCTGGCGGGGCGTCTAGTGCGCTCGGTGGCAGCGCGGTCTTCCAGTCTTTTGACCATCAAATTCGGAGCGGAATCACCGACGGCATCCTAGTGCTGCTGCTCTCGGATGGAAAGCGTGTCGTGCCACCCAAAGGTGTGGTCGGAAGGCCAAAAAAGTGAGTGCTTGGTGCATTGATAGAAAAAGGAGGAAAGCGCTACTCGCTTTCCTCCTCGCCCAACTTTGCTTCGTTGCCTTGGCAGGATGTTTCATGCCGCTTGTGACTTCGATTATTGCTCTTAGGGTACAAGTGGCGATCGAACCACTTGTACCCGAAAGGAACGAACTATCAGAAGCTAAGGTGAAGCCCGAACTGCTCAGAGCGAGGAAGATTTTGGCCTGTGGAGAAGCCAAACGTTCCACTCGCCAGATCACTATCGGGCTGCGTTAGATTGACACGGTTGAAGATGTTGAATACATCTGCTCGGAATTCAACTGCAAACCTATCGAAGCTGAACGCTTTTGCAAATTGTGTATTAACGTTTGCGAGTCCGGGGCCGATATACGTGTTCCTCCCTCCGTTGCCTTGACTACCAAGATTTGGCGCCGGAAACGCGGACGCTGAAGCGAAGCCTTTTAGGAAATCGCTGCGATTGCCCGTCTTGACTGTGCCTGCAGGCGGTCGGTTCGGCACATCATATCCGTAGCCATCTGCATTGAAGTCGCCGCTTCCCGGCTTCAGGCCGATGACCTTTCCATTTGCGTCATAGATTGGGTTGAACGATGCGCTGGTGTACACGGTGAATGGCAATCCGCTTTGGAGTACGACGATGTTCGACATGTGCCATCCGCCTAGCAACGCCTTGCTCAAGCCGTTCCTGAAGATGTCCGGCACCATGACCATACTATCCATGGTGAATCTCTTGGAGACATCAAAGTCCGATAGCCCATGCTGCGACGGCACATTGAGCGGATCGAAAATTGCCTCGCCGTTCGCCGTTCCGTTGTCATTGCTGCTCATTTCGTCTGTGGACTTACCCATGGTGTAGATTCCGCGGAGTTGCCAAGAGCTATTCATGCGCTTGGTAATCATGAACGACGCATAGTGACCATCTGCAACACCGATGGTCCTGCCGAAAATAATCGGACCAAAATTCGGATTGAGACGCGTCTGGTTGCCGCCATTAACAATCAAGTCTCCCGGGAACCTGTTCACGTCCGTCTGAATATAGAGATGGCGACTGCTCGACCCGTTGTAATCAGCTTCGGCCGTGAGGTTGTGGCCGATATCCTTCTGAACCGCCAGCATCCAAATCTGAGTTCGAGGTTGATCGAGTTGCGATTGGACGCCGGACGTCAGGACCGGAAGACCGACGATTCCGCCGGCTGCATTTGTTTGGAACGTGATGCCGGCAGGAATAGGCCAGGTTTGCCCGTCCGTGCTTCCCAGAGAGTACGTAAAGGGATGCGCACTGCTGGTCAAATTGAACGCCGGATTCGCCCAGGTTGGAGGATTGGCGCGCGACGGGAACGACCATGAACCGTCGGCTACGTTGTTGTAGTAAAGACCATAGCCTCCGCGAACGGCCATCTTTCCGTTGCCAAACACATCCCATCCAAATCCAAATCTTGGACCGATGCCCTGCGGCTTGTTGTTGGTAACGTAAGCGGCTTTGCCTCCGCGAAGTGACATCACTCCACTCGTAACCTGCTGGGCAAAGTCGCTGCCGGCGCCGGGCGTAAAGAGTGGGAACGGTGTCCGCGAATTATAGTACGTGCCCCAGTGTCCAAAGTAGTCATACCTCAGACCGGCATTCAGCGTCAGGCGATGCGTTACTTTCCAGTCATCCTGGACGTAGGCACCGGAGTACACCCAGCGAAGTATCTCGTAGAGATCGTTCGCGAGGGAACTTGTCGTTACGTCCATGCCTGGCCCACTCTGCGAGAACACGCCGTCTTGCGCAAAGTCCATCAGGTTGCCGAAGCCGAAGGTTGGCCTTAGCACAGCCGACGTGAATTTGTCGTCGTCGTGGTGACGATCAATGTCGACTCCAGCGCTTACTGTGTGTCTGCCCTTTGTCCAGCTCAGTACGTCATGCCAATTGAAATTCTCGTGAACCCAACCGGCCGAGCCCCACTGGTTGAATCCGGCAACGCCAGAGATGTTGACGTTGGGTAAATTCTTATTGTGTGATGTTCCGGGATTCGAACCGACGGCACGAACCAGTGTCATCCCTGCTTCATTGATAAGACTGCTCGAGAATGCGTGCGTCCAGTCAACTTTCGCGTAGACGCCAGTGTTGGGAAGGGTGACCCGAAAGATCGGACGCGGATCATTCTGCAACTGGTCAGAATAGGTTCTGAACCAATTGAAGAAGATTCGGTCCTTCGACTCGTGAATATCGTAATCGGTCCGAATGTGCCACTGATAAGCGTCGTGCGTCAGGCTGAGCGGGATGTTGAGAGTCCCTACTGCCGGAAGATCGGATGGAAACGCAGTGGTTGGGAAGAAGCCCGGATTTTGCTGCTCAACCTGCGCAACTGTCAATATGTTTGCTGAAGGGTAGCTCGGCGGTTTCGCCTGGGTGAAGAACGTATTCGCCAGACTATTCGGAAAGTTCTGCTGAACAAACTGCACGAACTGTTGAGTCTCTACGGTTGCCACATCTGTTGTCGCATTTGACGAGGCCAATCCGAAGGCGCCAATAAAGAAGAACAACTTGTTCTTGATAATGGGGCCCCCGAGCGTGCCGCCGTATTCATTTCTGCGGAATGCCGGAATGGCGCGGCAGCCCGTTGTGCCGGGTGCGCAAGATTGGAATTCGGTGCGCGCCGTAAGAACGTTGTCAGTGTGATACTCAGACACCGATCCGTGTAAGTTATTCGTCCCCGGCTTTGTGAACACTTGCACATAGGCTCCGCTGTACCGACCCTTGGCCGCATCAAATGTCGCACCGTTCACGCGAATCGCCTGGATGAAGTCCGGTTCAGGCGACAAATTCACGACACCATCGCGCGATGCGCTGTTCAATCCCGTTCCGTCGACGTCGTACTCATTGTCTTCCTGACGCTGTCCGGCGGCGTTGATCTGGTATCCTGCTTCCTGCTCGAAGCTGTCATTGTTTGCTGAGCCCGAGCCCAACGCGCCACCGCTTGGGAGCCCAGACCCGGTGACGCCAGGTGCGAGCTGAATCATGCTCGTGTAGACATTCCTGCCGATCAGCGGGGCGGTAGCGATTGTCTGTTCCGCTATCTCACGAGACGTATCGCTCTTGTCGGTCTCGACTGAAGCAACAGCCTCCGACACCTGGACCGAAGCGGCCTGCGTGGGCAACGCAAGGGAAGGATGGAGTGTTTTCGTCTCGTTCGACTCGAGCTGTATTCCAGTCTGCTTCCAGTCTTTGAAGCCACCAGAGGCCACCTCAATGGTATAGACGCCTCCTGGTATTGACGGAATTCTGAAGTTTCCACTTTCGTTGCTGTTGGTCACCTGGGATACGTGCGTGGCCTCATTTGTAGCGGTGACTTTGGCGCCGACGATTGCCGCTCCAGTCTGGTCAACAACAATGCCTGTAAATCCGCTGCTGAATTGAGCGAACGCGCGAGGCGCCGCCACGAGGAGTACGACCAGAGAGAGAGCAACTAGAAGAGGTGCTCGTCTAGGTTCTTCTGTACGGATCATTTTGCCTCCTACTTCAATTGGCTGTGGTTGCTGTTTCTCACTACCACGATTCGGTTGCCCTAGTTTTGCGCAACGTCTATGCGAAGTTGCTTTTGTTGCTGGAGTTCTTCTGAACGTTGTTGCGTCTTAAACCGAGCAAGCAGTGACTGACCCTCTGCTTTTCTTCCGGTGCGAATATAGAGCCGTGCGAGCGAGTACTCGGCGGGAATGTGGTTGGGATCGAGCTTTAAACATTTTTGAAGCGTTTGTTCTGCGAGCTTTGGGTTCGACTCCAAGTACAAATTTGAGAGTTGATAGTACGAGTCCGCATAGCTGGGGTTGATTCGTATGGATTGCTGGAGCGAACGCTTTGCAGATTCCCTTAGTTCGCTCTTGCCGGTAGCGTTCGCGGCAAATTGCTGCAACAACTTTCCCTGGAAGTAATACATGTAGTAGTTATCAGGAAATTGCTGAATGGCTCGGTCGAGGATTTGTTCCGATTCGTCTGCGCGGCCACCATGAGCGAGCGTTACCGCCAAGCTCAGCAACGCAATACTATTGTCTTTGCGCATGCCGATGGCTTTTCTCAAGGCAGACTCCGCATCTTCCAGATGACCGAGTTTTTCGAGAACCACTCCCTTTTGAACGGTCAAACGATAGGAATCCGGAACATGACTAAGTCCGATCTCAGCAGTCTCGAGAGCAAGAGAATCATTCCCGTGATCAGCACAGATAGTGCTGAACTCCAGATAGCTATCTTCCCGATTGGGCTCGATTTCTGAGGCGCGTTGAAGAGACTTCATCGCGACAGCGAAGTCTCCGCGCTCCTTTGCGATTCGCGCCAGGTCCAGCAGCACATCTCCTGTCGGCGCCGAGCCAGCTTGGTTTTCCAGCAAGCTCTGAGCTTCATTCAAGCGACCTGTCTTTTCGAGCAGTTCTAAGCGTTTCTTCCCGATGCTCGCTGACAGTTGCTTTTCAGATTTCGCTTTGTTCAACGCCGACCGTGCTTGCTGGTTTTGACCGAGTTGGGTGTAGAGGTCAGCGGCTTGCTGGTATTGAGATGGAGACAAGCCTTCGATTCGTTCAAATGCTGCCAGCACCTGCGTCGCGCGCTGTGGATTCCCCGTCTGATATTCGCAATGAGCGAATGAGAGAACCGCGTCCGGATACTGATACAAGAGTGAATCAGCATCGCTTAGAAGAGCCATAGCCGCCTTGCAGTCAGTTCGCTTCTCGGCGATCATCCCGAGAAAGAGGTTGGCTACTGTGTGCGCTCGTCCAGCTTGCCCTTGAATACTTTTGAATTGATCCTCTGACTCTTCATAACGCCCAAGACTGAAAAGCGTGATGCCCAGGTTCTGCTTCGCTGGGACAAAGCCTGGATCCGCCTTCAGACTCTCAATGAAATAACCTCTAGCCGTCTCAAGCTCGCCTCGCATGCTATACGCGGCGCCGGTTGCATCCAGCAGAGCGCTGTCTTGCGGCGCAATCTCGAGCCCTTTCTTGAATGCTTCAATCGCTTCGCCGATGTGCCCGGCTTTAACCTGTTCAATTCCAGACTGATACAGCCGCTGCACTTCACCACTCATCGGATAATCTGCGGGCGCAACTTGCAGACAAACACCCGGCAAGGCGAGCGAGCCCAGAAGGGCAAAAAGCAGAAGAGCCCAGATGTGTACACGGAGATGTCTTTTGGGGCCCAAAGTGATAGAGAGACCAGTTCGAATGTGAAGCATTCTCGATTTCATTCCGGGTAGCCTCCGATACTTGAAAGCTTTCAAAATCGCGCCCTGAGAATTCAATCAATACAGTTCAATGGATGATTTCGGTTGCGGGATGTCCCCCTCACTGAGGACGCCGAGAAAATTAATCGTTTCAAAGTTGAGTGTCAAGAGGTTTTTTGAAGTTATTCCAAATGAGTGTGTGCAATTGGAGTCAAATCTTGAGTTTCACGATAGTAATTCGACACAGCGTCATAGTCTTCAAACGACCGAGGAAATGGTTTGAGCCTTCGTGGTCGCGTGGCTTTCCCCCGCGTTGGTTGAAAAATTCATAACTCTGTTCAGGTCGTGGAACGTCTCCCAGTAAACATGCGGCAAGCAATGAGGTCTCGACGGTTTCTGCCCGATGCAAGGTCTCCACTCGATGGCGGATCGATTACGTGCATCTCTGATGAAAGTGTTCAAACAGTCTTCTGCGTATTCATTTCTGCCACAAGCCTGTAACGAGATGGGGGATTTTAGAACATTCAAGGAATGTCTTGACTTTTGGAATACAACAGATTATTTTCCTTCCGTCTTCATTGAAAGCTTTCAATCCGATGATCGCGATTGATCGCAGAGGTCTTCAGCAGGGTCTGCGCAACATTGAATTCAATTTACGTACGTTGAACGCAAGATAACAAACGCTGTGGGAGGCGGCACATAACGGAAGGGCAAACTGGATTTATGTTTCGGTACGTCCCATATCGATCGGCATAATTCGTATCTTGGTCCGAGAACATGTGACGATGCAGAGGCTTGGATTGTGTGGGCTGAAGGGTGAGGGGCCATGAACTCGGCTCATTCTCACCGGATGCATCGCCTTTTGCGACCTGTAGGATTTTTGTCTGAAAGTGGAGAACGACAATGCTCGGCAAGAAACCAATCGTGGTAGTCGGCAGCATCAATCTTGACCTGGTCGCGGTAGCTGAGAAGATTCCAGCTATCGGTGAGACTGTGATTGGAACTGACTTTCAGATTCACCCCGGTGGAAAGGGCGCGAACCAGGCCGTCGCAATCGCGCGGCTTGGATATCCCGTGCGCATGATTGGAAAGCTGGGAAGCGACCAATTTGGCTCACAGCTGAGAGGTCACCTCGAAAGCGCGCGCGTGGACCTGGTTGGAGTCGGTACGAGCGACGGGCCATCGGGAGTGGCGCTCATACTGGTTTCAAGCAAGGGAGAAAACAGCATTGTCGTCGCGCCGGGGGCGAACGGAAAGGTGACGCCCGAGGATATCTCTGAGAATCTGGCGATCATTCGAGAAGCCGGTATAGTTCTCACGCAACTGGAAATTCCCCTCGAGACTGTCGAGTATCTTTCGTCGGTCTGCGCCCGTGAAAATGTTCCCTTCATCCTCGATCCCGCACCAGCCAGCAAGCTTTCGCAGAAGGTGCTGCAGCAAGTCGACTGGTTTACACCAAACGAAACGGAAGCCGCATTTTATGGCGCCGAAAATGATCACCATTCGCGTTCTGCGACGGCCGCTGATACTGCAGAAGTTCTCCTCCGCAGGGGATCCAGAGGTGTCGTACTCAAGCTGGGTTCGAGCGGTTGCTATCTTGCTTCGCAGGCGGGGCTTCGCGAATCCATTCCCGCTTTTGCTGTGAAGGCTGTAGACACCACAGCTGCCGGCGATGCTTTCAATGGCGCCTTCGCAGTTGGCCTGATGCTGGGCAAGCCCCCTCGAGAGAGCGCAATATTCGCCGCCGGAGTAGCTTCAGTTTCCGTAACCCGGCTCGGAGCGCAGCCTTCCATGCCGACGATGGCCGAAGTGAATTCATTCATGGACAGCTATTCGGCTACACATTCTTGATGCCCGAAATACGCACTGTAAGAAAGAGTCAGGAGAAGTCGTAATGAAAGCGAACGTGCATGTCTCACGATGGACAGCAACAGCTCTCTTCTTGATCGCATCTTTCGCGCCGGCTGGCCGCGCGCAGGATTCACGCTATGCGCCTTTCACATTTATGGAGGAGTTGATTCCCGCCCCCCCCTGTTTGACGATGCACAATGCCTGGGAAGGCGGCGGCGCCCCGTGTACCCCGCTCACGCATCAGGAATGGTTGACGGACCTGACGCACTGGCGCGCAGAGCGCCGCATTCGCGTCGGTTATGATCCTGCGCGCTACTCGCTTCCTGGGCTCATGTGGACGCAGTCCAATTTCATCCAGCCTCAAATGATGGTGCAAGATCGTAACTTCTATGATCTAGTGCAAGGAAAGTACACCGTCGATCGATATCTCGACGACGTTGATAAAAGATACGGCGGCATTGATTCCGTTCTTGTCTGGGCGACGTATCCGAATATGGGCATCGACGATCGTAACCAGCACGACATGGTGCGTTCCATGCCCGGCGGAATCGCGGGATTGAAGCAGATGGTTGCCGACTTCCATCGTCGCGGGGTCAAGGTGCTCTTCCCGATGATGATGTGGGATCAAGGCACGCGCGATCCTGGCAAGTCGTGGCCAGATGCAATTGCCGAATTCATGAAGGAAATCGACGCAGACGGCATCAACGGCGACACACAGGACGGGGTACCATTAGCCTTTTCGCTGGCTGCTGACAAGATGAATCATCCTCTCGCTTTTGAGCCCGAGGTTGGTACAAGCGACGAGGCACTTTCGTGGAATGTCCTCACGTGGGGATATTACAAGTTTCAGTTTGTTCCGAGCATTGATCGCCACAGGTGGCTTGAAACCCGTCACATGGTTCACATCTCTGATCGCTGGAACAAAAACAAGATTGACAATCTGCAATTCGCCTTCTTCAACGGGGAAGGTTGGGAAAGCTGGGAAAACATCTGGGGAATCTGGAACGGCATTTCTCCTGCGGATGCTGAGGCAACGCGGCGGATTGCAAGCATAGAAAGGGCATTCGCTCCTTTCTTGGTTAGTCTTGATTGGGAGCCTCTTTACCCGATGCACATGTACGGCGTTTTCGCTAGCCGCTGGCCTGTGGGGGATCAGACCCTTTGGACGATCGTCAATCGCAATGACTATGACGTTGATGGCCATCAGATCACGGTGCCTTTCAAGCCGGGAATGCACTACTTTGATCTCTACCACGGCGTTGAACTCAAGCCGGTGCCGGAAGGCGATCGCGCCGTGTTGTCATTTGCGACCGAGGCTCACGGGTACGGCGCGATTCTCTCCACCACCGAGATAGATTCCAAGACTCAGCAGTTCCTAGAAAAGATGAAAGGGATGACTTCAAAACCTCTCTCGAGCTTCTCTCATGAGTGGCAGAAGACGGCTCAGGCCCTGGTTGAAATTGCACCTACCAAAGCTGCGAAGTCCGCTCCGGAGGGAATGATTCGAATCGAAGGAAGTGATTATCTGTTTACCGTGCAAGGAATCGAAATCGAAGGAAGCAACGATATCGGCGTCGATGTTCAGTATCCGTGGGAAGACAGTCCGCGCCGCTTTCATGAGCACACGATGCAAGTGAAACCCTTCTACATCGATAAGTATCCCGTTACCAATGCCGAATTCAAGAAGTTTGTCGATTCGTCTAAACACCATCCCAAGGACGATGGCAATTTTCTGAAAGATTGGAAGAATGGCACATTTCCCGACGGCACCGCCAACAAACCTGTAACGTGGATTTCGATTGAGGATGCTCGCGCGTACGCAAAGTGGGCTGGTAAGCGGCTTCCACACGAATGGGAATGGCAATACGCGGCGCAGGGCAACGATGGTCGGCAATTCCCATGGGGAAGCTGCGATTGGCTCGTGCCTCAGTTACCGGGTGCACCACCTTCGTGCGCTTCTCAGGCCGGCGCTTCTGAAACGTTCGCTCCACTTCCCGATAAAGGTCGAGACATGTCGGCGGCCAGCGAGGTCAATGCACATCCAAAAGGCGCGAGCCCATTTGGAGTTATGGATATGGTTGGAAATGTCTGGCAGTGGACCGACGAATATCTAGACGAGCACACGCGGGCGGCTATCTTGCGCGGAGGCAGCCACTATCAGCCCCAGGGCTCCGTCTGGTACTTTCCACAAGCCTACAAAAACAGTGAACACGGCAAGCTCTTGCTGATGGCACCCAGCTATGATCGCTCCGGCGCAGTCGGCTTCCGCTGCGTCGAGGACGCTGAATAACCTCCTCTCTACGAGGCTGACGCTGGCTCGCTAGATTGGTACGGTGCGCTTTCAATCAAGCGTGCGCACTGCCGCCTTTTGGTGGTCTCGTCGTGTGCACCCTGCGCTGTTCATAATTTCAGCCTGTTTTTGCTCCCAAGTTGCCTCGCCGAATGGGGTAACCAACTTCTCTATTGACACCGAACATACGGCTGAATATTATTGCCGACCGAACCAGTAAAGCGTTTTAGCCTGCTGTCAACTGGACCTCAGCAGCTTCCCCGGGACCCCTGTACTGAGGTCGGTTCTTGTTCCTTTTCCCCTTGATTCCCCGAAGCGCTACCTTTGCGCTTCAGTTTGAGTTTCAACACAAATTCGGGACTAAAATGAGCGGCGAATCCTGAATTCGTCGGAATGGTTCGATTGCAAACCGGGATCTGAATTCGCTCAGATCGGCGACTGATGAATGGTCGTCCTGGGCGGAAAACAAGCGGGACCAACACCGCGGCGCAATACGAGTGCCCTCATACGGCACCCGAACCTGACGCCACAAAGAATGCACAAACAGCTTCAATGGAGAGTGACGTATGAAAGTTAGCTTTGCGATATCAGCGAGGTACAGGATATTTCTGTTACCCCTCGTGCTGTTTCTAGCCAGCTTGGCGGGACACGCCCAGCAAAATTCAACTATCACAGGAACAGTTCTTGACAAGGGCGGAGCGGTTGTTCCGGGAGCGGAAGTCACACTCAAGCAACAACAGACAGGCTTCACCTCAAAGACCACCAGTAATGAGAGCGGAAACTTCACATTCAACGGGTTGAACGTCGGAACCTATGATCTCAAGGCGACCGCAAAAGGCTTCAATGCTTATGTGGAGCAGGGGATCGTCGTCAACGTTTCGCAGACTACCCGTGTTGACGCAACACTGGCAGTTGGCAGCGTCGACCAAACCGTAACAGTGCAATCAGACGTTCTCTCCGTGCAAACGGACTCAAACGTTGTGAGTACACTCGTCAGCGAAGAACAGATCACGGAAATTGCTACAGAGAACCGCAACTTTGCATCGCTGGTGGCGCTTGGACTTGGCGTCAGTTCCACTCTGCCTGACAACAATACGCCAACCTCTGTAGGCGCGAGCTCAAACATCAGCGTCAACGGTCTTCGCCAGAGCCACAACATCTGGTTGATCGACGGCGGCGAGGCCGATGACCGCGGCGGCGCCGGTGGCATCGACATTCTGCCCTCTCAGGATGCGATCGCGCAGCTTGAAACTCTCTCCTCCAACTATCCGCCCGACTACGGCATCTCTTCGGGCGCCACGATCAGCCTTTCCCTCAAGAGCGGCACGCAAAATTTCCATGGCGAACTTTGGGAGTTCAACCGCAACACAGCTTTCAATGCAAACAGCTATCAGAACAACCAAAATGGCACGAAGCGCGCGAAGCTGAATTACAACATCTTCGGAGTTAATGCTGGTGGTCCGCTTTTCATCCCCGGCGTCTACAACAGGGATCGGAAGAAGACGTTCTTCTTCTGGAATGAAGAGTGGCGGAAGCTCATTCAGGGCAATCCCCCTAATCTCCAGAACGACTTGCCTGCGGCAGACTTCCCGACCGCTGGTCAAAACCTTACGTATGTTTCTCCTGCATTCCTCAAGACACCCAATGTCCTGATCGTCCCAGTTGTCGGCGACCCGGCATTCGCTGCCAAGCTGGCAGCGAATTGTCCGACTTGCGTACAAGGACAGCCTTTCCCTGGCGGCGTGGTGCCTTCAGGTTTGTTCGATGCCAACGCTTTGGCCTATCTGGCTTCCGGGATCGTACCAAAACCCAACGCTCCTGGCGATCAGTTCCTGGGCCAAGCCAGCCTTCCCGTCAACGTGCGTGATGATGTGGTGCGCGTAGATCACCGCATCAACGACAAGTATCAGATCCTTGCCCACTACCTGCACGACTCGGTTTCGCAGAGCTTCCCTGCACCGATGGTGGGTTGGTCCACGGGTAGCTGGCCGACCATCACCAGCACGCTCTCTAACCCCTCAAACAGCGGGGCGATCAAGCTAACTGCAACCGTCAGCCCCGATCTGCTGGTCGAGGCCAGCATGAACTATGACGGCAACATCATCGACATCATCAACAGCCCGTCGGGCAACATTCCCGCCGGCTTCTCGGTCAACAAGTTCTTCAACAACGCAGCCAAATCAGCCCCGAGCATGCAATGGAATGGTGTCTATAACGGCATTCAGGAGAATCCGGGTTCGGCTCCGTGGCACAACGCGGCAGAAGACTACGAGCCCAAGTTGGATGTCTCTTACACGATGGGTAAGCACGCGATGAAGTTTGGTACGAGCTACAACCGTTATACCAAAAATCAGAAGCTCTTTCTCAATGCGGAAGGAAGCTATTCCTTCTCGGGTATTACCAACGATCCATTCATCGACATGTTGCTGGGTCTGTCCTCTAGCTACTCGGAGTCGCAGGCTGCGCCGATCCGCCACTATGTCAACCAGACCCCATCGGTGTATGCGATGGATACATGGAAAGTAACTCCTCACCTCAGCCTTCAAATCGGAATTCGGTATGATGCGCTGCCGCAGGCGTGGGAACGCGACAACCAGGTGGCTACCTTCGACCCAAGTCTGTACTTGAGCAGCCAGGCTCCTATCTGGCAAACAAACGGATCCCAGCTGTCAACCGGTCCAGGATTCCAAGTTGTCAATGGAGCGCCTTTCTACTTGAACGGCGTACGATTGGCGGGCCAGGCTGGCACGCCGAGATCACTGGTGAAGAACGATTTCGACACGCTGCAACCTCGTGTCGGTTTCTCTGAAGACGTGTTCGGCAATGGCAAGACAGTGCTGCGTGGCGGATTCGGGACCTTCTATGAACGGATGCAAGGCAACGTCATCTACAATGCCGCGACCGCTGCGCCGTTTGCCAACACACCATCCGCAAGCAATGTGTATCTGAGTGATCCGCATGTAAGCTACGTTTCTGGACAAGCCGCAGCAACGCCTTTCTTTGCGCAGGGAAGCACTTCCCTCGCACAGGCATTCAAGGCGGCAGCAGTAG
>ODAK010002407.1_pt1 | contig 19694 bp, 21 predicted proteins | sample 1539591 | NCBI WGS metagenome assembly ODAK01 (sample SAMEA3539303, study PRJEB22396) | soil metagenome | biome: tundra; feature: field; material: soil | place: USA | collected 2010-05 | depth 0.15 m | reverse complement strand
GCTCTTTTCCCGTCTGTGACAACATCAATGAGACATATCTAGCTTCTATATATAGTGTAGTGCGTCGCAATTACCGCCGAGTAACAAGACAGGCTGCAAAGCATACTCCGTGCAATTCGCGACGCACTACACTATAGCGGATCGAACAAGGACGATTACTGTAGTTAGCCTTCCAGGCGGGTGCGCCTCTCGCGGTGAATTTCGGCGATGCGTGCGAGTGCGCGGATGTCCCCGGCGAGGGTGGGGAGTCCGATGACGATGTAAAGTTGGGCGTTGGTCATGGGCCGGCCCTTTCACTGTGCGGGGCGCTGGCGCTTGAGCTCGGCGAGTTGGGCGTAGAGGTCGTCGATGGCGCGTTGCTGGGCGGCTTGGGTGGCGGCGAAGGCGGTGTCGATGCGTTCGGCGTCGGTTAGCGACTTGCTCATGCCGGCGGTTTGCATCAGGAGGGCGCTGAGGTTGGTTTCCATGCGCCCGGCGCGGCGCTCGACGGTGTCGAAGCGCTGGTCGACGCGGTCGAAGCGTGCGTTGATCTCCTGGCGCAGGTCGGAGATGTTGCCGATGATTGCTTGAGCGAAGCGGTTGAGTTCAGCCTCGAGGTCGGCGCGGGTGATTGGCTGTTGGTCGTTGGCGTCCGTCATGTCCGGTCCTTTGGCGTGGCAAAGCCCCTTTTGTTCATGCTACCCGAGTGGCCTGCGAGATGTAGGCCTCTGGGGAGGCGTGCCTCCAATCCCAAGGCCGCTGCCTTGTTGCCAGCCCCCGCGCTACTTGCTCGCGGTTCCAACCGTCTTGGCCGGACTCCCCGTTTTCTTCCCGGCCGGCGCTTTGGCTGTCAGCAGTTTGTCCAGCTCCTTCCGCGTATTCGCGGCGGCATCCTTCATGAAGTCGCTCTCGCCTTCGAAATCCCCCACGATCATGCCGTTCCGGTCCAGGAACACCACGTGCGGCACGTAGAACGTGAACAGGATCGAACGCCGCAGGTACTCATCCACCGCGGCCTGCGTGTTGAAGCCTACCGGGAACGGCGGTTGGAACTGCTGGACGAACCCTGGCACCGCCGCCTTCGCGCCCTCGTTGACGGCGCATTCCAGGAACTGCACGCCGCGCGGGGCGTACTCCTTCGCGATGGGAACCAATTTGCCGGTGAACTCCTGGCAATGCGGGCACGTGGTCGAGATAAAGACCAAAGCGACCACCTTGCCGCGAAAGCTGGCGAGCGTGAGCGGCTGCGCGTCCGGTCGCAAGATCGAAAACGGAGGAGAGCGCCGGGGTTGTGCAGGTTGGGCGGCAAGCGCCAGCGCGGCGCAAGTGAAAAGCGAAATGGGAACGGTTCGCATAGCCGGACTTTTTCTATACTACTATTTCCCGAGCCTTCATGACGCCCTTCGACCCGCTGTTCCGAAACCCGCACCTACAGACCATCGCCGGCCATCTTTGGAAACGGCCCGCGGACGACCGCGTCCCCATCGAGCGCCGTCTTTACCAGACCGAGCCGCAAGTGCGGGTGCTGGTCGAATCGCAACGGCCCGCGCGGGAAGCCGCCGGTGAAATCGTGCTGCTGCACGGCCTGGAAGGCTCCGGCAAGTCCGGCTACGTACGCGGCATGGCCGCAGCGGCGCTGCGGGAAGGATTCGCGGTCCACCGGTTCCACATGCGCACCTGCGGCGGCACGGAGCGGCTCTGCCCCACGCTCTACCACGCCGGTCTGACCAGCGACCTCTTGAGCGTGTTGCGCCAGTTCCAGGTGGAAGGGCGCGCCCCCGTTTTTCTGACCGGGTTTTCTCTGGGCGGCAATGTCGCGCTGAAACTCGCCGGGGAGTTGGGCGACGCCGCACGGCCGCTGCTGCGCGGCGTCTGCGCGGTTTCCGCGCCCATCGATCTGGAGGCCAGCGCGCGGAGCATCGGCCAGCCCGGCAATCGCTTTTACGAACGGCGGTTCGTGCGCCGCATGCGCGCCCGGCTCTGCGCCACGGGCCGCTACCGGCAGGCGGATTTCGCGGGCTTGCGTTCGCTGTGGGCCATTGACGACCGCATCACGGCGCCCTCGTTCGCTTTCGGCGATGCGGCCAACTACTACAAGACCCAATCCGCCATCCGCTATCTGCCCGGTATCCGCGTTCCGGTCCTGCTGATTCAGGCGAAAGACGATACGTTTGTTCCTTTCGATGTCTTCAAATCGGAGGCGGTACGGTCGAACCCCTGGATTCGCCTCCTGGCCACCGAGCACGGCGGTCACCTGGGCTTCATCGGCCGCAAGGGGTCCAGGTTCTGGGCCGATGAGACGGTTTTGCGCTGGATCGTGGAACAAAAGCTATAAATGGGCCGTATGAATCGTCTAGGTCATAGATGAGCACTGGTAATGCGTCGTTCTGGGAAGCGGTGAAGGGCGCCGCCCAATCGCTGCGGTCGGCCAAGCTGCGGAGCTTCCTCACGCTGTTGGGCATCATCCTGGCGACCACCACCCTGATCTCGGTGATGTCCGTCATCTCGGGCATGGATGTAGTGGTTGCCCAGAACGTGACCGATCTGGGCGCCAATGGATATACCGTCGCCCGCATCATGATGATGCAGTGGGATCCCAAGAAGTTCCTGGAAATGCAGCGGCGCAACCCGCTGCTGAACCAGGACGAGTTCGAGTTCTTGCGTTCGCGCGTCACCCTGACCAGCCAAATGGGGCTGTCGGCGGAGCGCGGCGTGACGGTCAACAAGGCCAAGGAACGCTCCGAAAACGTGGACTTGCGCGGGGCGTCGCCGAGCATCGCGATCATCAGCAACTACCAGGCGGAGACCGGCCGGTTCTTTTCGGAAATCGAAGACGACCGGCATATGGACGTGGCGTTCATCGGCCACGACATCCAGACCAAGTTCTTCGGTACCGCAGATCCGCTGGGCAAGACCGTCGACGTCGAGGGAACCCCATTCACCATCGTCGGCGTATCCAAGGCAAAAGGCTCCGTGCTGGGGCAGTCGCAGGATAACTACGTGGTGATCCCGGTCCAGACCTATTTCAAGAAGTGGGGCGCCCGCCGCGGAATGATGTATTACGGGATGGCTGTCGATCACGAGCACCTCTTCCAGGCGCAGGAAGAGGCGCGCATGCTGCTGCGCGCGTACCGCCACCTGAAACCCAAGGACGACGACACCTTCTCCATGCTGACTTCCGACGCCTTGCTGAACTTCTGGAACCAGTTGACCGCCGCCATATCCGCCACCGCGATCGGGGTGGTTTCGGTGTTCATGGTGGTGGGCGGCGTGGTCATCATGAACATCATGCTCGCGGTGGTGACCGAGCGCACCCATGAGATCGGCATCCGCAAGTCCGTGGGCGCGCGGCGCCGCGACATTCTCAACCAGTTCCTGGTGGAGTCCGCCATGCTCTCAGGGTCCGGGGGCGTCATCGGAGTCACCATAGCCTGGATGATCTCCATGCTGGTCCGCAGCTTCACGCCCGTGCCCACGTCGATTCCCATTACCGCCGTCATCGTGGGCGTCTCGCTTTCGGCCGCGGTTGGGCTCTTCTTCGGCATCTACCCGGCGCAGCGCGCCGCCAGGCTGGACCCGATCGAAGCGTTGAGGATGGAACGATGACCGTAGCCTTGTTCAATTGCGGAGTGAAGCTGGCGCTGGAGACGGTTCGCGTTCATAAACTGCGGTCGTTTCTCACCGTTCTGGGCGTGATCATCGGGACCAGCGCCGTGATCGGGGTGGGCTCCATCATCGCGGGCCTCGATGGGTCCATTACCAACCTGATGCGCAGCTTCGGTCCGAATACCATCATCGTGACCAAGACGCCGGCCATGGGCGAATCCACCCGCGACGAGCGCCGCCGCAAGCCGCTCACCCTCGAGAACGCGCGCGCCATCGCGTACCGTTGTCCCTCCGTTCAGTACGTCAGCCCGTACCTGATGCAGAACAGCAACTTCGACAGCGTACGCTACAAGGGCAACGATCTTTACCAGATTCAGATGGCCGGGACCGAGGAGGGCTACGCGGCCGGTGGCACTACCATGAAGCACGGCAGGTTCTTCACCGATACGGAGAACACCCATCACATGCCCGTGGTGGTGATCGGCGAAGACGTGGAGAAGCAACTGCTGCCCAACGAAGACCCGGTCGGCAAGTGGATCTCCGTCGACGGCCATCAACTCCAGATCGTGGGCGTCATGGACCGGCCGGCCATGTATTTGCCGGGTATGGACGACACCCGCGTGCTGCTTCCGTACTTCACCATGCGCAAGATCTTCCCTAACCTGCGCGAGAACATGCTCATGGTGATGGCGTACCCGGGCATGCTGCAAAAGGCGGAGGACGAGACGCGCGCGGTGTTGCGCGTCGAGCGGCGCGACCCGTTCGACGCGCCGGATTCGTTTTACGTCACCACTTCGGAGCAGATGATCGAGCAGTTCCACAACGTGACCGCCACGGTGGCGCTGGTCATGATCATCATCAGTTCCATCGGGCTGCTGGTAGGCGGCATTGGCGTGATGAATATCATGCTGGTGGGCGTTACCGAGCGCACCCGCGAGATCGGCGTTCGCAAGGCCCTCGGCGCCCGCAGGTCCGACATCGTCCTGCAGTTCCTGACCGAGGCCGTGGTGCTGACCGGCTTGGGAGGGATTCTGGGATTGATGGTGGGTTGGATGATCTCGCTGATCACCCGCCTGGTTTTCCCCAACCTACCCACGACCGTGCCGCTTTCGGCCGCGGTCGCGGGCGTTGTGGTATCGGTCGGCGTGGGCGTGTTCTTCGGGATTTGGCCCGCCAGCCGCGCCGCCCGCCTGGACCCGGTGGAAGCATTGAGATACGAGTAACGACCGCAGTTGAGCGGGCGTTCCATTACGCCGCCTCCAGATCGGTATACCCAAAATCCCCGCCCTTAAACAGCAACGGCTCCCGATACGCCCTGGCCAGCGCATAGCTGAAGCAATCCCCGAAGTTCAGTCCCGCCTTATGCCGGCCTTTGCCGAAAAGGACGAAAGCCTGACGGGCGAAAAGCGCCTGCTCCACCGTCACTGGCTCGATCCGAATCGAGAATTCCCCGAGAAAAGTATCGAGCATGGCCCGCCGGACCTCGTCCAGGTTCCGGTCCAGATAGATCGCCGCCTCGACGTAACTCGCCGCGGACATGCGCACCACGCTTGCGCTCTCAATCGACGAGGCGAACCGCTGCGCCTCCGGCTCGCTCAATAACACGGCCAGCAACGCCGATGTGTCGAGAATCATCGTGGCATTCCGTCCTCGCCATACAGATCCGCGTGATCCGCTGAGCGGATGCCCGGCGGGATACCCTGGGCGAACCGCTTCGCGAAGGCGAGAATCCTCTCGGCGGTCGTGCTCCCGCCACGCTTCTGGCGTTCCGCTTCGAGCCGCTGTTCGAGCGCGGTAATTACGGCCGCAGTCAGGGTTTCCCCCGTAAGATGAGAGATCTCCGAGGCGAGCGAATAGGCCCGCGGATTCTTGAGATTGAGACTTTGCAGAATTCTACCTTCTCTTGGTAGAATACCATAATAGTAGCGGGTACACGCCTTTGCCGGAAACCATCGTCGAGTTCGAAAAAGTCGTCTTCCGCTATGAACGCGCGGAAGTACTGCATGAGGTCTCGTTCGGGCTCCGGAAGGGCGAGATCGTGGGGCTGCTGGGCCCCAACGGCGCAGGCAAGACAACCGCCATCAAGATTATCGCGGGCATCCTGGCCGCCGCTTCCGGGACGGTCGCCGTCGCCGGGCTTCCCCTGCCGGAGCGAGCCGTCGACGTGAAACAGCGTATCGGCTACGTGCCGGAAGCCGCGATCCTGTTCGAGTGCCTGACCGGGCAGGAGTTCCTGGAATTGTCGGGGCGTCTGCACGACGTCGCGGAGGATACGCTCCAGGCCCGAATACGCAGCATCCTCGAAACCTTCAATTTGACCTCGGACCGCGTGGCCCGTCTGGATACCTACTCCAAAGGGATGCGGCAGAAGATCCTGATCGCCGCCGCGCTCCTGCACAACCCCGACCTGATTTTGTTGGATGAGCCCCTTTCGGGGCTCGACGTGAATGCGGCAATCATGATCAAGGACCTGATCGCCGCTCTGGCGTCGGACGGCAAGACCATTCTCTACAGTTCGCACGTGCTGGACGTGGTCGAAAAAGTCTGCGACCGCGTGCTCATCATCAACCAAGGGAGCCTGATAGCGAGTGGCACGCCTGAGGAACTGAAAGCATCGACCAGCCAGTCGACGCTGGAGGACGTTTTCCGGCAGCTTACGCATTCCGCCGCCACGGAACCCGGCGTGGCCCGCATCGTGGAGGCCCTGCGGTTATGAACGCGATCCGGGAAGCCATCAAGCGGCTTCTTCGAGGCCGCGCCGTTTCGCGTTTACTGGCGTCCTTCGGAATCGACCCTAAGCGCTACTGGCTGTTGATGGACCTGTTCGGCGAAATCTCCGACCGGGGCGAGGTAGGCGATCAGCTCGGGAGCAACGGGATGGCGCTCAAGAAATTCGCCTTGGCGTACTTCCTCATGTCCGCCGTCCTGAGCCTCCTGATGTTGGTCCGCCGGCCGCCATTGCCGGCGTACTTTTTGACGTTCCTGGTCCTCACGGCGCTTTTCCTCCTTGTGGTCCTCCTTTCCGAAGCCGGCAATAGCCTGGTAAATCCGACGGAAGGCCTCGTGCTGGCGCACCAGCCCATCGACGGAGCCACCTACACGGCGGCGAAGCTCTCGCATCTCGGCCGCATTGTCCTCTACTTCGTTCCGGGTCTGAACGTCTTGCCGGCGCTGGCCGGGCTGATGTGGAAAGAAGCGGACTGGCGCTATCCCTTGCTCCACATGACCGCCGCGCTGGTGGTCGGAGTAATGGCGGCGCTGCTGTGCTGCGCCGCGTTCGGATGGCTCATCCGGTTTCTGCCGGTCCGCCGGCTGAGGGCCGCCGCGCAGCTTGCGAGCGGCGTGGCGTTGTTGTTCCTGTACGGCGTCCAGAACGCTCTTCCGGGCTCGTCGAGTGCGACACGCGGGCTGCTGGCCTTCCTGCGCCATTGGCTGCCGGATCGGCCGGCGGCCCGCTGGAGCCTGGGGATCGCACTGGCCACCGCCGCCATCGCCATCGTCGCGCTGGGCATCCGTTCCCTTTCCGCGGACTACCTGATACGCGTCTCCGGCTTGATGCGCGGAGGCTCGGCCGCCGGGGCCAAGGCAGGCAGGTCGTGGATCGCGGACCTGTCGGCGCGCTGGTTCGGCGGACAGGGAAGCCGCGCCGGCTGCGCCTTTGTCTCCCGGATGATGCTGCGCGATTTTCAGTTCCGGCGGCAGGTGCTCGGCGTGGCGCCGATGTTGGTCATCACCGGGGCGGCGCTCGTCCAGGGCTTGCGGACCGACCCCTTCACGGGCAAGTTCACCGCCGTGCATCTGGCGCCTCATCTTTTCGGTTTCATGCTCTTCACCGTCTGCTCCGTCCTCGCCTATGGCAGCGATTACAAAGGCGCGTGGGTGTTCCTCCTGGCGCCCTCCGGCGTACTGGGCCGCTTTGCGCGCGGGGTTTACGCTTTCCTTTGGATCGCGGGCGTCATCATCCCGAATCTGGTTCTGTTTCTGATACTGGCCTGGTTTTGGGGGCTCCCACATGCCGGCCTGTTTGCCGCCTATAGCCTGGCGGCCGGTTCGACGTACCTCGCTCTTGAGCTGAGGCTCATCGAGGGCATGCCGTTCAGCAAGCCGTTCGACAGCACTCGCGGCGCTGGGATGCTGCCGCTGATGTTCCTCGGCGGATTCGCCATAGCCCTGGCGGTCGGCCTGCAATATCTTCTCTTCCGTTCGGCGGCGCCCGTCCTGATCGCCACCACGGTCCTCGCGTCCGCCGCTTATTTCCTCACGCGCAGCTCGCTAACTGCCTTTGAAGTCTCCATTCGATACAATCTGGGGCTTGTTTCGGTGGAATCGGGAACCCTTTACAAGGAGGTAGGTACGTGAGGCCGGGTCAAGGGCGTGCGCGATACTGAGATCTGTGAGTTTTTCCGATGTCGCCGGGAACCTCCGGGAATCGTTTCGCGCGATCGCGGCCAGCCGCGGGCCGGGGGAGATCCGCGAGCTGGGGGGCGTTAGCATCGCGGCCGCCGGAGTGACGTTCCAGATGTTCAACGCGGCGTTTCTTTCCACGCCGGTCTTCTCCGAAGCCGAATTGGCGCAACGAATTCTCCTGCCTTCCGTGCACTTCGGCGCTCGCGGCATGGAGTGGGCCTATTGGGTCTGCGAAGACTGGCTGGAGGGCAAGGCGCGGCGCCGGTCGCGACAGGTTTTCGAACGATACGGTCTGCGCCATTCCGTGGACCTCCCGGGCATGGTGGCGGAACGCGTCGCGCCACCGGTGAAGCCCCTTCCGCGCATCGAGGTGCGGCGCGTGCGGGACGCCGCCGCCCGCGACGCGTTCTGCGGCATTGGGTCCGCCTGCTTCCACGTGCCCTTTTTGTGGTTCCAGGAGGTCTTCGACAGCGAATCCGTTTGGGAGCGGTTCGCCGGCTACGTGGGCTACGTCGATGGCGAGCCCGTCTCCACCGCCGCGACGGTGATCGGCTGTGACGCCATTGGAGTCTACAACGTAGCCACCCTGCCCGAGAGCCAGCGGCTCGGTTACGGCGAAGCCGTGATGCGTCACGCGCTGGCGGATGCCCGCCGGGAGCACGGCATCGAGCGCAGCATCCTGCAATCCACGCCCGCCGGCTACAAGCTTTACGAGCGCATGGGCTACCGGACCGTGACCAGGGTGGCTGTGTACGCGGCGTAGTAGGTGGGGCAGGCCAGGAGGCCTACCCCACTGAATCGCCGGACCCGCCGGAATCCGGGGGCAACTTTCCTCCCGACTCTGCCATACTGAAACTCTGCTTCCATGAACCCGCCGGAATCCGCTCTTTCGCGCGCCGCGCGCTGGCTGACGTTCGGGTCGGCTGCGTCGATCATGTTCTCGATCGCGGTCTCCCAGATCCTGCTGGCCCTGGCCTTCGCCGCGTTGCTGGCCTCCGGCGACAAACTGCTCCTCCCGCGAATCAAGTGGCCCCTGGCGCTCTTCATGCTCGGAACGCTGGTTTCGCTGGCCTTCTCCGGCGATCCCGCGATGAACGGTCTGCCGCAGGTGCGGAAGTTCTACGTGCTTCTCGAATTGCTCGTGGTGTTCTCCACCCTGCGCAATCTGAAAGTCGTCCGGTGGCTTTTTCTGACCTGGGCCGGAATCGGCGCCGTTACCGCCCTCCGAGGCTGCGTGCAGTTCGCCGGCAAGGTGCAGGAGGCCCATCGACTCGGCCGGAGTTTCTACGACTACTACGTCGCCGCACGGATCACCGGGTTCACCAGCCACTGGAACACCTATTCCGCCGAGGAGATGTTCGCGCTCATTATGGTGGGCGCGCTTCTGCTGTTTGCGCCGCGCGCCCGGCGCAACTGGATCTGGGCTCTGTGCGGAATCCTGATCGCCGTCGCCGTGGTCTTGGGCGAGACTCGCGGAATCTGGATCGCTACGGCCGTAGCGGTTGTCTATCTCGTCTTTTTCTGGCGGCGCTGGCTGAGTGCGCTGATCCCCGTCGCGATTCTGCTCGCCTACGTCGTTTCCCCCGCGCCGGTGCGAGAGCGTTTCACGTCGATCGTCCGGCCCAGCAGCATCGATTCCAACCAGTTCCGGATCGTCACCTGGCGCACGGGAGTGCAGATGATTGAAAAGCACCCGTGGCTCGGATTGGGGCCGGACGGCCCGAAGTACCATTTCATGGAGTACGTACCGGCCGATATCCCGCGGCCCCTGCCTCCCGGGTTCTACGAGCACCTGCACAACGTTTACTTGCAATACGCCGCCGACCGCGGCATCCCCACCATGCTCGCCATGCTTTGGATGCTGATCCAGATGCCCCTCGATTTCTGGCGTGGCCTGCGCGCCCTTCCGCCGGGCCCGAGCGTCCGCAGGTTCCTGTTGCACGGGGCCGTGGCCGTGGTGTTGGCGGTCATGGTGGAGGGCTTCGTGGAATACAATCTGGGAGATAGCGAAGTGCTCGCCATGTTCCTGGTGGCCACCGCCTGCGGCTATCTGGCGCTCGAAAAAGATGTCGTCGAAGCCTGAGTCCAGTACGTCGCTCCAAGGCCGCCAAATCGTCCTCGCCGGAGGCGCCGGCGGCATCGGCGCGGCCGTCGCCGGTCTCCTGCTGGCCGAAGGCGCGCGCGTGATTCTCAGCTATCGCGCGAATCGCGAGCGCGCCGAGCGCTGGGCCGATTCCGCAACCGTACTCCAGGCCGATCTCGCCTCCGCGTCCGGCCGCGCCCGCCTCCTGGACGCCGCGCCCTCGATCTACGGCTTGGTCGTGCTGTCTGGCGATCCGGCGCGCATCGCCGATCCCGCGCAAACCGAGGCCGCCATGCTTCGCTCCCACGAAGTGAACTACCTCGGGCCCATCTTGCTTGCCCGCGAAGCCGCCGAACGCATGGCGGCAGCCTCCACGCCCGGCGCCATCGTCCTCATCTCCACCATGCAAGCCAACGCGCTTTTCCCCGGATCGGCCGCCTACGCCGCGCAGAAGGCCGCGCTCCAGATCGCCGCCCGCATCCTCGCCAAGGAGCGCCGGGGCGCCGCCAACATCCGCGTCAACGTGGTCAGTCCTGGAGTCACGGCCGCCGGCATGGCCGAGGCCAGCATTGCCGCCGGCAAGTACGACCGCTTCATACAGGAAAACGTAATTGCACGGTTCGGCCGCGCCGAGGACATCGCCCGCGCCGTCCGCTTCTTCCTGGAGCCCGACAACTACATCACCGGCCAAGTCCTCTGCGTGGATGGCGGCATGACCCTTTAGCGTGGCCCCCCCGCCTACAATGGAATCTCATGCACCTTGCGAACGGGGGGCTCATCCAGGCGGCATCCGGCGGCGCGGTTCTTGCCTCGTCCGGTTTCCTGGCCTGGGCCGTACGGGGGCGTTCGGCGCGCGTGTTCGGCCCCTCGTTCTGGCACGGTCCCCGGGACCGCCGCGCCATTGCGCTCACATTCGACGACGGTCCCAGCGAGAGCACGCCCGCAATCCTCGAAATTCTCGCGCGACACCGCGTCAGCGCGACCTTTTTCCAATGCGGCGCCAATGTGGAGCGTCTCCCCGGGGCCGCGCGCGCCGTGGCCCAGGCCGGACACGAGATCGGAAACCACAGCTACTCCCATCCCCTGTTCTGTTTTCGCTCGCGCCAGTTCATCGAGCAAGACCTGAGGCGCGCCCAGCAGGCCATCGCGGAAGGCGCCGGCGTCAGTCCCGCCTGGTTCCGCGCCCCCTTCGGCGCGCGCTGGTTCGGTATCGCTCGGGCGCAGCGCCGGCTGGTGCTGACTGGCGTCATGTGGACTGCAATCGGCTATGATTGGAGTTTGAGGGCGGATGCGGTTGTGGAGCGCCTGACGGCAAGCGTTTCCAACGGCTCGATTTTATGCCTTCACGATGGCCGCGAGCTTCGCGTCGGGCCGGATATCGGCGTGACCCTGGAAGCCGTGCGCCGCCTGGTTCCCGTGCTGCTGGACCGGGGCTACAGATTCGAGACGGTAAGCCGACTACTATGTCCGACGAACTGATCCAACGCGTTCTCAAGGTGATCGCCACATCCAAGAGAATCCCCCTCGAAACGGTCACGATCGATAGCGATTTCCTGCAACTGGGAATCGATTCCATGGATGCGGTCGAAATCCTCTTTGCCATGGAGAACGAATTCGATATCAGCATCCCCGACGACGAGGTTCGCTCCGTGCGCAACGTCCGCCAGATGTGCGAGGGCGTGGAGAGACTGGCGGCCGCGAAGCCGGCGGCCAAGCAGTAGCGCATGCGTCGCGTCGCCATCACCGGCGTGGGCGCCATAAGCGCTCTCGGCCGGAACGCCGCGGAGTTCGCGGAATCGCTTCGCCAGGGCCGCTCCGGCATCGGACCGATTCAATCGACCGACTGCTCCCAGTTGCGCTTTCAGAACGGCGCCGAGGTGCACGAATACAGTCACCAGCCGTACTTCGAGGACCGCCGGGCCGACTTCATGGACCGGTTTGCGCAATTTGCCGTGATCGCCGCGCGCGAGGCGGTGGCAAGCGCCGGGGTTCAGTGGACGTCCGCTGTGCGCGAGAATGCCGCCATCGTTACGGGGTCGTGCGTGGGCGGACAGACTGCCCAGGACGTTGGCTTCCAGGAACTCTACAAGCTGGGCCACAACCGCGTGCACCCGCTGACCATTCCCAAAACCATGGCCAACGCAGGCGCCAGCCACATCTCCATGGAGTTCGGGATCACCGGTCCCAGTTTTACCGTTTCCACGGCGTGCGCCTCGGCCGCGCACGCCATCGGGCAGGCGCTCTGGATGGTGCGGACGGGCGCGGCCGATCTTGCCATTGCCGGCGGCAGCGAGGCGCCATTCAGCCTCGGAATTCTGAAGGCGTGGGAGGCCATGCGCGTGGTTTCGCCGGACACCTGCCGCCCCTTTTCCAAGGACCGGCGCGGCATGATCCTGGGCGAGGGCGCCGCCATGTTCGTGCTGGAGCCTCTCGAAGCCGCCTTGGCCCGCGGAGCGCGCATCCACGCGGAAATCGTCGGCGTCGGCATGTCCTCCGACGCCAGCCACATCACCCAGCCCTCCGCGGATGGCGCCGCGCGGGCCATGCGCGCGGCATTGCGCGACGCGGGCCTCGCCCCCGAGCAGATCGCCTACATCAATGCCCACGGCACCGCCACCCAGGCCAACGACATCGCCGAAACCGCCGCCATCCGGACGGTATTCGGACCCCACGCCGGCAGGCTGGCGGTGAGCTCCACGAAATCGATGCACGGCCACGCGCTAGGCGCCGCCGCCGCGCTCGAATGCCTGGCCACCGTGACCGCCCTGCGCGATGGCATCCTCCCGCCCACCGCCAACTTCAACCAGCCCGACCCCGAGTGCGACCTGGACGTCATCCCCAACCAGGCGCGCGAGGCGCAGGTGGAGTATGCCCTGTCCAACTCCTTCGCCTTCGGGGGGTTGAACGCAGTGCTGGCGCTGCGAAGGGCAATGGCAAGCTAAAGCATGCCCCACCAAGGCCTGGGTGGGGCATGCTTTAGCTTGCCCGGACCACAAGGAGCAGGGCCCTAATCCCCCGGTACCCGGTCCGGCTTCGGCCCGAACGTCCAGCCCATATCGGCCAACACGGCCGAGATGCGGTGGCGGTAGGTCTTCGCCGTCGAGATCCCGAGCATGAGCAGGATCACAAGGACGGCCGCGATTCCGGTCTGAACCTCCGTCAGGTTCCCTTTGAGGAACCACAACCCGCGGCCGTAAACCAACTCGATGTGTACCCAGTAAACCAGCAGCGAAGTCGTGCCGAACTGCCGCACCCAGCTCCAGCCATCCTTCGCGCCGTAACGCGTCCAGAGGAACGCCAGCGCCAGCAGCAGCAGAACGACGCCCAGCTTGGTGAGCACCTGCGCCGGGCTATTCAGCCAAAAGTCCGACTTCGCGTAGATCGAATAGGGCTGGTTGGCGAAATACTGGCATGCCAGGATCATGCCGCCGCCCAGTAGCGCCGCCCACTGCATGGCGCGCTCCGTGGCCTCCGGCGGGATCGCGCGGATCGCGCTGCCGGCGCTCATGCCGAACGCCAGGTACGCTCCCCACGGGAAAAAACCGAAGGCGTGAAGGTCCGGAACGATGTAGCTCCGCACCAGCCACGGCACGCCCGACCAGTTCATCTGGGTCACCAGCGGCGACGCGCATGCGATCGCCAGGCCCAGCACGGCGCAGAACCGTACGCGCTCCACGGTTCGAAACGCCGCCATCGCCGACAAAGCGGCAATCGAGAACCCCATGCAGTTCAGGATGTCGACGCGGAACAGGTCGGTCCACGGCGCCGGCAGACCGAAAATCCAGAGTTGCAGACGGAATGCGAACGCCAGGAAAAACAGGTAGCCCGAACGGCGGAACGCGGTGGTCACGCGCTCCAGCGGCGGCATTCCCTTGCGTTCCGAACTGTCCATGAGGAACGCCAGCGTCACTCCCGTCAGGAACAGGAAGATGGCCGGCGGCATGCCGCCCGCGAACTGCGACAGGACGTACGGGCCGCCACCCCTCAGATCGTTTTTCAGGAACGAATCGAAAACGTGGCCCTGCAGCATGATCGCGGCGCCCAGGCCGCGGACCCAGTCGAGGTACTGAAGACGATATGTGCTGGTCTTGGTTTTCATGGGGCCGGCCGGTTCGGAGCCTTACTTCAAGGGGTACTCCCGTTTGACGTTTGCCGGCAGATTCAACTTGACCGCGGACTCGGGAATGTTGGGGTTGATTTTCATGTTCGAATAGGTTGCCAGTTTGTAGTCCCCCCCGAGGTAGTGAAGCTGCTGCTGGATGGCGATGCCGGTTTGGTCGGATATCCAAAGGTCCGCCTTGATGAGGTGGAAGGCGGTATCGGGTTTCTTCGGGGTAAGCTCGATCTTCGTGGTTTTCTGGTCGCCGATGGTTTCCGGCCCGCCAAACGCGATCGTGTAGACCTGCTGCAAATCCTTGGAACTGGCGCCGAATCCGAGAAGCAGATACTGGTTCACCACGGCGCCGTATTTCTTATCCACGTCGTCGACGATCTGGTCGATATTGGTCTTCGGATTATACTGTTCCGCGGTGCGCCCCAAAAACGAGATCTGCTGCGGGTCCGGCTCCTTGATATCCATCCGCATTTGCATCTCTTTCGGCTTGGGGCGCCTGACGACGATGGTTCCGGACGACTGGTCTTCTTCCTTGATCACGAAGGTGTAATCGACCCTCTTCATGTCCGCCGTCAGCCCTTTGAACGAAGCGGCCGCTTCGTCCATTTTGGCCAGGGTCTGCTGGAGTTGGTCCGCTGCGGCGCACGTGGTCAGGAACAGAATCGGCAGGAGAGCGGGGCATACGAATCGCATCGGGTATGGCTCATCGATAAGACGCGGATCTTGCGGCTCCTGGTTACCGGCTGGCCGCTAGGGTCTGGCAAACGCCATAAAACCCAGCAATTCGTCTTCCGAACTGCGGACCTCCTCGACACGGGTCACCAGGAGGCGGCGATTACCCGTCTGTGCCCGCAGCACTTGCGTCAGCTTGGTCACGCGCTCCTTTTCCGGCGTGGCCCCCAGGAGTTCCTTATCGATCCAAAAGGGGGAACTCCCGTGTTCCGAGGGCAACATAGCGATGCCCCTGGCGTTCGGGATCCTGGGCTGATCTCGAAACCAGTCTCGCGGCGTGACGAACAGGAACGCAAGGATGGCGCCGACCATGACGTCGTATTGCCAGCTCCCGCGCTGGTAGTCCCACAGAATAAACCGCTTCAACATTGCTAAGCCCTATCTTATCAGGCTGCGGAGCCGGAAGCTGGGGGGCTCAGGCCGCTTCACGGGCCGCCACGCCGCGCGGATATGTGATAACAATCTATTCAGGCCCGATTAAACCATTTATCAACGAGGTCGTCCTCATGTCGAACACCCGTCGCGGCTTTCTGAACGCTGGCGCGGCCCTGGCGGCCGGTCTGACTGGCGCGGCGGCGGGGCGGCAGCTCGCTCCCCCGCAGGCCCAAAACGCTCCCCCGGGGACTCCGGTGGCCCCGCCGCGGACCGCCGCGCCTCTGAGGCCGGCTTCCGAAGTCCAGGTCCCCAGGATGAAATTCGGCAACGCCGAGATCGGCCGGATGGTTCTGGGCTGCAACCCGTTTTACGGTTATGCCCATTACAACAACAACTTCGGGGCCGTCATGAAGGAGTGGTACTCGCAGGACAAAGTCTGCGACGTCATGCACCAGTGCAACCGCTTCGGAATCAACGCGTTCAACTATGCGCACCTGGACCGTGGCCCGCAGGATCTGGCCCGGTTTCAGGCCGAGGGCGGCAAGATGCACCTGATCATCCAGGTCACCGCCGGCGTCGACGCGGGGATGCTGGTGAAGACCCTCCAGCCTCTGGCGCTGCAAAGGCAAGGCGAAGTTGTCGACCGGGCGTACCAGACCGGCCAGATGAACACCGTGAAGGAATGGTGCAAGCAGGTGCGCGATTTGGGGGTGCTGGTGGGCGTCGGCACTCACAAGCCGGAAGTGATCGCGCAGGTGGAGGAGGAGGGCTGGGACGTCGATTTTTACTCCGGCTGCGTCTACAACCGCACGCGGACCGTCGACGAGTGGAAGAAAGCGCTCAACGGCGAGATGATGGAAATGCCGAGCGACATCTACATGCAAAGCGATCCGCCGCGCATGTACAAGGTCATCAAGCAAACCAGGAAGCCCTGCTTCGCTTTCAAGATCCTTGCCGCGGGACGGGTCTCCGATCGCGGCGTGGAGCAGGCCTTCCGCACGGCTTTCGATAGCATCAAGCCCATCGACGGCATTTACGTCGGCATGTTCCCCCGCACCAAGGACGAAGTCCGGGAAAACGCCGAACGCGTCCACCGCATTCTGTCCGGTTCCTAAACCAGAGGCATGCAGGGCAAGAAACTCACGTTGAGGCGCCGCACGTTCCTGGGTGCGGGATCAGCGGTGGCCGTCGGCGGCGCGGCCGTTTCCTGTGGCCGCAACATGGCGAGCTGGAAGATGCTCGGCCTGCCGTTCCTCCGGTGCGCGGGCGGCAGCGTGGTGGCCAAGGAGCTCTAGCGCCGACTGCCACCCCAAAGGAGTGCCGAAGAAGAAGCTTGCGGGCGGTTCTGCGCCGGGATAGAGTAATTGTTAATATTGGTACTTGGAGAGGACACGATGTTGAAATCCGGTTTGACGTGCGCCGTGGCGGTCTTGTGTCTGACTGCCGCCGCCTTTTCCCAGCAGCCGGCCGCCAAGAAGGCCCGTACCGTTCCCGCGGCTGCCGCGGTGGCCGCCGTGGCTGACTCCGAACAGACGTTTATCATGTTCGAAGGCAACATGCTCGCCGTGAGATACTCTCCGCCGGCCATGAAGGGCCGCAAGATCTTCGGCGGCGCGGTTCCATACGGCCAGGTATGGCGCATCGGCGAAAAAGGCCCCGTGACGCTCCACGCGGAGGCCGATATGCAATTCAACGGCTTCAGCCTTTTCAAGGGAGACTACACCGTCTACGTGCTGGTTGACGCCGATTCGTGGCAGCTCATCCTCAACCGGCAGACGGGCGCGAAGGCCGCCGTCTACGACCCGAAGCTGGATATGGGCCGCGTGAAGATGACCCTGGCCAAGGCCCCCGCGCCCATTGAGACCTGCAAGATCACCCTGACCAAGACCGCCGATCTCGCGGGCAAACTCGAGGTGGCGTGGGAGAACACCGTCGCCTCCATTCCGTTCTACCTGGACCGCGTCGCCGTAGACAAGGAATGGTAGCGCTGTGCTCGTAAAGCTGCCGAAGAGACCTCTTGGCCGCTGATGAACACCGATGAACGCGGATTCGAAGAGTTTAAGCGTTTTGTATTCCATCCGTGTTCATCGGCGTTCATCCGCGGCCATTAATTTTCGGTCCTGTTTCGCCATCCTGGCCTTCCTCGCCGCCTCTCTAGCCTCCGCCCAGCCCCAGGCCAGGGACATCGATGCCCTCCTCCGCCAAATGAGCCTGGACGAGAAAATCTCCCTCCTCCACGGCGCCCGCGACCCCAAGAACTTGGGCGAAGCGGGCTACTGGCCGGGCCTGCCGCGCCTCGGAATTCCGCCGCTCCGGCTGGCGGATGGGCCGTGCGGCGTGAACGTCAACCGGGATGCCACCGGCATGCCCGCGCCCGTCGGGCTGGCCGCCACCTTCAACCCGGAGGCCGCACGCCTGTACGGCGTGGTGATGGGCCGGGACGCCCGGGCGCTCGAACAGGACATCCTGCTCGCCCCGCACGTCAACATCGTCCGCGACCCCCTCTTCCGCCGCAATCACACCACTCTCGGCGAAGACCCGCTGCTGAGCGCGCGCTTGGGCGCCGCGGAGATCGCCGGCATTCAGAGCCAGGGCGTCATGGCGCAGGTGAAACACCTGGCCGGGTACAACGGGTCCAATGACGTCATCATCGACGAGCGGACGCTGCGCGAGATCTACCTGCCGGCGTTCGAGGCGGCGGTGCAAGCCGGCGCCGCTTCGGCCATGTGCGCCTACAACCGGATCAACGGCGCTTGGGCGTGTGAGAACCCCGCGCTCCAGAACGGAATCCTGCGCGGCGAGTGGGGCTTCACGGGATTCGTCACGTCGGACTGGGGCGCGGTACACAGCACGCTCGCCCTCGCCGCCGGCCTGGATTTGGAAATGCCGGGCCGCGAGATCGCCGGCCGCCCCGGCGGACCGTATTTCGGCGACGCGCTCCAGGCGGCGGTCCGGAGCGGGGCCGTGGCGGCTGTGGCCGTCGATTCCGCGCTGGCCCGCATCCTGCGCCAACTGGACCGCTTTCACCTGCTCGACCCGAAACCGCCCGCCCGGCCGGCGTCGATCAATGTCGAAGCGGATGCGAAAATCGTTCGGGATATCGCCGGGCAGAGCGCGGTGCTGCTCAAGAACGAGGGCGGCGCGTTGCCGATCGCGGCGGCCGATCTGGCGTCGCTCGCGGTGATCGGTCCCACCGGCGGCCAGCTTGCGGCCGGTTTTCTGGGCGAACGGGCCGCCGGTTTCGCCGCCCGTCTGGTGGCGCCGCTGGCCGCCCTGCGGAGACTCGCGCCGGGGGCCAAGATCGCCTACGCGGTGGGCGGGGACCTGACCGGCGTACCCATCCCGGCGTCCGCGATCTCTTACAACGAAAAACCGGGATTGCTCCGCCGCCAGACCACCCCCAACACCGGCGCCACGCAGGTGGACCGGACGCTCGACTTCCGCGGTCCGTCGGCGCTCGCGCCCGGCACGGAGTACGCCTGGACGGGAACGCTGACCGTTGCCGGGGAAGGGGATTACGCCTTCGCGGTACAGGCCGTCAGCGGCAATGGCGCCGAGGGAACCGGGGCCATTGCCATCGACGGGCGACCCGCCGCGCGCTCCGGCGGTTTCGGCTTCGCCGGCGGCGGCGCGGCCGCGAAGAAGTGGTCCAGCATCGTTCCCACCACCGACGGTCGCGATAATCCCCGCGCGATCGTGCGCCTGACGGCGGGCGCGCATCGGATCGAGCTCGCCGCGAGTTCCACCGGCACCGCCCCTCTGAGCATCCGGTTCGCCTGGATGACGCCCGGCATCCGCCGCGCGAACCTGGAAGCCGCCATCGCCGCCGCGAAAGCCGTCCGGACGCCGGTGGTGTTCGCCTGGAGCGGCATCGGCGACACGCTCGCGCTGCCCGAGGATCAGGACGAGCTGATCCGGAGAGTCGCCGCCGTCAACCCGCGGACCATCGTGGTTCTGAACACGGGCGGCCCGGTCGCAATGCCTTGGAAGGACAGCGTCCGCGCGATCCTGGAGATGTGGTTTCCGGGGCAGGAGGGCGGCTGGGCCACCGCTGACCTTCTATTGGGCCGCATCAACCCCTCCGGCAAACTGCCGGTCACGTTCCCCGCGCGGCTCGAAGACGCGCCGGCCCGCGGCGCAGTCACCTACTCGGAAGGTATTGCGGTTGGCTACCGCTGGTACGACCAGGAGAACATCGAGCCGCTGTTTCCGTTCGGCCACGGCCTGTCGTACACCCGGTTCGAATACTCGGATCTGGCAGTAACGCGCCGTGCGGACGGGATCGAGATCACCCTCGGCGTGCGTAACGCAGGTTCGCGGAAGGGCGCCGAGGTCGTGCAGGCCTATATAGGACCGCCCGCCGGCGCGCCCGTCCCCATGGTCCCGAAGCAGCTCGCG
>ODAK010002406.1_pt1 | contig 19700 bp, 12 predicted proteins | sample 1539591 | NCBI WGS metagenome assembly ODAK01 (sample SAMEA3539303, study PRJEB22396) | soil metagenome | biome: tundra; feature: field; material: soil | place: USA | collected 2010-05 | depth 0.15 m | reverse complement strand
CGAGCACCACCGACGAGAACCGGAGCTCGGCGAACTTTTCTTCGTCGCGGACGACCACAGGATACGTGGTGACGACCACGTCGGCCTTCGCGGCGGCGTCCCACCGCTTGTGGCGCTCGGTGCCGTGGAGGATGACGACCTTCAGCGTGGGGGCGAAGCGCGCGATCTCGCGCGACCAGTTGCCGACGAGCGTCGTCGGCCCGACCACGAGCACCGGCGCGTCGAGGCGGCCCTCGGCCTTCTCGATCAAGACGTGCGCGATCGTCTGGAGCGTCTTGCCGAGCCCCATCTCGTCGGCGAGCACGCCGCCGACGCCGCTCTCGCGGAGGCGCTGCAAGAACGCGACGCCCTCGCTCTGGTACGGACGGAGGGTGGCGCAGAGGCCCGTGGGCACCGTGACGGGGCGCGGAGAACCCACCCGGGCCTTCGCGCGGTGCGTGGCGCCCGCGGGGTCGGTCCACGCGATGGGGGCTCCGGCGCCGCGAAACACCTCGTCGAGCTCGACGAGCGCGCCAGCGCGAACCTCCGGGAAGGCGGGGCACCGCCGGTGCTCGCCCTGGTAAAGCTCGGCGACGACCCGAAGCAAGGCCCGGAGCCGGTCGATGGGGACCGTCAGGTGATGGGTCTCGGTGAGCTTGAGCGCCCAGGTGGGCCGGCACGACGACGCGAGCGCCTCGAGGCCGCCGTCTTGCTCGAGGCGCTCGAGGAGATCGAGCACCACGGGAAGGAGGTCGACGCACGTGCCGTCGAGGTCGACGCCGAGCTCGAGACCGAACCAGCCGGCGCGCTCCTCGCTGGGCGCGACGCGCGCGTACCAGGCCGGGTCTTTCTCGACGACGCGGAACGGGTAGGCCGCGTCGACGTCGACGCGCCAGCCGAGCGATCGCCACTGGGCGAACGCGCGCGCCGTGAAGCCGCAGAAAGCGTTCTCGTCGCCGTCGGCGCGGACGACGTAGTCGGCCTGGCCGTCTTCGGCCTGGGTGATCGACTCGACGCAGGCGAGCTCGACGGCCCCCAGCCTCTCGATGACGCGGCGCGCCGTGCCCTCCCCCTTCCGATCGCGATCGACCGCCTCGAGGCGACCGGCATCGGATCGGAACACGCGGGGGCGCTCGTCGCTGGCCCGCACGCGGGTGCCGCCGTACTCGAAGCTCAGCTCGATGAGCGGGACGAGGACCTCATCGACGTCGCACGACAGGCCGTCGGTGCTGGTCACCATCACATGGTCGGCGTAGAGCCGCACGCATGGAGTGGGAGGCTGTATGCACGTCGATTCGCCGGGTCCGGTGGGTTCGGGAGCGGAGAAGGGAAGCGTCACGATTGCTTCTTTGATCACACTCCACGGCGACAATGCAAGCTTTGATGATCATTCAGTTCGCCGTGATGCGCGCGTCGAGCCCCGTGCCGCCCTGCTGGGCGCCTGCATCGCCGGCCATCATGGCGAAGCTCACGTAGAAGTCGATCGTGTCGAGAGCGTTCATCGAAACGTCTGCGTTCGTATAGACGGCCGAGTTGGTCCCGCCGAACGCGTTGATCGTCTGGCCTGGGCCGACGGTCTGCCCGACGTTGACGTTTGTGGCCACCATCGTCAGCGGCATCGAGCCCAGCCCGGTGAAGGTCGCCGTGATCGCATAGTGTCCAGCCGCGGGGGCCGTCCAGCGCACCACCGAATCAATGTCCGATGTGACGCCAGGATAGATCCCGAGCGTGGCGGGCGGGATGTTCATGCCCTTGTACATCGCGGACGTCACGCTGTGGAACACGGAAGACGTGACCACGTCCTTGGCATCGCTCACGAAGACGATCCCGATCCCGGGAGCCGTCCAGTTGGCGGTGTAAGGAGCGAACTTGGTCGAGCCGAAGCTCTTGAACGATCCATAGGACCAGTTGCCGGTCGCCGCCGTCGCGCCGAAATGCAGGGCCGCGCGGTCCTCGCACTTGCCGACGAGGCAGTCGAATCCGCTAGGGCACGTCTTGAGGCACAAGGGGCCGGCGTCGATCACGCCACCGCCGTCGGGCTTCGTAACGGGCCCGCTGTCGCCGCCGTCGCTCTCGCCGCCGTCGTCGGCGAGAGCGTCACGCGGCCCCGCGTCCCGCGGCCGCCGGGCGTCCTCGACGTTCGAGTCGGGCGCGCCCTCGTCGATCGAGGCGTCGGACGAACCGTCGAGTCGAGGGAGCGTTCCGGCGTCGTTGGCGGCGGTGAAGGCGTCTCCGCAGGCCGCGATCAAGAGCGCGAAGAGACAAAGGGACACCCTCCGGCGGCCCGCACCCGTTCCTTGCATCGCGCCTTGCATCGCATCGAGGATAACAGACCCTGGCGAACGCCCTAAAGTAGCTGGCGCCGCCATGGCCGACACGCCCCCCTCGCCTCCGCTGACTCTTCGCGATCTGAACCGCGCCACGCTCGCCCGGCAGATGCTCCTGGCGCGGGAGAAGATCAAGCCTCTCCGGGCCATCGAGCGCATGGGCGGGCTCCAGGCGCAGTGGCCAAGGCCCCCGCACATCGGCCTGTGGTCCCGGGTCGAAGGCTTCGAGCGGGATCACTTGCTCGCCCTGCTCCGCCGCCGCGAAGCGGTTCGCGCGTCGATGATGCGAGGGACCCTTCACGTCGTCAGCGCGAAGGACTACGTGAGCCTCCGGCCCGCGCTGCAGCCCATGCTCACGCGAGGCGTGATGTCCGTCCTCCGCGACCGCATGAAAGGCATCGTGGTCGACGACATCGCCGCGGAGGCCCGCGAGCTCCTCGCGAAGGGCCCGGCCACCTTCGAGCACGTGCGCGACGCGCTCGCCACGTTGCACCCGAGGGCGGACGCGCGGGCCATGGGCTACGTGGCGCGACTCAACCTCGCGCTCGTGCAGGTCCCGACGGACGACGACCCGTGGGGATTTCCGGTGTCGCCGGCCTTCGCGATGGCCGAGTCGTGGGTGGGCGAGAAGCTCGCGTCGGCGGACACGCTCGAAGCGCTGGTGCTCCGCTACCTGGGCGCGTTCGGTCCGGCCACCGCGAGCGATGTGCAAACGTGGTCGGGGGTGCAGGGCGTCAAGGAGGTCATGGAGACGTTGCGCCCGAAGCTCGTGGTCCTGCGCGACGAACGCAAGCGCGAGCTCTTCGACCTGCCGAAGGCCCCCCGCCCGGGCGCCGACGCCGCCGCGCCGCTGCGCTTTCTGCCGGAGTTCGACAATCTCGTGCTCGCGCACACCGATCGCCGGCGCTTCGTGGCCGACGCCCACAAGAAGCGCGTCTACCTGCCCGGCCTCCGCGTCGCGCCGACGTTCCTGCTCGACGGCTTCGTCGCCGGGACCTGGAGCACGGAGCGAACGAAGAAGGACGCGACGCTCACGATCGACCCGTTCGAGCCCCTCGCGAAGAAGGCCAGGACCGACCTCGAAGCCGAGGCCAGTCGCCTCGTGCGCTTCGTCGAGCCGGCGGCGACCGCCTTCACCGTGCGCTTCGCGCCAGCGCGCTGAATCAGCGAGCATTGGCGAACCAAGCCAGGAGGGACGCGCCCGTCAGGGCTTCGGGTGCGCGAGGAAGAACGCCAGGACCTCCTGTCCCCAGGTGAACGAGTCGGGTGGATCGCACCCGAACGACATGAGCTGATTGGGCAGGGTCACCGACTGGTCCGGGCTGCCCGGAAAGCAGTGACCCTTGATGGCGACGCCGGCGAACATCGAGGCCGTGATGTAGTTGTGCTGGATGAACTCGAAGACGCGGCCGCTCGCGGTCTTGTAACGCGTGCGAGTGAACGTGCCGTCGCTCGTGACCAGCGTGCCCGCGTCCATCTTGTAGAAGGCGATGACGGCGTCGCGCAGCGTGATGGCGTTCGGAAAGTTCACGAGCCCGTCCTGGGTGCCGTGCATGTAGAGGATGTCGAGCTCGCCGGTGGGCGCGTCGGTTCCCGTGAACGTGCAGCCGGTCTCGATACTGATGTTCGCCGGGCCCGCCGCGGCCGCCGGCGCGACGGAGCCGAAGAGGTCCGTGTGCGCGCACGCGAAGCGCCAGCTCATGTAGCCGCCCTGCGAGATGCCCGTCATGTGGATGTGGTGAGCGTCGACGTGGAACGCGTCGCGCACGTTCTCGATGAACGCGTAGACGAGCGGGTCGTCGGTCGTCGCGTCCCACAGCCCGTTGTTCGCGTTGGGCTGGACCACGATGAAGCCCTTCGCCGGCGCGATCTCGGCGAGCTGGGTGTTCTTGTCTTCCATGTCGGCGCTCATCGTCCCGCCGTGGACGTCGACGATCAGGCCGCACGTCTGGGTGAGGCACGACGCGGGCACCGTGAGGTTGTGCGTGATGCCCTGGCACGAGACGACCCGGTGCCCGGCCGTCAGGTCCGTCACGCACCCGGCCTCGACGGGCGGCGGCGCCGGCGACCACAGCGTGCCCTCTGCGGCATTGAGGTTCGCGGCGTCCGCGGGCGCTTCGACGTCTTCCGAGGCGGCGGCGCCGTCACCGGCGTCCGTACCCGACGGGTCATTGCCGGCCATCGAGGCGTCGCGCGAGCCGGCGGACGTCGATCCCGCGTCCGCACCCGGGTGCACGCCGACGGTCGCGGCCGGCGCGCTGGCCCCGCAGGCAAGCGGCGCGAGGCCGACGAGCGGCGCGAACATCACGAGTCGCGCCCCACGCGATGCGCCGCGAACGCCCAAAAGCAGGTCCCTCCGGCCTTGGCGTAGCACACACCCAGGCCCCTCCGCCGCCCCCCCCGCGCTCGCGGCCGTTCACCGACGCGCGGGGGACGCGCTCGCCGGAAGCGTGATCGGCGCGGGGGGCGGGGTCGGCGCGGACGCGACGGGCGGCGAGGACGCGGCCGGCGCGGGCAGGGCCGGCGCGACCGGCGACGACGGGGGCGGCGACGACGGGGGAGTGTCGTCCGTGACCATCTTGCAGGCGTGCCCGGCCGGGTCGAAGCGCATTCCGTGGAGCGCTCGCTTCGCTTCGCGCCAGAGCCCGGGCCCCTCGCCTCGCCCGTGCGCGACGAGCGTGATCTTGCCGCCGCACACGGGCACGAACACCAGGATCTGGTTCGTGCCTTCGCGGCCGAACCAGCGGAGGGCGTGCCCCGGCCCAGCGTCGGTGACGAGAGGCGTATCGCCCAGGTACTCCACCGTGCGGTCGACCCCCTCGAACCCGCCGACGGTGTCCTTGGCCAGGCGCTGTTCGAGCTCGGGACTCGACGCGGTCATCAGCGCGGAGACAGTCAGTTGCAGGGTCGAGACGCCGAAGGCCTCTCCGAGCGTAACTTCTTCGCCAGGCGCGGTCGCGTCGATCTGGAAGCCGGCCGTGGGGACGCGCAGGCCGAGACCCTTGTTGACGTAGACCGTACCCTCGAGCTCCCCGTGACCCAGGAGGGCGACGGGATCGTCGATCGGACGCAGCTGCACGTCGCCAAGCGGCGGCACGGGCGACGGGTGCACGATGGGACGCGCCATGAGCGCGCGCGCCGCTGCCGCGGCGGGTGCGCCGTCGAGGCCCTTCACGTAGACCACGCGATCGGCGTCGTGCACGACGGTCGCGTCGGGTCCGGCGTTCAGGTTCGTGCACGACGGCGTTGCCTTGGTCGGCGCACCGTCGGGACCCCACCATCCCGCGCGCGTTCGCTGGAGCTGCGCTTCGAACGACGCGGCCGTATCGCCGTCCCAGGCCGTACTCCACAGGAGCGCTGGCCGGCCCGACGCGTCTCGAACGACGGCCAGCGAGTCCCCACCCCAGTTGCCCATCGACCTGGAGCCTCCCGTCGTCGGACATTGATCGAGCCAGGCGCGCGTGCGGAGCTCGCCGACGGTCTCGACGGCGACGCTCGTGAAGCCGCTGGGTACGGCGGGCGGCTCGATGCGAATCGGCAGCTCGCCCGCGATGTAGGCCGCAGGCCAGAGCACCTGCTCGGTGCTGATGGGAGGGCGCGCGAACATGCGGTTCACGAGCGGAAAGCCGCCTGCTCGGTACACCGAGGCGACGAGCCGAAAGCCGTCGACATACGGAAAGAGCCACTGGCGACGCACGTAGGGCGGCGCGCCGGCGAAGACGTCGACCCTCTCGCCGCGGTTCGCGACCTCCGAGAGCAGGTGCGCGAGCCAGTGGTCCCCCGACGGTCGGCGGCTCGCGATGAACGCGGCCGTGGTCAGGTCCGCGTCGCCTTCGAGGACCGCGCGCCGGGCGAGCGCCTGGTCGTCGTCGAGGCCGCGCGCCGGCAGGATCGCGTTCTGCTCCTGGAGCACGTGCTCGATCGCGTGCACGAGCGCCCACGCGCGCTCGCCGTCGTTCGTCTCGCCGGGCCGGCGCGCCCAGAGCGTCGTGCGCTTCTCGTCGAACAGGGCCGAGACACCCTTCGCGAAGAGCGCCGTGGGCGCGGGGCTCGCGGCGCGATCCGGGACGACGACATCGATGGCGCTCCAGAAGGCGTCGGGTCCGGTGGGGGCAGCCACCTCGTCGTACGCGACCACGTGATGCCTCGTGGCGCCGTCGTCGATCACGCGAATGGGCACGGCGGCCCGTAGCGGCAACCCACGGAAGGCGGCGACCTGCTCGGCCACGGCCTCCACATCAAAGGGCTCTCCGAGCAGCGTGTCGCGCGTGGGAGCGGCGGCCGCCGGATCCGGGGCCTTGGCCGGCGGCTCCATGCAAGACACCACGCAAGACGCGACCGTCAAGGCGGTGATGATCCCGCCCGCAACGCCGGTGACGCCCGTTGCGAAGGCGCTGAGGCTGAGCCGACCCATACGACGACGAGGGTAGCGTCAAAGCGCCCCGCCGCGTCAGCCCTTCCATGCGCTGGCTCACGCTTGCTTTCGGACGTGGGCGGGCCACGATCGGGGGATGCGACACGACATCGTCCCTGGCGCCGCGTTCCCCGACTACGATCTGCCCGACCAGACCGGCAAGCACCAGAAGCTCTCGGAGCTCCAGAAGGGCGACCCGATGATCGTCGTCCTCGGCCGAGGCGGCTTTTGCCCGAAAGACCGCCGGCAGCACGAAGGTCTCTTGCAGCTCTATCGAGAGATCGAGGTCGGCTATTGCCGCCTCGTCACCATCAGCACCGACAATCTCTTCGAGACCAACGAGTTCAGGTCCGCCGTGGGCGCGCACTGGCCGTTCCTGTCCGACCCAGGCCGCAAGGTGCAGAAGGATCTCGACATCGCCGAGTACACCGACCCGACGCACAACCCGATGGTGCCGCACACGATCGTGCTCGAGCCGGGCTTGATCGTGCACAAGATCTACATGGGTTACTGGTTCTTCGGGCGGCCGACCGTCGACGAGCTGCGCCTCGATCTACGCGCCGTGACGCAGAAGTGCCGCGCCGACTGGGATCTCTCCCGTCCGCCGCTCCGCGAAGCGTGGGCCGCCGGCGACAAGGCCCGGTTCTACCCGTATGGCAAGTCGTTCGCCCAGGTCTTCGCAGAGGGAAAAGACTGACGACCGGCCACATCAGTTGAAGCGCGGCGGGACCGGGACCACGTGCGCGGGGCCCGCCGAGCCACGGGCTTCAACCCGCCGCGCGCCGTGATTCGGCGGCCGTGTCCCAATTGGGCCAGAGAAGCACGGCCGGGTGGACCTTGAGCGCGCGCGCGAGGTTCTCGGCCCGCTCGGCCCCCAACGTTGCACGACCGCTTTCGATGCTCGAGATCGTCACCTGCGGGATGCCGCAGGCGGCCCCGAGCTCCGCTTGCGTCATCTCTTGCAACTCTCGTGCGACACGCACAGCGTCCCCCGGCGTGAGGGCAACACGCACGCGGGCCGGTACGTTACCTGCGGACAGGTATCGGAGGTGCTCCGTGCCAGTGGTCGTCAAGATGGCCAGGGTGCACCACCGCAGGATCGTCTCCGGCGTCGCGAGCGACGCCATCTCGGCCAGCAGCTTCCGACCAAGCGGCTTTCCCTTCTCGGCGAGAAGTCGCCTGATGGGTGAACCGAAGACGCCGGGGGCCGAGGCGCGCGCGCGGCACGCGGTTCTCGGCTTGCAAGAACTCGATCGCTTCGCCTGCACACCACCGCGCCGGCCCCCGACCCGACCGGGATCCTACCTACTTGGGGACCCGGTGGGCGGGCGGTCCGCCGCTGGCGAGTCGGCCCTCAGCGTCCAGCAGCTCTACGTCGACTTCGTTTCCGCGTTCGTCGTATCGGCTCTTCCGCACCGCGTATTTCTCTTTCCTGCCAACCACGAGCGCGCCGTTCACCCAGTGAAAGGACGTCTCCACTTTCCTCCCGTGGGCGTCGTAGGTGTAACGGATCACGGCAATGCCGTTGGAGTCGCCGTCGAGAGCGCCATCGAGACGCCGGCACTCGAGCGCCGTCGGGTGCCCCCAGGCGTCGTACGCGGTGCGGAGCACCATGCAGCCTCCATCCAGCGGGGCCGGATTGTCGCCGATGAACCCGCGCTCTTCGGTCTGGCGCCCGTACGCATCGTAGCTCCCGACGGAGCGCGACATCTCAACGTACGGAGGCGGGTCGATCCCGGGCCTTTTGTCGGGCCCCCTTCTCAGAGTCGTCGGCGAGCCGTCGAGGCCGAAGTACTCGAGTTCCAGCACGTTCCCGTGCTCGTCGTTCTTGAACCGGACCAGGTGAGCCTGGTTGTCGAGCACCGGTTTGCCGTCACGGCCGAAGACCGCGAACTTGGTCATGTGGCGGCGCTCGTCGTATTCCATCTTTACCGTGGCGGTACCCCTCTCGTTGACCACGGGCTCTCCGTTCTTTCCAAAGTACCTCACCTCGAGGATGTCTCCGTTCGGGTCGAACTTCGTTGCTACCCGAGCGTATCCCTGCCCTTCCGTCGCGTTCTGCCATTTGAAGAGGGCCGGTGCTCCGTCGACGTCGAGGTAACTCTCGTCGGTGACTTTCCCGCGCGCGTCGTACGTTCGGTTCCAACTCGCGTACCCGTCCGCGCCGATGACGGGCTCACCTCTCAACCCGAAATACCTGCGTTGGGTCTCGTCGCCACGTTCGAATGTGGACCGCCACCCTGCATAGTGTTCTGAGCTCTCGCAACGTTCGCCAGGCTCGGCGGCGAGGAGCTCGTGCTCGATCGGATTCCCTTCCGGGTCGTAGCGCGCGCGGAAGCCGGCGCAGCCGGACGCGTCCGACGCGGGTTTCCAGTCGCCGCCGAAATAGTTCTCGTCGACGACGTTGCCCACAGCGTCGTAGCTGCGCTTGATCTTGGCGTATCCGTCATCAGAGGGGGTCGGAGTACCGTCCGACGCGAAATACTCGACCAAGAGCACGTGGCCCTCGCGGTCGCTCTCCATATGCAGCCTCGCGAAACCCTTCGGGCACGGCACGAGCGTGCCGTCCGGGCCCGCGTATTGCTCGTCGGTCAGGTGGCCGTCCGGGTCGTACCGGCGGCGCAGATGGCTGAACCCCTCCTCGCTGATGCACTCATGGCCGTCCGGATCGCGCGTGATCTGGTCCAGCAGGTGGCGATGGTCGTCGTAGCTCGTCTGCCAGCTCGCATAGCCATGGCTGGTCCGCGCTACCTTCCCGTCGGCTCCGGTGCACGTCGATTCGACGGAATTTCCCCGATCGTCGAAGCGCTCGCGCATCGCGTAGCACCCGATCTCGTTCGTCGCCGGTTGCGCGTCCGCTGACCAGAAGGACTTCGCGGCCGCGTTGCCGCGCTCGTCGAGCGCCATGGCGATTCGATGATACCCACCGGTCCCGATCGTCGGGTGCCCCTCGACGTCGAAATACGATTCGGACACGACGTTGCCGAAGCCATCGTACGCTCTCCGCCGCGCTGCCCACCCTTCCGTCGTGAAGGTGGGCCTTCCGGCCGTGTCGAGCGCCTCGTCGAGGACGTCGTTGCCTGACGCGTCGTACGAGGACTTGAACGTCGCAAAGCCCATGGCGCCGCTCATCGGCAGGTCGTCGGCACCCAACCAGGTCCATGCCAGGACGCGACCCTCCTCGTCGAACTCGCGCCGGAGACCGAACGCCCGGCTCGGCCCCGGCACGGGTGCGTTCAATGCATCGCGGTAGCGTAAGACGTGCTCATACCCGCGCGGCGAGTACTCGACCCGAACCAGCGGTGCCTTGGGGTCGGGCGTGCCGTCGCGTCCGACCTTGTAGAAGGTCGTCGTGGCGTCGTCGGGCGCGCCAGAGCTGACGTATTGAATGCCCGAGAGGCATGCGTGGTGCTCGTCGTAGTGGACCGTTGCAACCGGCTGGCCTCTCTCGTCGTACACGTGGTCGGCGGTCGCCGCGACGTCGTCGGGTCCCGGGTCGCGGTCGAACAACCAGATAATACCCGGCGTGAGCTGGTCACGCGCGTCGATCGCCTCGACGAGAAGAACGGGCCCCCGCGATCCGCGGGTGGTCACGCGAAAGGAGCGCGGACGATGGGCGATCGCTTCCCGGCTCAGCGGGCCAACCCCCTGTGTCGCCCCGCGAACCACCACGAAGCTCGCAAAGTACCCGGGCCGGCGCACCACCTGACGGTATCGATAGACGACGATTCCGAGGGCGAGGGACACCGCGATGAGGCCCGATGCGCCGGCGACCCAGCGCGCTCGCCGTAGCTCGCGCTTGCGGGCCGCCTCAGCGTGGCCTTGCTCATCGCGGCGCCGCGCCTCGCTCGCCGAGAGAAACTCCATGGCGAGGTCGAAGTCGGCCGGCGACCCGTAGCGCTCCGCCCACGCGGCATTCGGCCCGGTCCGCTGTTTCCAATCGAGCGCGCGCTCGAGGTTCGGACTTCCCCAGAGCGCGGCCTCCCCGGCCCGCCAAAGCTTCGCTTCCTGTTTGAGTCGAGCGTAGACCGTCGCCGACTCATTCTCTTCGCGCACCCAGCCGGAGAGCCGATCCCAATGGGTGATGAAGCTCTCGTGGCCCACGTCGAGGAACGTCTCGCCTTCGATGGGCTCGCCGGCCGGCGGGGTGAGAAAGGAGCGGTCGGGACGCCGGAAGGCATCGGCCACGGCCGCGATCTCGGCCACCGTGGCACCGGCGAGGTGCGCGATTTCTCCGGCCGTTGCGGGCGAGCGCGTATCGAGTTGCCCCGCCGTGCGGCTGGAGATGCGCTGGAAGAGCACGCGCGAGAGGGCTTGCCCCCGCTCCGACAACTCGAGCAGAGCCTCGTCCGCGTGCCGTGAGAGCGCGCGCGAGAGGCCGCCGATCGCCTCGTAGCCGTCCACGGCGAGCACGATGCGGCCCTCGGGCTGGTACTTTCGCTTGATGCTCCACAAGCGCATGAGCACGTGTTGCATGACCGGGAGCTGGTCGCTGTCGGGTCCGAGGTCGTTGAGAAGCCGGTGGACGAGCGCTCCTTCGACCTCGCCGCCGAACACGCGCGCAGGCCCCACGATGGCCCGGGCGCATTCCTCTCGCGTGAGGCGCGGCGTGAGATACTGACTCTCGCTGATCGCCTCAGGCAGCCCATGGAACAGGGCGCATTGGCCGAGGAAGTCCGACCGCATCGTCAGCACGACGTAGATAGGCACTTCGTGCTGACGGGCCGAGGCCAGCAGGAGGTCGACGAAGGCATCCGCTTCGTCCGCGCTCTGCTCGACGCGAAAACGAAAGAGCTCTTCGAACTGGTCGACCAGTAAGAGCAGCTTCCTGGGATCAGTTGGCGCCGACTCGCGCACGCAGTCGATGAGACCGAGAGGGCCGCGGCGAAGTGCGGCCTCGATGGAGAGCTGCGACTCCGTCGGCGCCTCCGGCGTCCCGCCGCCTTCCGGCGCGAGGCGGCGCGCGAGGCTCCCGATGGGGCTGCGCCCGGGACGCATCGTCACCACCCGCCAGCGCGATCCGGCCGATGCCATCATGCCCGTCTCGAGGCAAGCGATGAGCCCCGCGCGTACGAGGGAGGACTTGCCGCAGCCGGAAGGCCCCACGACGGCGAGAATTCGGCTGTTCTGGAGTTTCGTCAGCAGCTGGTCGGTCTGTGCTTCGCGACCGAAGAAGATGTCTTGTTCCTCGGTCTCGAACGGACGCAAACCGGGGAACGGCGCGCTGCTGAAGGGCGGGACGGGCGACATAGCATCCGCCTAGCGCAGACCGTCCGCGAACTCTCTGAGAACCGCTTGGTCCAGGCCGCGCCGGCAGTCGAGCGTTTTCAGGTTCGGGATGGCGGCCCCGAGATCGCCCTTGTTGTCCGCCGGCGGGCCTTGCACGATCGCGAGCGCGGTGGGTTGTTGCGTGCGCTGGCTCAGGATCTTGCGGCCCTGCATCAGCTGGCGCCGGACCCAGGTGGCGGCCGTCGCGCCGTACACGAGCAGCATGCCATCGCACGTCTCGAGGCCCTCCTCGAGGTCTTTGCGGATCTCCTCTGGTTGACCCTCCGTAAGCGGCCAGTAGCAGTCGACGTCCCACTGGACGAGGATCCTGGCCACTTCCTCGGCCAGGGCTCGATCGGGCGTGTCGGCGTTGACGAAGACCATGACGTTTGAGCGACGGGGCGCGGCGGGGGGCGGTGCGCGGCGCGCAAGCTCGACGACCGCCCTCTTGAACTCCTCGATGCCGGAGGCCTGCGCGCTCTCGACCAGCGGCCGGTGGTCTGCGCGCACCGAGGCAAGTTCCAGCGCGTGATCGCGCCAGGCCAGCATCGGGACGCCGGCGTGCCGCGCGAGGTCGTTCTGCAGCTGCGGCAAGCAGACGTCTCCGTCGAACGGATCGCGCCCGCGCAACGCGCTGAGGAGCTGCGCGAAGGCCTTCGACCGCCCGAGATCCTCTTTCATGGCAGCCTCGAACGAGGCGCGGTCCGTCTGCGGATACCACTTCTCGGGCAGCACATGGAGGCCGGCCTGTCTCAAGTAGCCGCGGAGTTCTTCTTCGCGATCGGCCAGATCCTCGGTGGCCCGGGCGACGAAGATGCATGGCCCGAGCGGCGCCGCGGAACGCTCGGGTGCCCTGAGTCGCTGGGCCTGCAACTTGATGCCGGCGCTCAGCTCGTACAGCCTGCTCATGAATCGCAGACCATCGGCGATGGACAGCGGCCTGTCGGGGCCCGAGTCGCGCTCGCGACAGAAGAAGATGTATCCCGGCAGATCGTTCAGCGGTGGTGGGATGAGGCCACGCTCGACCTCGCGCTCGTGCACGACGAACACGCAGCCATCGGCCACACGGTCCCCGAGCACAGACAGAAACGCGTCTCGCTCGCGCGAGCACCACTCCGAATTGACGTAGCCTGGGGACATCACGACGAGCAGCATCGCCGAGCGGCGCGCGATCTCGAGGATCTGCGGGGTTAGAGGGCGATTGCCGTCGACCTGAGGGTCCATCCAGACGCGAAAGCTCTTGTCGCCGAGCCTCTGGCAGACCTCGTTCTGCAGTACCCGCACGAAGCTCTCGACCCAGCCCTCCGACCGCTGCTCGATCGGGATGTCATCCAGTCGCGTGTAGCTGACGAATAGATCGTGATCAAACTCAGGAATGAGATTCATGACCCCTCGAGCGTTGGATAGCGCCCCCTGGCCACCGAGCGCCCGCGCGATCGAGTCCAGCCGCGGACGGTGATTGAGCGAGCGCCGGTGGGCGCCGGTGCAGCCCCCTTGAAGCTTGGGCGGCCCGGCGCGGCATTTCAATTTTAGGACCGCCGGCGCTGGCGCGCCCGAAGTTGGAGCGCCCGAAGTTAGAGTGGCGCCGGGTTGCTTCTCTTTTTCGTCCAAATTCGAAAAGGGGCCGGGCGCAAGTTCGCGAGAAGGGCCGCACGGACATGTTGAGCAGCACGAGCGCGATTCTTCCTACCGAAAGGTCCGAGGCAGCGGCCGCCGGGGTCTGCGCTCGCTGCATGAAGATGCCGAGATCGATCCACGCGCCGGGTTCGCCGAACAGGGTGCCACGGAGCGCCATCTTGCTGTCAGGCAGGGGAACATGGCAATAGACTTCGCTGATCCAACCGCGTCCGGCGGATGCACCCGCGGACCAACCTGCGGAAATTGCGGAAATGCGAGGAACCCGCGTCGTCGCTGGTCGGGGCTGACGCCGATCCTCCGCCGCGCCCACGGTGCCGCGTAGACTACGGAACCGTACGGGCTCCGACCGCGTCGACGGGGGTTGGGCAGCCGAAGCCGAGGCGTGTGCCGCATCCGAGGGCGAGTTCGTCCGCGACGAACAGGAAAGGCCCAGTGGCGGCGAACAAGTCATCGCGGCTGATCCGCGTGCAGATCGGTGCCGCGGGGGCGACGGCGGGCCGGCTCATCGGTCCATGGAAGGTCCCCGTGAGGTACGGGTATCACCGGAACTCGCCCACCGGCAATCGACCCATCCGCCGCAGCGCCGCGCGGGCCGCGAAGTACCCCGACATGCCGTGGACGCCGCCGCCGGGAGGCGTCGCTCCGGAGCACAGATAGATGCGCGGACTCGGCGTGGTGTACGGGTTCCAGCGCGCGACGGGGCGCGTGAAGAGCTGGCCGAGGTCGGCGACGCCGCCGGCGATGGCGCCGCCCACGTTCGAGGGGTTGTAGCGCTCGAGGTCCGCGGTGTTCATGACGTGGCGGGCGAGGATGCGGTCGCGGAAGCCGGGGGCGAAGCGCTCGACCTGGCGCTCGATCGTCGCCGTCCGATCGACCGTGGAGCCGCCAGGCACGTGGCAGTACGCGTACCCGGTGTGCTTGCCGTCCGGGGCGCGGGTGCGGTCGAACTGGCTCTGCTGCACGAGCATCACGAAGGGCCGCTCGGGGTGCTCGCCCCGCCAGACGGCGGCCTCCGCGGCGGCGATCTCGTCGAGGGTCCCGCCCACGTGCACCGTCGACGCCTCGAGGACGGCCGGGTCGGTCCACGGGATCGGGCCGTTGAGCGCCCAGTCGATCTTGAAGACGCCCGGCCCGTAGCGGTAGCGCCGCAGGCGCCGGACGTATCCTGCGGGGAGCGCGGGCTCCGCGATGGCGGCGAGCTGCGCCGGGCTCGTGTCGAAGAGGACCACACGCGCGCGGGGGAGATCGGCCAGGGTGCCGACGAAGCGGCCCGTCTCGATGCGGCCCCCGAGCGACACGAGCAGGCTCGCGAGCGCGCGCGCGATGGCCGCCGATCCGCCCTCCGCGACCGGCCACGCCTCGACGTGCCCGGTCATGCAGAACACGAGGCCCACGGCGGCCGTCAGGCTTCGCTCCAGCGGCAGGATCGAGTGCGCGGCGCACCCCGCGAAGAGGGCGCGCGCGCGCTCGCCGCGGAAGCGACCACGTGCGAGGCCCGTCGCGGACCGGACGGCCTGCAGGCCGAAGCGGAGCATGCGCAACGGGTGCCTCGGGATCCGCAGCGGTGCGAGCATGTCTTCGAGCAACCCGTGAGGGTCGCCGAGCAGCGGGCCGAGGAGTCGCTCGTAGGCCCGAGTGTCGGGGCCGAGAGCCCGCGCCGTGTCGGCGAGCGACCGGCGCAGCAGAACCGCCGGCTGGTCGTCGAGGGGGTGGGCCGCGGACACCGGCGGCTGCACCCAGCGCAGGCCGTGGTCGCCCAGCGGCAAGCTGCGAAAGAAGGGGGAGAGGATCCCCATCGGGTGGCACGCCGAGCACACGTCGTGGCGGAACCCCGGCAGTGTGAGCTCGGTCGTTCGCATGCCGCCCCCCGGCTCGTCGCGCCCCTCGAGCACCACGACCGAGGCGCCCTCGCGCGCGAGCGCGACCGCCGCCGCGAGCCCGTTGGGACCGGAGCCGACGACGACCGCGTCTGCGTCGTCCGTCACGACGTGGCGCTCCAGGGCTGGCGGGCGCGGAGCTCGTCGACGGCCAGAGCGCCCCGCTCGATCGCCCCCGCCGCCGCGTCGACGATGCGATACTCGAGCGTCGACCGCCCCAGCGGCTGCGACTCGACGAAGATGCACCGGAGCTCGCCCTCCTCGAACCCACACTGGGCCTGGATCGACGCGAGGAGCTGCTCCTGGTGCAGGTGCCCCTCGCCGAAGTTCCAGCCGAGCGCCAGGCCCGCCACGAGCTCGCCGTCCATCCACTCGTAGTCCTCGAGCCGGTCGACCGCCTTCGGGACCAGGATGGGCAAGGCGCGGCCGTGCAGGTGCATGAGGCGAAAGCCCATGAGCGCGCTGACGAGCCCGATGACGGTGCTGCGGTCGTAGAAGGGCGCGAGCTGATCGTGGACCCAGCGGGAGCTCCCCGTGAGGCGCTCGAGCTTCCTGTACGCCTCGCCGCGGAAGAGCCAGACCGAGTAGGCCCAGTTGCCGGCGTAGTAGCGCATCGACATGAGAAACGAGAGGCGAGCCGGGAAGAGATTGCCGAAGAGCGGCAAGCCCACGAGCATGACCACCAGAAACGCGGCCATCGCCGGCGACCCGAGGGAGCTGATCGGCACGTCCGGGTGCGCCCAGAAGAGCGCGAACCCGCCGTAGACCACCATCACGTTCCACTCGATGGGGACGCCCATCGGGACGTTGCTCGTGATGAAGGCGTGGAGCCCGAGCATCAGCACGATCGCGAGGACCGGGGGTACGCCCGTGGGCGTCAGGAGGAACGCGAGCGGGACCCCGAACTCGAGCGACGCCCCCCCGTGCGCCATGAGCGTCGCGAGCCGCGAGGGACGCAGGTCGCCGGGGTAGTCGCGGTACATGAGGCGGCGCAGCCACCGGAAGCGCGTGAGCGGGCCGTTGCTGGTCATCACGCAGACGACCGTGGGAAAGTGGTGGTTGAGCTTCGAGAAGCCGGCCCAGAACCAGAGCGCGATCTGCACCGCCTTGGCGCCGGCGATCCAGTTCGGCGCGAACGCGAACACGACGATCGTGACCCAGTAGTGCTCGGAGCGCGCTGCGAGGAAGAGCGTCTTGTCGGCGACGCCCGCCAGGGGCAGGAGCACGGCGAGCGCCACGAAGTGTTCTGCGGCCGGATACGGAGCCACGAGGGCCCGGACGGCGGTCACCAGCACCGCGAGGTAGAGGGCCACGTCGACGGGACCGCGCGTCGCGCCCCCGAGCACCGGCAGGCGCGGGAAGAGCGGGAGCTTGGTCGTGCCGATGCGAAGGAAGTAGAGAAAGCCCCCGACCGGCGGGAAGTAGCGGCCGGTGAGCGGTCCGCTGCCGCAGCCGAGACCGAGGATCTCGAAGAGCATGCTCCACACGATGGCCTTCTGGAACGCCACGGGGTGAAGCCACCACGAGCCGAGGGTCGACAGGCCGCCGAGCGAGGGGCTGAAGCGGCAGAAGAATGCCCAGCCGGCGACGTAGAGCAGGACCTTCACCGCGTAGACCGCGAAGATGGCCGGGGGCGTGCCGTACCCCTGCATCGCCCACGATTCGCAGACCATCCGGGCGCGCTCGGCGAAGGGCCTTCGCAACCACTGGACCGGATCGAACGGCGGCGGGGTCGGCCGGACCAGGCTCATGACCGCGAGGATACGCGCGAGGGGTCGCATCGGGTACGCGCGATCCCACAGGTAGCAGGCCGACGTGTTGCCCGCGTTTGAAGAGGGGGGCGCCTGCGTCGATGGCCTCGGAAGCCATGTGCACGATGAGCTCCTGCGCGTCGAGGGTGCACCCGTCGAGCGCGCTCAAAGGTAGCGCCGACGCCCTGGATTCCTCGCTGATCCCGGAAGGTCGCGGTAGGGACGGCCCTTGCTTGCGGGCTCGGGCCGCCCCCCGCACGGATCCCAGCGAGCGGCACTACCGCACTGGGCTCTTGCCTTGGATGCGAGCGTCAAACCGCTCCGAGGGCCATGGGTGCTGGACGCGGGTGGGCGGAAGCCATCGCTTGGTCAGCAGCCGGATTCGCTGTTGCGTTATCCGGCTGCGCTGGCTGCGACGGCGTAACGATTGCCGCCACAGTTGGCTGACCCTCAGTCGAAAGGCCCCCATGCGGTGGGAATTGGTCGGCACTGCGTGGTACGCGAAGAATCCACGGACCACGCTGCCTAGCCACCTCCCCTGCTCTGGAATGGGCTGATGCCGACGCAGTTGGAGCTGCGACTTGATGTCCGTCAGCTTCGCCTGCATCCGTTTACGCATCGTGCGGCGCACAAGCAGGAATTTCCCCGCTCTCGACTTGCCGCAAATGTGCGTAAAGCCGAGAAAGTCGAAGGTTCCCGCCCGGTCCCGTTCGACCTTGCTGCTCCGTTTGGCCGTTCGGCCAAAGCGAACCAACCGAGTCTTGTCCGGGTGCAGTTCCAGGGCGAACTTCCGCATTCGCTCGCGGAGGTCCTCCAGGAACTGCTTCGCCTCCCACTCGTGTTGGAATCCCACCAGCACGTCATCGGCATAACGCACGACGACGACGTCGCCGCGCGCTTTGCGTTTGCGCCACTGTTGGACCCACAGGTCGAAGGCGTAGTGCAGGTACACGTTCGAGAGCAGCGGCGAAACCGTCGCTCCTTGCGGCGTACCCTGTTCGCACTCCGTCCACTTCCCGTCTTCGAGCACGCCTGCGGCCAGCCACTTCTGGCACAGCCGCAGGACCTTCTTGTCCGCTATCCGATGCTCGAGAAACTTCACCAGCCATCCGTGGTCGATGGTGTCGTAAAACCCGCGGATGTCGGCATCGAGCACCCAGTTCACCTTCTTGCGTCCGATCCCGACCGCCAGCGCATCCAGCGCTTGGTGCTGGCTGCGTCTTGGCCGGAATCCGTACGAGAAGCCGAGAAAATCCACCTCGTAGATGGCGTTGAGCACCTCGACGACGGCCCGCTGGACGATCTTGTCCTCCAGCGAGGCAATTCCGAGCGGCCGTTGCCGCCCGTCCGCCTTCGGGATGTACATCCTCCGAGAGGGCCTCGCCCGGTACGCTCCTCGGCGCAGTCGGTCGTGCAGGTCCCGAAGATTCTCTTCGAGATCGACGCCGTACTGCTCCCATGTCACCCCATCGACCCCAGCCGCTGCGTGCTTCTTCAGTTGCCCGAATGCGGTGCGCAGTAGGTCTGTCGTGATGTGGTGGAAGAGCGCCGTGAACTTCGCCTCCTTGTCTCTCCTTGCTGCTTGTCGCACACGGGCCAGCGCACTCGGCGCGCTTATCCGGCTCTGCGTCCGGGACGCGTTTTGCTGGCTCGTGTTCTCCTTGGCCAGGCCCCTTCCCTCCATCCCCTCCGCCGCCGCTTGCGCGGCTTTGTTCGGCGACTTCGTCGGTACTACGGGCCTGTCCGACTCCCCTCGGCCGTCCATCATCGGCTTCCGGCCTCCGGCCTTCCCGATGCGGCCCACCCTTCCATCGTGCGTGGGCAGTCGAGGGGTCTCCCGGTTCTCGCGCAGAAAGATTCCGCTCGTGCTGGGGTCTTCGACCGCGCGGGGTCGACCGAGATCTCGCGTTCTGAACGATCTCGGTCGTGTGGCCTTCCGCGCTGGCTAAGCGCGTCGGCACCCCGGATTTCCCTCGTTTCACGGTTCCATGGTCCCAGCCCGCGCGTACCCCTGTCGAACGCTTCACCGACACCCTCGCGGGTGCCTGCGCATGACTCGGGGCCGTCGTGGGTCGCTACTCCTTCGACGTAAGGCTCTCTCATCCTCATCTTTCTGCCGGTTTATCCCGGCGCACTAGCCAGCACGGGCACGAGGCTCGCGACGGCCGCCCGTGCGCGCGAGCGAGCGACGGCGTATGCTCCTGAAGCGATGCAAACGGCGGTTAAGCTCACGGTGGAGGTCGGCGACGATCACGTGGTCAAGCTGCCCGACGAGGTTCCCGTCGGGCCCGCGGAAATCATCGTGCTCGTGGGCGAGCCCGCGCCAGGCGTCGGTCACCTCGACGATTTCGAGCCCATCCAGCCGTCCTTGCCGGTGCGTCTCTCCGACCTCGTGGTGTCCGGAAAGCTAACGCGGCGAGTTTCGCACGACTCCGGGCAAGCCGGG
>ODAK010002405.1_pt1 | contig 19701 bp, 19 predicted proteins | sample 1539591 | NCBI WGS metagenome assembly ODAK01 (sample SAMEA3539303, study PRJEB22396) | soil metagenome | biome: tundra; feature: field; material: soil | place: USA | collected 2010-05 | depth 0.15 m | reverse complement strand
CGACGCTCTTCCGATCTAGTCTATTTCAATAAATTTTGCGTTGGGAATATGAGTTGCTAAAAATTTTTGTTCGGCAACGGGGCAAAGCATATCACTTGAGATACCAATGATGAGCGTTTTTGTTTTGATACTTTTCAATACACTTTCCAGAGTTCCTCTGTTACGGGAAATATTATGGCTGTCCATTGCTTTTGTTAAAATCCAATAACTGTATGCATTAAATCTTTTTACTAATTTATCGCCTTGATGATGAAGATAAGAACTGGCTTTATAATTATCCAGTTTTTGATCATTATCCGTTTGGGTTTTTACATACGTTTCATAATTGCGATACATGAGCATCCCAATTGCTCTGGCTGTTTTTAAACCTTTCCCGCCTGCATTAGGATTCATATCCTGCCATGTTGGGTCAGTCTCTATTGCAAGTCGTTGAGCAGTATGAACTGCTATTCCCCATGCCGATTCCTTACCATTGGTTGATATCAATATCATTTTATCGAAAACTTGCGGTTCAGTTAAAACCCACTCCATTGGTTGATATCCGCCCATAGAACCGCCAATGATGGTGTCTATTTTTTCGATACCTAAATGTTTTCTTAAAACAATATGTATTTGAACCATATCGCGTATGGTTATTTGCGGAAAGGTGCTGAAATAAGGCTCTTTAGTTGTAGGATTAATACTTAACGGACTTGATGAGCCATAAGGCGAACCTAAAATATTTGCACAAACAATAAAATGTTCGGATGGATTATATGTTTTGCCTTCACCGCAAAGTGAAGCCCACCAATCAAATACATCAGAATTGGCAGTAAGAGCATGACAAATCCAAATTACATTACTTTTATCTGCATTAAGTTTTCCGTAAGTGTGATAGGCTATTTCAACAGATGGTAGTGTGTTACCTGTTTCTAATTGAACCGGTTGGGTATATGTATAAAATTGTTTGTTCATACTGTGCAAATCACTCCGACAATTTTGTCCAATATCCATTAATTTGGATTGCCATTAATTTTAATCGCACAAAACTAAACAAAATTTCCTCTAAATACTTACCTTTATCGCTCATAAAACTAAAATAGTATGCGGATAGAATTAAAACAATTGGATAATGCGTTTCATTTTGAAGCGAAAGATGAAAGTGGTCATAGCGTTCATATGGATGCGGGTAAAGATACAGGTGGAAATGATAAAGGTGTTCGTCCGATGCAAATGCTGTTAATGGGATTAGGCGGTTGTAGCGCTATTGACATAGTGATGATTTTAAAAAAACAAAAACAAGTAGTTGAAAGTTTTGAGATAAGTATTGATGGCGAACGTGAAGAAGGCAAAGATCCATCATTATGGAAAACGATTCAAATTCATTTTAAATTGAAAGGACAAATTGAAAAGGAAAAAGCGGAAAGGGCAGTTGCTTTATCAATGACTAAATATTGCAGTGTGTCTAAAACATTAGAGATTGCTGGTGCTGCAATTACGTACAAAGTAAGTGTGAATGAATAAATTTCATATAAAATAAAAATACATTTTGAAGTTCAGCGATTTTAATTTTGAGAGTAATCTGCAAGAAGGGCTTGATTCAATGGGGTTTGAAACTCCAACACCGATTCAAGTACAAGCAATACCAATCATATTAAGTAATAAAGATTTGATAGGCTGTGCGCAAACAGGAACAGGTAAAACTGCCGCTTTCGTGCTTCCTATATTAAATAAGTTATCAAAGCATCCAACGGATACTACCAACACTTTAATTATAGTTCCCACACGTGAGTTGGCTTTGCAGATAGATCAGGCAATACAAGGATTTTCCTATTTTACATCTGTGAGTTCTCTTGCAATTTATGGCGGCAGTGATGGCAGCGCATTTGAACGCGAAAGGCGTGCGCTGACTGATGGAGCTAATATTATTATCGCAACACCGGGAAGATTTATGGCTCACTTAAATATGGGTTATGTGAAGCTGGATAATATTGAACATTTAATATTAGATGAAGCTGACAGAATGTTGGATATGGGTTTTGTGGATGATATTTTAAAGATAACCACTTACTTGCCGAAAGTTCGTCAAACATTAATGTTTTCGGCTACTATGGCACCCAAGATAAGAACGCTTGCTACTAAATTATTAAACAATCCTGAACACGTAAGTATTTCTATTTCAAAGCCTGCCGAAGGTGTTGTGCAGGGAGCTTATTTAGTTTATGATGCACAAAAAAATAAATTAATAAAATCATTGCTTGAAGGAAAAGAATTAAGCAGCGTTATCATTTTTGTTTCTACAAAAATTAAAGTAAAAGAGTTGGAACGTGATTTACAAAAAGCCGGATTAAAAGCAAAAGCCATTCATTCGGATTTAGAACAATTAGAACGCGAAGAGGTGTTGCGTAATTTCAGAAGTAAGAGCTTACAAATTTTAGTTGCTACAGACATTTTGTCTCGTGGTATTGATATTGAAGATATTGGTTTGGTAATTAATTATGATGTACCCGGTGAGCCTGCCGATTATATTCATCGCATCGGCAGAACAGCCCGTGCTGCCTCAACAGGAGTTGCACTTACTTTTATAAATGAATACGACCAACAAAAGTTTTTTCAGATAGAAGAAATGCTTGGCACTGAAATAAAAAAACTACCACTTCCTGAATACCTTGGTACCGGACCAGTGTATGACCCTGAAGTAAAAATTAAGAAACCTTTTTTGAAAAACAAAAAGAACTTTTCCAGAGATAGAAGACCTGCGAGGAAATAAGTTCTCGACTACGCTCGAACTGACAGCTGAAAAGAACAAAGGAACCACTAAGACACTAAGTTCACAAAGAAACACTTAGTGAATCTTAGTGTTCTAAGTGCCTTAGTGGTAAATTTTATTTAGCTTCTACTTCGCTTTCACCAATTTCCCATACATCTTTTCTTTTAGTGTTTTTATATTTTCATCAACAATATATTCATCATAAGTCATGCGTTTATCAATGATGCCTGTTGGCGTAAGTTCAATAATGCGGTTGGCAACGGTTTGCACAAACTCATGATCATGCGAAGTAAATAGTGCAATATGTTTCCAATCTTTCAAAGCATTATTAAATGCAGTGATGGATTCCAAATCCAAATGATTGGTGGGTTCATCGAGTATCAAACAATTGGCATTGGTCAGCATCATTCGTGAAACCATGCAACGCACCTTTTCTCCACCTGACAGCACGTTACACATTTTAAATGTTTCTTCACCTGAGAACAACATCTTACCCAAAAAACCACGGATATATGTTTCGTCTTTATCTTTCGAGAACTGACGCAGCCAATCAATCAAATTCAATTGTGTATCAGTAAAGAATTTTGAGTTATCATTCGGCAAATAAGACTTGGTGATAGTGCTTCCCCAGATAGCTGTTCCCGAATCCGCTTTTGCTTCGTCAGCCATGATTTCAAAAAACGCAGTAATAGCAATATGTTCCTTAGATAAGACAACTACTTTATCACCTTTACTTAATGTAAAAGTAATATTTGAAAAATACGGAATGCCTTCAGGTGATGACTTTGAAAGGTTCTCCACAGCAAGCATTTGATCTCCACAATCACGGTCTGCTTTAAAAATAATGCCGGGATATTTTCTGGTGCTTGGTTTTATTTCATCTATCACTAATTTCTCTAACAACTTTTTACGGCTGGTAGCTTGTCGCGATTTAGAAGCGTTGGCACTGAATCGTTCAACAAAATCCTGCAACTCTTTACGTTTATCTTCTGTTTTTTTATTTTGATCGGAACGCTGACGCAATGCTAATTGACTGGATTCATACCAAAACTGATAGTTACCGGTGTACAACGATATTTTATTAAAATCAATATCCGCGATATGTGTACAAACGGAATTGAGAAAATGGCGGTCGTGAGAAACAACGATAACCGTATTTTCAAAAATAGCTAAAAACTTTTCAAGCCATGCAATGGTATCCACATCCAAATCATTGGTAGGTTCGTCCAACAATAATATATCAGGATTGCCGAATAAGGCTTGAGCTAAAAGCACTCGCACTTTTTCTTTACCATTCAGTTCGCTCATTAATTTAAGATGGAAAGATTCTTTAACACCTAAATCGCTTAACATATTGGCAGCATCACTTTCAAAATTCCAGCCATTCATCTCCGCGAAAATGTTTTCTAATTCAGCAGCTTTAATACCATCAGCCTCACTAAAATCGGGCTTTGCATAAATGGCATCTTTCTGCTGCATGATGTTCCACAGTTTTTTATTGCCCATCATTACGGTTTGCAATACAGGAAAGGCATCGAAGGCAAAGTGATTTTGACTAAGTACGCTCATCCGATCGCCGGGAGTGATAGACACTTGTCCGGTGGTAGGTTCAATTTCTCCCGAAAGAATTTTTAGGAATGTTGATTTACCTGCACCGTTAGCACCGATAACACCATAGCAATTGCCGGGAGTAAATTTTATGCTTGCTTCGTCAAACAACACTCGTTTGCCATAACGTAAAGAAAGATTGGATACTGAAATCATTGGTTCTTATCAATTTTTAGGGGAACGAAGGTAGTAAAAATTGAGGAGAAAATTTTACAAAAAAAGTCCTCCGATTATTCGGAGAGCTTTGTTGCCCCTATCCTAAAGGGAGCTATTAGTTATTAGTGGTTAGTTATTAGTGCCGTTCTAACCACTAATAACTAACCACTGTTTTATGTTACTATCAAAAACACGGGCGCTTCCCAATCAACCTGTCTGCAGATAGCTATCACTTAAGTCTAGTAGTGGTGTATCATCGTTAATTGTTTTGAATTTTTGGTTAATCTTTTAAATTTTTATAATTTTTCATTTACAGATTTGCTCGGAAACTATCTGTATTTACCTGACCTTTCAGCCCATTTTCTCTTTTCCTTTAAACTCTTGTCCAAGTCCTTTAAACATTGGTCCAACTCCTAAAGGACTTGGTTGTTTTCCTTTACATTCTTGTCCAATTCCTTTAAACATTAGTCCAACTCCTAAAGGACTTGGTTGTTTTCCTTTACATTCTTGTCCAACTTCTTTAAACATTAGTCCAACTCGTAAAGGACTTGGTTGTTTTCCTTTCAATTCTTGTCCAATTCCTTTAAACATTAGTCCAACTTCTAAAGGACTTGGTTGTTTTCCTTTACATTCTTGTCCAAGTTCTTTAAACATTAGTCCAACTCCTAAAGGACTTGGTTGTTTTCCTTTAAACTCTTGTCCAATTCCTTTAAACATTAGTCCAAGTCCTAAAGGACTTGGTTGTTTTCCTTTAGGAATTATACACAAGTGAACTTATCTTGCTGGAAAGTTTATTTTTAGAGGCTTAATTCAAAGAACGAAATGCTGAAAATAAACCAATTGCTTCTCAAGCGCTTGTTATTTAAAGAAACTTGCGTTAGTAAACAACTATATATTTTTTCGCTTTTACGCAATATAATGTTGAAAGGAGAGCTAGAGCAAATTTTTTGTGGCTTAATTGTGCTTTATATTTAAGACTTGACCGATAATTATCGGGGTCAGGTCTTTGATTACAATGATTAATGACTAATCACTATTTTCTTATTTACTATACCTTCATTGGTTTGTACACTGATGAAATAAACACCGTTAGCTTCTACGCTCAAATCAATGGTTTGACCCCCGCCCTGAAGGGTGCTGCTGTAAACGCTATTACCTAACACATCAGTAATTTTTATTTGCATATTACCCCCTTTAGGGTTGGGGTATCCTTGTATATTAATTATTCCCGTTGTAGGGTTAGGATAAATTTTAACATCAGTTTCAGCGTTGTTTTCTACGATGCCCGTTATGTTTGTTGTATATGTAGTACCATTATAATTACCCGGAATAGTAATATTGGCACAAATAACACAATTAGTAGGAAGACTGTTACATTTCAAACAAGCGGTATATGTACCGGAGCTATTATAAGTAACAAATGGTGCTTGTGCAACTGTTGAAGTCATTCCATTGCCATAATCCCATGAAAACCCACCTGTAGTGCAGTTTGTTGGGTCAAACATGGTAAATGCTACTGTCATATTGTTAACGGTATAATTAAAATTTGCGGTTGGATTTGGTCCAATATTAACGCTTGAAGTGCTTACACAGCCATTAGTATCTATGCCAGTTACTGAAAATGTTGTAGGAATAATAGGGTTTACAGTAATACTTGAAGTAGTTTGCGATGTATTCCACACATAAGTAGATGCGCCACTTGCATTTAAAATTGTAGAAGTTAAACCACATATAGTTTGTTGGCGAATAAATGTATTTGCAGGTAATACTGTTAAGTAAGTATATACAATACTGTCGCAGCCTTTATATGTGGTTAATTGATTTACATAAGTTCCGCTGCTGTTATAAAAACTACTTCCAACTGTTACGCTTTGTCCTGCACAAAGAGTAAACGATTGGGATGTAGTTAAAGGCGGCAATACAGTCAGATAAGTTGTTACTATGCTGTCGCAACCTTTATATGTGGTTAATTGATCTCTATAATTTCCGCTGTATCTGTAACTATTGTTTCCAACTGTTACGCTTTGTCCTGCACAAATAGTAAACGATTGGGATGTAGTTAAAGGCGGCAATACAGTCAGATAAGTTGTTACTATGCTGTCGCATTTATACGTTGTGAATAGAGTATCTGTATAAGTTCCGCTTTGAGTATATCGACTAGTTGTATACTTTCCGCTCTGACCATATATACTGTTTCCAACTGATTGATATTGTCCCGAACAAATAGTAAGTGATTGAGAAAATGTAACAGGTGGAGAAATACAACACTTAAATATCGTTCCTGTTCCCGATGACTGACCGTTGCCATCAATGTCAGATGTCATTCCATATACGAAAGTACCATCAGAAATCAGAGAGCCAGAAGGGTACGCTCCCGGATATCCGGGATATGTTGGGTCTCCAAAATCAAATATGTTTAAATATCCTGTTCCATCAGGCTTTATTTTAAAAATGTCTCCGAAAATCCCACTCGCCACCCCATAAAGAAAGGTTCCATCATAAATCAGCGGTCCATGAGGTGCATCAACTCCGTTTGATCCACCTGTTCCTACATTCAAAAAATCATACAGTTTTGAATACCCCGTTCCATCGGGCATTATTTTAAAGATGGTTCCAGAACCATTTGTGCCACCACCAGGTGTCACTCCATAAAGAAATGTTCCGTCAGAAATAAGAGAACCATTAGGAGTAGACCCATCGTTTGACCCCGGTAATCCAAAATCATGCAGTGTGGTATATCCTGTTCCATCCGGCATTATTTTAAAGATGGATCCTTGAGCATTTCCGCCTTGCGTCATTCCATAGAGAAGGGTTCCGTCATACAAAAGAGAGCCATTAGAAGTACCCCCGATGCTAAGTGTATTAAAATCAAGCAATTTTAAATATCCTGTTCCATCGGGCTTTATTTTAAATATAACACCATCACTGTTTGCGCCACCCTGTGAAGTCATTCCATAAAGAAAAGTTCCATCAGAAACAAGGTCGCCATTAGGATAAGCTCCGTTTGTTTTATTAAAATCAAGCAGTTTTAAATAACCTGTTCCATCAGGCTTTATTTTAAAGATGGTTCCATAATTGTTTGCACCGCCACTTGAGGTCATTCCATAGAGAAAGGTTCCGTCAAAAAACAATGAACCACGTGGATTCCACCCGTTTGTTCTATTAAAATCAAGCAGTTTTAAATACCCTGTTCCATCAGGCTTTATTTTAAAGATGGTTCCATCATTGTTTGCGCCGCCAGCCGAAGTCATTCCATAGAGAAATGTTCCAACAGAAATAAGAGAGCCGTAAGGATTAAGTCCTTTTATGCTATCAAAATCCATTAGCAATGTGAGTTTTGTGAGTTGGGCAGAGCAGTTTAAAGTTGCAAAAGCAACTACTATAATAAAGAGTTTTGTTTTCATAGTGTTATTAGTTTTTAATTGTTTTCCCCTACTCGTAAGGCTTTTAGAGTTTCGCCTGTTTTTTTATATAGTTTGTTAGCTATAGCTTTTTATTTTTTTTCCATCATTAAACTAATTACATCTTCACCTACACCCGCACTTGTTAATTTAATTAACTCGTCAGTTGACGTATTAAAGTTACATGTAGAAGTTTTAATTTTTTGAATAATGAGATTTGTTGGTAACTTTTTTTCTGTAAGTGAAATAATATCAGCATTTGTCAATGTATTTGCAATTTGAGATTGTTCTGCTTGTTGAGTTTGATTATTGTTTTTTTCTATTTCAATTGCAGCTTTTTCGTCAACATTTTGCATCTCAGAAGCTAAAGACTTAGCTCGATTACATTCACTTATTGATTCCGTAACTATTTTACCAGGTCGAATATTTTGAGACTCCTGAAAATTTTCAATAGCTTTATCGTACTCATTTTGAATAAAATACATCATCCCCAAATTATAATAAGCATGTGCTAATATTTTTTCCTTGATATCAGATGTGTTTTTACATTGTTCAAGGTTTTTCTGAGAAAGATCGAATGCCTGTGCGATATCTCCCGCTTTTAAAGAATTAAAAGCTTCTTTCAAGCCACCAGCTTTATCATCCATAAAGTATAAATCGGTAGATTCTGACCAAGGAAAAAACATTATATGTACATCAGTAGTTAAAGAGCGGAATGCCATTTCTTGTACATCAAATTCAGAAGGAGATTCTGGCCTTCCATCATAGGCTTTATTTTCTTTTACTGGAGAATATTCAAGAACACGTGCCGTAAAAATTCTACCCGTGGTTAAATCAACAGTTTGAATGGAAACTTTTAGATAAACCGTTGTTCTGGCAATATAAGCTCTTGCTATATAGTTTGTATTAGTTTTGTAATCATGAAGCTGTTCGTCAACATATAAATTGTCTTTTATTTCAGTTTGGCATTTGAGCACTTTAACTGTAATCATAGCGGAAGGTCCAATTATTTTTCCTATTGAAACCGCAGTATTTTTATCAACGTATCCAGAAAAATTGAAGTTCTGTTCTGCAAGTATTGCTTGTAGATTGTTTCTATCAATCACTTCAACATTATTGGATACGAAGTCACTTATCATTACATCAATGATTTGGTCGGAACATTTTCCAGTAGCAGGATTAAAAACAACTTTGTTAATTTTCAAGCCTAATCCTGGGGGGTGAGTAAGTTTAACTTCTATTTTTGGGTTGCTTAAAGCATCAAACCCTTGAGCTGAAGCATTGATAATAAAGCCCGTACTTATCAGCAGGACTAATAGAACTTTCATTCTACTCAATGAGATTCCATTGAATTTAGTAAAAATCTTTTTCATAATAAATTGATTTAGTTTCCCCTACTCATAAGGCCTTTCGATGTCGCCCCGTTTTTATACTGTTTGCTTGCTACAGTTTTTTATTTACAAAAGGCTCTATTTATTTTAAACAAAAGCCTCTTTAGTATCAAATTTTTAGATGATTGAAAGTTTAAATATGTTCAGTATTATTTTTTATTAGATGACAAATGTATAATATTTTAGATAATATGTACAATATTTTTATACATATTGTTTTATAATTATGTATATGATGTAAACTGAATAACATAATGTATTCTGCAATTTTGTACTATGAAAATTCATATAGGGGAGTTAATCCGCAAAAGAGCAAAGGAGTTGCGCATTGGTCCCACAGAACTTGCACAGATGATTAACACTTCCCGGTCGAACATCTACTGGATTTATAAAAGAAAACATATTGACGGAGAAATGCTGGTGAATCTTTCCCGTGTTCTTGACTTAAATTTTTTTAATGTATATACCGATTCTGCCGTATTAAACATTACCAATCTTAAAACAGAAACAATAGTAAAAACCCGCCAACCTTACGAAACCTCCCAAACAAAAGAAATGAATCACCTTTATCAGGAGGTGGCTGAACTAAAAGAAAAGTACCTTGCCTTAGCTAAGTCGTTGCAAAAGAAAGGTAAAAAGAAATAAGGGAAGTCGGAATCTTATAATGAATGGAAATGTGTTTCGGAAACTTTTGTTTACTAAAGAGAGAGATGCGCTGTAATGCCCTATAAATGGGGGTTGGGTTGGGTGGCTGTAACAGCTTTGTATATGTGTGCGGTTATGAGCATTTTTATTTGTGTGTTGCGGGCAAAGGTAAAATAATAAATTTAAGTTCAAAATTTATTATTGATTGTTTAGAGTTTCGCAATCAACAGAATTTTTGAAAGCATGTTTGTTTCGGAACAATTAAACTTTTAGTAATTTATAAATAGTTTCTTTGACATTTATTAAATCAGTTGTTGTCTTTAATTTTCCGAGCGTTTTATTTATTATCGTTTTTTCCATAGTTGCGATTTTATGCAAGCGTATCCATGATGGCACAAGCAATCCGCATTCTGCCCAATTTAAAATTGCAACATCGTATTTTGTATTGCATATCTGGCTGGTAATACGACAAACTACAATATCATTATCGTTACTATCAATAAGAACCAATGCCGGACGTTTTTTTGTTTGCGTTAAATTAGTGAATGGAAAAGCAACCAACACGATGTTTCCAAATTTATAGTTTGTCATAAATCTCATCACCTTTAGAGTATCCTTTCAGAAATTCCTGCATTGTATATTGTAACCATTCTTTGTCTTCTGAAAATTTTATAATATGCCTTCGCTTTTTACTTTTCTTAAAAAATTGTAGATAGCTGTAAAACTGCTCAAGAGCAGATTCGGGCATTTTGTTAATTTCTTTCGTGAGTTTTTGTTTAACTGTCATAGCTTATTTTTTTATGATTTTATCAAGAATACGATGTGTTGTTTTCACAGAAACTGTTTCTTCATTTTCGCGCTCATACATCAATGCGATTAATGCGCTGTCTTCCTTTTCTTCTTCGCTCAATACGCGAGATTTGAAGTGAAATTTTTTTAATAATGTCGAAAAGAATAATTCTTCTTTTTCAGGCAATGTAACAATCATTGTTTTCATTTTGTTTTGAATTTTATTTAGATGTTACAGGCAAAGGTAAAATAATAAATTAAAGTTCAAATTTTATTATTGGTTGTTTTGCATTATGCAAATGTAAGAGCAATGCGCTTAATAATTGCATTATGCTTTTATTTCTATTCCTGTTTTTTTTATTTCATTTATGAGTGGGTCGCCTTGCAAATAATACGCTGTAGGAAATGTGTGAGCATCAATTATGCTGAAATGTTTATTGATTGGAGCAATCAATTTTGCATTTTCCCATTTATCATATCCGAAACTATCCGACACCAGCAACAAATCAATATCTGAATATTGTGTTGTATTTCCTGATGTGGCAGAGCCAAATAATATTACATTATTAAAAACAATATTATTGTTTTTGCAACTCAGAATAAATTCTTTGGCTTTGGCTATTGCAAATTCTTTTGTAAACATTGAAATAAAATTTTTGATTGATTAATAATTGTTTCTGCTTTTCCTTTTGTAGTTGTGTTGTGGAGCATAGAAATGTAATCAGGATAACGCCCTTCTATTTGATATACATTCATCATTTGTAAAAAATCAGTTTGTTCTTCGCTTAATGTTATTTTTGAGTTTTCGTAAAGATAAATCAGGTTATGCGTTTTGGGAGGAAAATTATGATCATTACTTTTTACCCAAAGTGCTTTTAATATTTTCTCTAACGAAAGATGTGCAAAAAATAATGCCTGAACATATTTCCTGCCTTCAAACAAATAGTCAATAGATTCCAAATCATCAATGGCTGTACTTTGCCAATAATTTATTTGTTTTTCTTTGTCTGTCATTTGTTTTTTTTATAGGAGTTATGAGCATTTTATTTAGATGTTATGGGCAAAGGTAAAATAATAAATTAAATCTTTAATTTTGTTTGAAAGGAAATTGTTCAATGAATCATCAACATATTAAATATGCAAATTCATAGCTTTCAATTAATAACAGCCTGTTTATGACCTTTATTAAATGGAACAATCGCCATAACAAGACCAACAATTACCACCGCAAAACCAATGTAAGTAAATGCTTCACTGTATGTAATATTTTCTGATTTAAATAAAAAACCCATCAACAATCCACCCACATTGCCACCCGCACCTACAATACCGCTTACACTGCCTACCGATTTTTTGTTTACAAACGGCACAATAGAAAAAGTTGTCCCGTTTGCCATTTTTAAGAACATCGCAAAGCCAAGCATGGTGATGATTGCTGCCCAGATGTCTTGCGTTTTAGAGAACGCTACAATTCCAAAGCCTTCAAAAATTAATAAGCCGGCTAATAATAATCCTTTGCCTTTTAGTCCATATTTACCGCCTACAGCATCAGCTATGATACCACCTACGGCACGGGCAAAAATATTCATAAAGCCAAAAATCCCTGCTAACATTCCTGCCCATTTTAATACATCTGTTTTGTCTGTTGAATCGATAAATTTGGTTAAACTTTCACCCAAATTTTCTGAAAAATAAAGTGAAGCGATGTTATCAAATGTAATCTCCATACCAAAGCAAGCACCGTAAGCTAAAAACAAAGCCCATGTGCGGATGTCCAATACGGCATCCTTAAACGAGCCGCTTTCTACTTCCGTTTTTCCATGTTTAATGTCTTCAAAATTTCCTTCCGGAGTATCTTGTGTATATTTATAATATATAAAAGCTAAGATTAGCAATATTACACCCGGTATAATCATTGCCAATCGCCATGATTGTTGACTGGTATAGCCCATCCACATAATAGCGCCAAATACCAACGGCATCACCATATTGGTAACGCCACCACCTAAATTACCCCAACCACCTGCTATTGCATTAGCCGACCCTACTACATTGGGCGCAAACATAGCTGAAGTGTGATATTGGGTAATCACAAACGATGCGCCGATAATGCCTATCGCTAATCGGTAAATTAAAAAACTTTGGTAAGTAGTAGCTAAACCTACCATGATGACAGGGATGGCACCCACTAATAAAAGAATGGTATATGTTTTTCTTGCGCCAATTTTATCGCAAAGCCAACCCATTAGTAGCCGTGCAAAAATAGTGGCGGAAATAGAGGCGATGATGATGTTGCCTATTTGCGGTTTTGTTAAATGCAAATCGTCTTTTATCACTTTCATCATGGGCGCGAGACCAAACCAAGCGAAGAAACAAAAGAAAAACGTAATCCACGTGATGTGGAAGGTTCGCATTTGCGGTGCTTTAAAACTGAATAGGTTTATTTTTTGTGCTTTTCCCGTTGTAGTTGGTGTCATAAATTTATGGCTTAGGTTTATTTAAATACAAAAGTAGAGGAGAGTTAACTTTTATTATGCGGGATATAGCAGTTCAGAATACGTTTTTACAACGGATTTATTAGTCGTTATAGCAGAATAAAACCTGCTAAAAAGCATAAAAACACATATTAAATATTTGTAGTTTTTGAAAGAATTGTTTTCAATATGAGAAATCCTGTTGTTTAATCAAACCTGCGAAAAGTCCGATATTTATTGCCATAAAAACAGTTGAGAAGATGTTATAAACCATAAAATGCGAGTGAGAGTGAAAGTATCTTTGTTTCTATAATAAGAAAGATATTTATTAAATCAATAATTAATTATGAACATAAAAAAAGCAAATTGCGAAACCTGTATCAATCAAAATTGTCTAATCAAAATAAACCTCAAGTCTGTGAAATCATTGGGGTATTTAGAGTCAAAAAGAACCATTATCTGTAGAAAATCACAAAGTTTTATTTTGGAAGGTTCTCCCGTACACGGACTGTTTTTTATTTATGATGGCAAGGCTAAAGTGTATAGCAGAGGTATTCAAGGCAGGGACCAAATTATTAGATTTGCCGGCAATGGCGATATTGTAGGTCATCGGGGTCTGCTTACATTTGAAAGTTACCGAATAAGTGCCACTGCTGTTGAGGATACCATTTTGTGTCATTTCAGCAGTGAGGTTTTGTTAGAAATGTTACATTCAGTAGCAAATCTTAGTTTTGATTTAATGAAATTTTATGCCGAAGAATTACAAAGAAGCGAAGATAAGGTAAGGAAATTTTCCCAAATGGATGTGAGAGAGCGGGTAATAGATGCACTTATGTATATAATTAAAAAATTTGGTACCACTAAGGGTTTTATCAATTTAAAAGTAAGCAGAAGGGAAATTGCTGATTTTGCAGGTACTACCGAAGATCAGGTAACAAGAGTGCTATCCAAATTAAACCAGGAAAAGCTTATTCATTTAGAAAAAAAATTGATTCAAATTGTAAACATGAAAATGTTATTGAATGAACCGAGTTCGTAATATTTAGCCGGTTTGTCTCGATGATTTAATTGAAGAATATAGCGATACACAAAAAGGAGTAATATATGTAAGTGTAATTTTTAGTGTATTTTTAAAAGTAAAATCTCTCTCCAAAATCACATCATAACTATTTATTACATTCAGCAAACTCCCAACCACAATAGCAATTATAATAGCTCTTTCTATATTTCTTTTGTCCTTCAAAATTTCTTTTTTGTTCTTGAAGCCTAATTTTTATATTTTATTCCAAGGTCTTCAACTGAAAATTTATCCGTTAAAAGGTGTAAGAGCCTGTCACGTATTGCCTTGTATTCAGATGAGTTAACAATATCTAATTTGTTTCTTGGTCGTGGAATATGAACATTTTCTATTTCTCTGATAGTAGCTGAAGGTCCATCATTCATTACAATAATTCTATCCGACAGAAAAATCGCTTCTTCAATATCATGAGTTACCATGATAATTGTTTTTTCTCTGTTGTCGAGATTCCATAATTTCAGAAGTTCCAAATGCATTGTTCCTTTTGTAAGCGCATCTAAGGCTCCAAAGGGTTCATCCAATAATAACACACTTGGGTTTATGGCGAAAGCTCTTGCAATAGCCACTCTTTGTTTCATTCCACCTGATAATTGTCCGGGTAATTTATTTTTATGGTCATAGAGATTTACCATTTTAAGGTTGTTCTCCACAATCACATGTTTTTCTGATTTAGAACAAGTCATAACAGCATCAACAGCTTGAAAGATGTTTTGATAAACACTTAACCAAGGCAATAGCGAATAATTCTGAAACACAATACCTCTGTCGGGTCCGGGTGCTTTTATCTTCTTATCGTTTAAAATAACAGTGCCTCCGGTTGGAAGTAGCATCCCTCCAATGGCATTCATTATGGTTGATTTGCCACAGCCGGAATGACCTATAATGGAAACGATTTCTCCTTTAGCAATCGATAAGTTAATATCTTTTACTGCAATATATTTTCCTTTTGGTGTTGGAAATGAAATTTCCATATTCGTAATTTCAAGATAACTCATCTTTTTTTAATTAAAAAATTTTAAAATTGTAAGATTGAAAAATTAAAAATCACACTGCAAATTTTTCAATTTTTAATTTTCAATCTTTTCTTTATTTATAAGAAACTTTATTTTCAATAAAAGTGAAAAGTTTATCGAACAACAATCCTACTGTGCCTATAATAAGTATTGCCGACATAACCTTTTCCAAGCTCAAAGCATTCCAGCTATCCCATACAAAAAAACCAATGCCGGAACCTCCGGATAACATTTCGCCGGCTACGATTACTAACCAGGCAACACCAATACTTAAACGCAATCCGGTAATGATGTGGGGCAGGCTGTATGGAATTAAAATTTTTGTCAGATAACGCATTTTAGAAAAACCAAACGCCTTGGCTACATTTTTATAATCTTCAGGAATTGTACTAACACCAAATGCTGTATTTATAAGCGTTGACCATAATGATGTAATAAAAACAATAAAGACAGTTGCCATTCCGGTATCTTTGAAAACAACTAATCCAATAGGAAACCAAGCTAAAGGTGATACTGGTTTTAGTAATTGAACTATCGGATAAAATAATAATTTATAAATTTTACTTGCTCCCATTAATATACCAACTGGAATAGCAACAACGGAACCTAATAAAAAACCTTTTAAAACAGTACTCAGTGAAACCATTAATTGCAAACCGATTCCTTTATCATTTGGTCCATAATTATAAAACGGATCACGTAACATTTCAAATAGAACAGTTAATGTAGCCTTAGGACCGGGTAAGTCTCCTTTTGTATATTTGGTAATAAAACTCCAAAATAACAAAAACATTGACAAGCCAAGTATCGCTAAGAATATGGATTTACCTTTTTCAATTACTTTTGAAATGAATATTTTCTTTTTATAATTATCAGACTCATCTTGAGGTTCTTTTGGAACTATTTTCATTTTGATTTTCACTAATTTTAGTTCATCGGTTTCTGATATTTCTTTCATAGTTGTTTTCATTTATAATAGATGTTTTTTGTTCAAAATAACATATACTTTTGCCGTCATTGCGAGGAACGAAGCAATCTCCGCGCAGAGTATGTTTAGATTGCTTCGTTCCTCGCAATGACGATTACATTATTATTTATGATGATTAACAATGATTTTATTTTTTTACTATTTTTAAATATTCTGCCGGATTTAAAGGGTTGAAAACAGTTTTATCCATTGTTAAAGAGAATGGTTTCATATCATCATCCGGAATTTTTACTTTCATTTCTGTTGCTACTTCTTTATACAAATCCTGCATAATCAATTTATCGGCGATAGCTTTATAGTCGGGTTCTTCTTTTAATAATCCAAATCTTACATATTGCGCCATTGCCCATATAGCATATGATTTGCGCGGAAAATTGACCATTCCCTTTTTATGAAAAAGCATATAGTCATCTGTATAAATTTGCAAACCTTGGTCGCAACCTAATTCATAGTTGCCCATCAATCTGGCTTCTATTACATCAGCAGGAGCATTTACATAAGGAGTCTTTCCAATTATTCCAGCCGCTTTTTTACGGTTTGCAGGATTATCAAGCCAGATGCACGCTTCCAAGATTGCTTTCATAACATTTTTTAAATCTTCTCTTCGCTCCTCACTGAATTTTTTGTTCACTACCAATGCCTTTTCAGGATGGTCTTTCCAGATATCTTGTGTAGCAATTTGTGTAAAGCCGATGCCTTGTTTAACAGCTACTCCACCCCAAGGCTCGCCAACACAATATCCATCCATGTTTCCCACTTTCATATTGGCAACCATCTGTGGTGGCGGTATGGTAATTATTTTAGCAGTTTGTTGACTCACACCGCATAGTGACATCCAGTTGCGTAACCACAAATCATGCGTTCCGCCGGGGAATGTCATTGCAAAGGTTACTTCTTTTTCCGCTTTTAATTTGGCAGCTACTACCGGCGCTACTTTATTCATTTGCCGGAATTTAACTTTTCCGCAAAAGTCTTTGGAAAGCGTGATTGCCTGTCCGTTAACACTTAGCATCATTGCGATTTTCATTTCATCGCCGGCTTTGCCACCAACACCTGTGTAAACGGAGAAGGGCATTGTATATAAACAGTGTGCCCCATCTAATTCGCCTGTTAAAATTTTATCACGAACATTAGCCCAGGATGTTTCTTTAGTTACGATTACTTCAACACCATATTTAGCAAATAAGCCAAGCTCTTTTGCCATTACTATTGGTGAGCAATCTGTAAGTGGAATAAATCCTAATTTGACAGGTTCTTTTGCAACCGGCTTAAATGCTGAAAAGATGATAGCAATTAATACTAATACAGACATTGAAAGAAGTAGCGATTTTTTTTTGAATGTGCCCCCAGTCCCTAAAGGGGAGAAGAACGATTTGTTTTTTTTTGTTTTCATTTTGCTTAGTTTTTGCCCCCAGCCCCTAAAGGGGAGAGGTATTGTTTAATTAATTATTATTTTGTTTTTCATTTTTCATTTTTTAACTCTTGCCTCCCCTTTAGGGGCTGGGGGCTTATTTAGCCATAAAATTCGGTTTAATATTTATCATTACATAAGCCCATTGAGGCATCAATTGAGCGTTTTTAACATTTTTTTCGTTTACTGAAGCCATTGCATTCGTTGCTTGCATTATTGAATATCCTGCTTCTATATTTACTATTTTAGTTAATGAATAATTAATTAATAAATCTCCTTCAGTACCTAAATAAGAATCCACTGTTCCTCCACTGCCATTAGATATTTTGTTGGCTGCAGCAAATGCATGAACATCTAACGCTATTGTTAAATTGTCTTTTGGTTTATATTTTATTTTGAACATATAATTTATTAATCCTTGTTTGCCGAAACCATTGGCAGCATAGAAATAATCCATATATCCATAAAATTTATGCGGTGTTCCATATAAGGGGTCGAAGGTTTGATTTTTAGAATCCGCAGTAACTTTTTTAGTTCCATCTGTTCCGGATAAATAATCAAAGCCGGGTCCTAAAGTTATTTTTCTTCCTAATTGATAAGACAAAACAGCAGATGCAAAATTCGCATTCAAAGTAGTTCCTGTTTTATCCTGCCCGCTTTGATGATAACCGCTTGCGGTAACAGTAAGTTTTTTTAGAATAACTGCATTAATATAGGCACCTGTTGTAACACGACTCCAAACTCCTCTGGCAAGGGCTGTTGATACAACATTGTATTTATTAAAATCATCTTTAAAGCATAATAAGGAAGCATTTCCAAAATAGAATTTTCTTCCTAAGTAGAGATATTGAAACGATTTATACATTGTACCAATACCATTTGTGCCTGCTGTATAGGGTGCTGCTGGCGTAACGGTACCACTGGTTACAGTTGCTACTAAAGGAGGAACTCCCTGATAATTATTGTTGGTGTTTAGCATTGTGTTTTGGTTATAGGCAGCTCCCAAATCGGCAATCCATCCTTTGTTTGAAAATTTCAAAATAGCGGCATCGTGCCTTCTCGCTTGTTGTAACCAATCTAAATTGCCTAATATTCTTTGGTCATCGTAAGCAATTTCTTGACGCCCTATTTTTAATGAAAAATTTTCAATTTTAGAAACGGTGTCATTAAAATTTATTTCTACCCACGCTTCATGCAACATTAAACCATTTAATCCGGCAGTGGTAGTTGTATTAATGGTTGAAGCATCTTGTCCCCAAACCCGAACATCCTGTATAGCAGTAAAAATTTTAAACCTGTAGCCTGTGTATCCAAAGTTTAATCTTGTTCTTTGAGAGGTAAAAAATGCAGGCACATCACCCTTTTGCTGCAAGGTTCCTTGTCCGGCTCTTAATTCGCTGCGGGTTCGTAATTGACCTGTTAGCGTGAACTGAGCTTTCGCTGAATTAAAATTCATCACTAATAAAGCGATTCCCCAAAATACTTTTTGTGAAAGATTTTTTTTCATAATTTTTTTGTTTTAAGTGAATACTGATTCTTGATTTCGTTTTTTTCTTCTATCAATTTGTTGGAGCAAAAGTATAGGACGATACCTAGCTATTATATGGGATAGAGCAGATGTAAATAATCTTTTACTACGAAATTTTAAGTCAGAAACACAGGAGTAAATCCGCCAAAACGCAGGAACTTGTTTAAATGCATTGTTTTTAAAGACAATTGCAACTTAATTGATTTGAAGCAATGGGGGACTTTTACAGGAATATTTTTAAAAATATTTTAGGAAATTGATTCAATGGTTATTTTTGGGCAGATGCAGAATTGCTAATAGGATATAACAATCTTACTTGAAATTTTGTGGAAAGAATAAATGTAAATACTGAATGTAGTGCAGAGTCACACTGCATGTTGTAGTGTTTTTAAATTTATTAGAATTAATTATTTATATGAAACTTTATAAGATCGGAAGAGCGTCGTGTAGGGAAAGAGTGTAGATCTCGG
>ODAK010002403.1_pt1 | contig 19717 bp, 21 predicted proteins | sample 1539591 | NCBI WGS metagenome assembly ODAK01 (sample SAMEA3539303, study PRJEB22396) | soil metagenome | biome: tundra; feature: field; material: soil | place: USA | collected 2010-05 | depth 0.15 m | reverse complement strand
GGTTGACCTCGACCAATGTCGCGTCCTCATTGGTGAAGATGTCCCAGAGCGCGACGATGACGTCCGCCGACTGGTCGAGGATCTCTGGTGGGTAGCCGGCAGCGACCGCGATCTCGCGGGCCAACGCGGCGTCGACGCCGACCATTGCATCGATCGGGACCTTCGCGAGCGCTTCCGGCGTCTCTACGGCGATCTGCTCGATCTCGACGCCACCTTCGCGCGATGCCATCGCGAGAAACGTGCGATTCGACCTGTCGAGCAGGAATGAGAAGTAGTACTCCTCAGCGATGTCGCTCGCCTCGGCGACCAGCACCTGGTGCACGACGTGGCCCTTGATGTCCATGCCGAGGATCGCGTCGGCCTTGGCATACGCATCGTCGGGACCATCGGCCAGCTTCACGCCACCGGCTTTGCCGCGACCGCCGACCTTGACCTGCGCCTTGACGACGACCTTGCCGCCCAACGACTTCGCAATCTCTTGCGCACGGGCCGGCGTCGTCGCCACTTCACCGCGAAGCACCGGGACGCCGTGTGCAGCGAACAGGTCTCGTGCTTGGTATTCGAACAGGTCCACGGCGTTGAGGTTATCGAGCGGTGCAGGCGGCGAACGACCGGGGTCGTCGCGCTCTTCGATTTCGTCACGGCTGTGGACGAGTCGGTGCACAACCGGTGGAGAACTCCGCGAATTCAGGGGACAACTCACCCAGTTCTGTGGACCGCAAAGAATCCGAAAATTTCTTTCGTCCAAAGGCTTGCGGGCCGTTCCCAGGACCGCTAGAAATCTCCCAGTCGCCGATCAAGGCGGCGGTTCCGGAAGGTTCCGGGGCGAGAAGCAGAGGGAAAGTCGCGGGCGACCGTAGACAACTTCTGTAGACCGACCCGGTGCATCAGATCGAAAGGAACGACGAGGGGCAACCTAAGTCGAGCCGATCGAGTTGAACTTCTGGGTTCGGTCTCTGAAGGCTAAGCAGAGCGCGGGGCGACTCGAGTTCGGCAGAGTCTGATGAGTTCCGGATCGTGGTTCAGAAACCTCGGTCCGAGTTGGTCAGCAGGGCAACTTGCCGATCAGCGCGGCGGAGGCGGTCGAGCCGCGAACGTCACCAGCGATTGGCGACAGGTCGGCGGCAACGCTGACCTAAGTGAGGCCCCTCTATCTCGTAAATAGAGGGGCCTCACGCTTTTGTCGATCGTGTCGCAATTGCCGCTGCCGGTCGAAGCGACACGCCGCAGTGCGCTCCGCGCTCAGATCCCCGACAAAGGTCGCGAGGGACAGGGCGCGCGGGGCGAAGCGTTGTTACGGGGCGACCGGGACTCCGAGATTCGCCCGAACCCATTCCACGATGCGCTGGGTGCTGGCGCCGGGAGTAAACACCTCGGCCACGCCGAGAGCCTTGAGTTCGGGAATGTCCGCAGCCGGAATGATGCCGCCGCCGAACACGACAATGTCGAGAGCACCACGCTCGCGAAGCAAATCGAGAACGCGCGCGAACAACGTCATATGTGCGCCTGACAGCACCGACAGCCCGATCGCGTCGGCGTCCTCCTGCACCGCAGTCGCGACGATCTGCTCCGGTGTCTGATGCAGCCCGGTGTAGATCACTTCGACTCCGGCGTCACGCAGAGCGCGGGCAACAACCTTCGCGCCGCGGTCGTGCCCGTCGAGACCCGGCTTCGCCACCACGACGCGCACCCGCCCGGCGTCCGACATGATCTTCACCTCCAGCAACGAGCGTATGCCTCCGCTGTAGTTCATCGCTGATCTTGGCGAACCTTTGAGCTCGTCCGAGCGCCGGGATTAGGGTCGGGGTCGACGATGCCGATGAAGGGTGGCGATGAGCGACGACGTGTTCGAGGGCGTTCTGCTCGCCGCCCGAGCGGGCGACGAGAATGCCTTCGCGCAGTTGTGGCGGTCCCTGAACCCACCCGTCGTCCGATATTTGCGCACGCTCGCGCCGTCCTCGGCGTCCGATCTGGCGTCCGAAACCTGGGTACAGGTGATCCGCAGCCTGGCGAAGTTTTCCGGCGGGGAGCCCGCTTTTCGCGCCTGGGTTTTCACCATTGCCCGCAACAAAGTCCTCGACGCGGCTCGCCATGATCAGCGCCGGCCCCGTTCGACGACCGATGACGTCGCCCTCGACCGGCTGGCATCGCCGGACGACACCGCGCAGCTGGCCATGGACAACCTGAGCACCGATGCGGCGCTCGCTCTGATCGCGTCGTTACCGCGTGATCAGGCCGAAGTGATCATGCTCCGAGTCGTCGCCGGACTTGATGCGACCGCCGTCGGGCTCATTCTCGGCAAGAGCCCCGGCGCCGTCAGGGTCACGGCGCACCGTGGGCTGCGCTGCCTCCAGTCGCTCGTGGGAAGGGACTCAGTAACGCTATGAACAACGATGACGTTTGGGGAGGTGAGATGCCAAACCTGCCCTTCTGGCGACGCCAAAGCGACCAAGCCGACGCAGAGCAGCTAGACCAGCTGCTCGATGCCGGCCAGTTCGACGCGGCCGCCAATCCCGAATGGCAGTCGGTATCGGATGTGTTGCGGTCCGCGGCCGCAGCAGCTGAGCCTTCGGAACTTGCCGGCGAGATGGCCACTCTGGCCGCCTTCCGGCGGGAACGCGTGGGTATCCGACACCGTCGTCCCCAACCCATCGCGAGGTACAAGACAGTGATTGCAAACCGGTTCTCGACCCTGCTCCCGGGACGGATCGCAGTCGGCTTAGCCGCCGGCGTGGTCACGGTCACCGGCGCAGCGACGGCCGCGTACGCGTGCGTCCTGCCTAACCCGATTCAGTCATTCGCCCACACCACGATCGGCGCACCAAGACCCTCAGAACCCAAGCTGAGTGTCGCCGCGGTCGACGCCGCTAAGTGGAAGCACTACCCGACGCCGAGCGTGAGCGTCAGCGCAACACCGACCCCATCCGTATCCGTGTCGGCGAGCGTGTCCGCATCGGTCAGCGCTACGTAGACCGCGTCGACAACGCCATCGCCGAAGGAAGACAAGAAGCCCGTTCTCGACCCTACCCAGCTCGCCGCAGTGCAGGCACTGGTCGATTACCGCCTCTGCCAGAGCTACGCAGCGCTGACCAAGGCCGGTAAGACCCTCGACCCGAAGGCGCTGGCCCTCCTGGTGAAGGCCGCCGGTAGTTCGACGCCGACGGCGATCGCGGCATATTGCGCCGCACTCCCGGTGCCGCCGAACCCTTGCTTGGCGCAGCCGCTCCCGACAGCAAGCGCATCACCAAGCGCGACGCCTAGCAACAAGGACGACAAGAACTTCAAGGGTGGCGACTGGTGGCGCTGGTGCGGTATCTGCCCGAAGGTGACGGTCTCACCGACTCCGTCCCCGACCGTCTCCGCGACCGCGACTGCGACTCCAGGCGTTGGTCGAGGGAACCACTTCGGGTGGTTCTGGTGCGGCGATCGTGACAAGGACGGCCACCCGGTCGACCCGAGCGGGACCCCCAAGCCAATGCCCAAGATGCCCTTCCCCGGACAGCAGAACTGGTTCGGCGGCTGGGGATTCGGTCAGGGCGGCAACGGCCAGGGCAATAACGGTCAGGGCGGTACCGGTCAGGGTGGCGGCCAGCGTGACGGCACGCCAACGAAGTCCATCCAGGGCGCCAACCAACAGTCGGGTAACAACTCCGGCCAGCACCACTGATCCGAGCACCACTGATCCGAGCACCACTGATCCGAGCACCACGGCAAGACCAGCCCGGCTCGAGCGGCTTCCTCCGGGAGCCGTTCGAGCCGGGCCTTTTCGTGGACCGGACACCCCGTGATTCTTACAGCGTGTGCCATCTGGTGGATGGGGTGCGCTACAGCTTCACGAGTGGGGCGTAGCGCAGCACGAATGTCTTCGCGCCGATCGTCGCACCGAAGTCGACCTTCGCCTGGGCGTTGTCCCCGAGGCCGGACGTCGACACCACGGTGCCAAGACCGAAGCTGTCGTGACTGACGCGGTCCCCCGGCGACAAAGAAGGCACCGGACGGTTGCCGACGCCACCGCTGCGAGCAGGGACGCCGGGCAAGACGGCCGCCGATGCTCCCGCGTACGACCGCCCGCCACCGGTCGGCGTGTACCGAGCAGGTGCCGACCGCTTCCAGTCGACCAACGAGTCCGGGACCTCGTCCAGAAAGCGCGACGGCGGGTTGTACGACGGGGCTCCCCAAGTACTGCGCTGCATCGACCGAGTCAGGTACAGCCGCCGCTGTGCGCGGGTGATCCCGACGTAGGCAAGCCGCCGCTCTTCCTCGAGTTCCTTGGGTTCGGTCAACGACCGCATGTGCGGGAACACACCGTCTTCGAGGCCGGTGAGGAACACCACCGGGAACTCGAGGCCCTTCGCCGTATGCAGCGTCATGAGCGTCACGACGCCGCCGTGCTCGTCGTCCGCCGTCGGGATCTGATCGGCGTCCGCCACCAAGGCGACCTGCTCGAGAAAGTCGGCGAGGGTGCCGCCCGGCGTCCCCTCTTCGAACTCGCGCGCGACGGTCACCAGCTCGCGCAGGTTCTCGACCCGCGACTCGTCTTGCGGATCGATGCTCGCCTCGAGTTCGGCCAGGTAGCCGCTCTTCGTGAGCACGGCGTCCATCACCTCGGACGGCGGGTGCGCCTCCGCCATTAGCCGCAACTCGTCGAGCAACGCGACGAAGTCCTTCACCGCGGAAAGGGAGCGAGTCGCGATGCCGTAGGCCTCGTCGCTGCGCTGCAGCGCCTGCGCAAACGTGATCCGCTCGCGAGCCGCGAGTGCCTCGATGCATGCCTCAGCACGGTCGCCAATGCCACGCCGCGGCACGTTCAGAATTCGGCGCAGCGAGATCGTGTCGTCGGGGTTCACCAGCAGTCGCAGGTAGGCGAGCAGGTCGCGAACCTCGCGGCGCTCGTAGAACCGCACCCCGCCGACGACTTTGTAGGGCAGCCCGACCCTGATGAAGATTTCCTCGAAGACTCGCGATTGGGCGTTGGTGCGATAGAAGATCGCGACATCGCTGTAGGCCGCGAGGCCGAGATCGTGCAACCGGTCGATCTCCTCAGCGACAAACGAAGCTTCGCCACGCTCGTCGTCGGAGACGTAGCCGCCGATCTGTTCGCCGTCGCCGGCGTCCGACCACAGGTTCTTCGCCTTGCGGCCCTCGTTGCGGGTGATGACCGCGTTGGCGGCAGTCAAGATCGTCTGTGTCGAGCGGTAGTTCTGCTCGAGCAACACCACGGTCGCGTTCGGGTAGTCGCGCTCGAACTCCAAGATGTTGCGAATCGTCGCGCCCCGAAACGCATAGATCGACTGGTCGGCGTCGCCCACCACGACCAATTCGGCTGGCGGGACGGATGAGCCGGCCCGGATCAGATCACCGTCAACCGTGCGCTTCTCCTGCTGGTCGACCGCGCCGCCGACCAGCTCACGCACGAGGGTGTACTGCGCATGGTTCGTGTCCTGGTACTCGTCGACCAGCACATGCCGAAAGCGACGGCGATAGTGCTCCGCGACGTCCGGGAAGGCTTGAAAGAGATTGACCGTCACCATGATGAGGTCGTCGAAGTCGAACGCGTTCGCCTCACGCAGCCGGCGCTGGTAGGCGGTGTAGGCCTCAGCCAGTGTCTTCTCGTGGTTGTTGCTCGCGCGGCGCTCGAAGTCTTCGGGGTCGACCAGCTCGTTCTTCAGATTCGAGACCTGCGCGTTGAACGCGCGCGGCGGGTAGCGCTTTGGATCGAGGTCTAGCTCGCGACACACCAATGTCATCAGGCGCGCAGAGTCGGCGGAGTCGTAGATCGAGAACGTCGTGGTGAACCCGAGCCGTTTGGCGTTCTCTCGCAGGATGCGCACGCAGGCCGAGTGGAACGTCATCACCCACATGGCCTTCGCCCGGTTGCCGACCATCGCGGCAACCCGTTCTTTCATCTCACCGGCGGCCTTGTTGGTGAAAGTGATCGCCAGAATCTCAGGCGGTCCGACGTGCCGCTCGGCGAGCAAGTAGGCGATGCGACGGGTCAAGACTCGTGTCTTGCCGGAGCCGGCACCAGCGACGATGAGCAGCGGACCCCCCTCGTGCACGACGGCCGCGCGCTGCTGGGGGTTGAGATCGGCAAGGAGCTCTTCGGTCTGCGCTGACATCGACCCTCAGTCTACGGAGCCGAGCGGACAGCCGCGGGCCCGCGCGCACACTCGCCTAAGATGGCGTCCGTGCCTACCCCGCCGCCCTTGCCGGACGCCGAGATCGAGCGCGTCCTTGTCATCGCCGCCCACCCCGACGATGTCGATTTCGGATCAGCAGGCACGATCGCGACGTTCACCGATGCCGGCCTCGAAGTCGTCTACTGCATCTGCACCGACGGCGACGCCGGCGGGTACGACCTCGAGTTTCCGCGCCATCAGATCGCAGCTATTCGCCGGGCTGAGCAGATCGAGGCGGCCAAGCGGGTCGGCGTGCACGATGTGCGTTTTCTCGGCTATCCCGACGGCAGACTCGAGGACAGCTTCGAGTTGCGGCGCGACATCAGCCGGGTGATTCGCCAGGTGCGGCCACAGCGCGCACTGGTGCCGAGCCCCGAGCGCGACTACACGCGAGTCGGGCGCAGCCACCCTGACCATCGCGCCGCAGGGGACGCGGCACTCGACGCGATCTACCCCGACGCACGCAACCCGTTCGCCTACCCTGAGCTTCGACTCGAGGAGGGCCTCGACGCCTGGATAGTCAAGGAGATCTGGGTCATGGGTGGGGTCGAGGGCCATGACCTGCACTACGTCGATGTGACCGACACGTTCGACCGCAAGATCTCCGCACTCAAGGCGCACGAGAGCCAGACCGCGCACATGGACAATCTCGAGGAATTCGTCGGCCGCTGGCTGACCGCAAACGCGGAAGCCGCCGGCTTGCCCGTAGGCCGAAAGGCTGAATCTTTCCTGGTGATCGCCACTCCCTGACGCGACGACACCGTAAAGCAGCGCGAATCCGAGCAGCTTGAGTGCTCGCTGTCAGCTATTTCCCAGGTTTACTGCCGACGCTCTCTTCATACGGGGGCGGCCGATGGGCAGTCCGAGACAGCAGTCCAGACGAGGGAGATCCGCGCACATGAGTTCACCTTTCGGACCGACGCCGCGCGCAGGCGAGCCAGTAGCCGACGAGCTTGTCGTCGGCGCGCCGAAAGCTCGCCGCGGCACCACCACTGCCATCGCTCTGATCACCGGCGGGGCGGTTGTCGGAGGCATCCTGGCTAGCACGCTTGGCGCGTCCGCGTCCTCCAACAACGCGACAACCCCTTCTGCGGTCACAGCCGCGGTGTCCAGTTCGGCGCCCGCACCCTCCAGCACGGCCCCCGGCACCAAGAAGGCTCGCCCCAACTTCGTCGCACCGCTGACCGGCAAGGTCACCGCTGTCGGCACTGACAGCGTCACGATCGCAGCGACGGCCATCACCACGGCGGCCTCCACCACAAACACGTACAGCGTCACCAGTACGACCCGGATTTCGATCAACGAGAGCGGCCCTGGCGCGCTCACGGGCGTCAAGGTGGGCGACACGGTCTTCTTCAACACCACGACGAGCGGCGGCACGGTTCTCGCTGATCTACGCGATGGCGCCGGCCCGGCGGCGGGCGGCTTCGGCGGCGCTCGCGGCCGCGGCCCCGGCGGTCCTGGGTTCGGCGGGATCATGGGCGTGGCGCCCGAAACCGGCACCGTCACCGCTGTCGGCACCGGCACGGTCGGCATCAAGACCAGCACCGCGACGACCACCTACAGCGTCACCAGCACCAGCCACATCGAGAAGCCTGGCACCGCCAAGGCGACGCTGTCCGACGTCAAGGTTGGTGACAGCGTCTTCTTCACCGTCACGACCAAGGGCGGCACGGTCATCGGCAACCTGTTCGACGGCAAGCTTCCGACCATCGCCGGCCACGCTTTCGGTGGTCCCGGTGGCCCCGGCTTCGGCGGACGCATGGGTGACGGACCGAAGGCTCCCGCCGCGTCGGCGAGCCCGACGACAACTGGCACCAACACCTGAGCTAGGCCCTGCTGTACGTCGACCTGATCGTGATCTGTTTCGCTGGGCCCTCGACGTCCCACGTCAGGCGAAATCGGTCCGCTGAGTCGACGGTCCACGAACCGTAGTAGGTATCGGGTGCGCAGCCGTGCACGAAGGTGTCGCTGCCTGACGAAAGATCGGCGCGGTGAAAGAACCTGCCGTCGTCGAATGCGACGTCAACGACGCAAGGCACATCAGGCCGGACGGCGAGGAGCAAGCGCCGTCCGGCTTTGTGCGTTTCTGCGGCCCACTGCAACTCTCCCGCTTCGACCCAACTCCATGAGTGACCTTCAGGCGCGAATTCGGCCGCGAATTCGGCCGCGAATTCGGCCGCGAATTCGGCCGCGAATTCGGCAGTGCCACTGAACGCCCCCACGGCTCCGTCTCGCGAGTCGACGATGTCGCGGTCGATGACCCAGGTCCCGCGCAAGAACGCGGCGGCGTCGGCGACCGGGTAACCCATCGGCTCAAACCAGACGGCGGTCGGTCGCCCACCGGGTGAGCTCATGCCGGTTCGACAGCTGGAGCTTGCGCAAGACGCTCGACACGTGTGTCTCGACCGTCTTCACCGAGATGAACAGTTCCTTCGCAATCTCCTTGTAGGCATAACCGCGCGCGATGAGGCGCAACACTTCGCGTTCGCGCTGGGTGAGCGCATCGAGTTCGGGATCGATCGCCGGCGCATCGGTCGCGGCGAATGCGTCGAGCACGAAGCCGGCGAGTCGCGGGGAGAACACGGCGTCGCCGGCCGCGACCCGGGTCACCGCATCGGCGAGATCGGCGCCGGAAATTGTCTTGGTGACGTAGCCGCGTGCACCTGCTCGAATCGTGCCGATCACGTCGTCCGCCGCGTCCGACACGGAGACGGCGAGAAAGCGGACGTCGGGCAGCGCGGGCAGGACCTGCCGCAACACCTCGACACCACCACCCCCAGGCAAATGCACGTCAAGCAGGACGACGTCGGGTGCCGTCGCGGCGATGCTGGCCACTGCACTGGCGACATCCTCGGCTTCACCGACGACCTCGATACCATCGCCGAGTTCGGCCCGCACGCCAGCGCGGAACAACCTGTGGTCGTCGACGAGAACGACGCGAATGGTCACGCCCTGGTCGCCGGTCATGCGCGTGCCATCGCTGACGACATCTCCAGCTGAACCTCGGTCCCGACGCCAGGCGCGGTGCGCACGGTCGCGTGCCCGCCGTGCCGTTCCATGCGCCCGACGATCGACTCCTTCACTCCGAGCCGATCCGACGGTACCGAGTCAGGGTCGAAGCCGCGGCCGCGATCGCGCACGAAGACGGTCACCTTCGCGGGTTCGATCTCGGCATAGACCGAGATAGTCGCGGTGCCTGCATGTTTCGCCGCGTTGATCATGGCCTCCCTCGCGGCCTGCAATGTCGCCGACAACGCCTCGTCGAGTGGGCGCTCGCCGACAACAACCAGTTCGATCGGCACGCCGTGGTCATCTTCGACTTCTGCCGCGACGGCCTCGAGGGCCTGGCAGAAATCCAGTTGTTGATCGGGCGGACGACGGTAAAGCCAGGTCCGCAACTCGCGCTCCTGGCCGCGGGCCAGCCGCTGCACTTCGCGTGGATCGTCGACGTGGCGCTGGATCAACGCGAGCGTGTGCAGCACCGAGTCATGCAGATGTGCAGCCAGTTCAGCACGTTCCTGCTCGCGGATGCGGGCACGCCGCTCGGCGGACAGTTCGCGCAATGTGCCGAGCCACCACGGACCGGTGATGACCGCGACGCCCGCCACCATCACGACCGCTGCGAGGAGTCCATTGCGGATCTGGTCCAGCTGTCCGTGATACGCGAGAAACGTGGCGGCACCAGCCACGACGAGACATGCGCCGCCGATCGTGCTCGCCACCGAGGGTGGGCGCGCGCCGCCGACCGCCGCCTTGCGCCACCGTGCTCGCTTGGCCTCGTCTGCCTGCCACCACAAGACGGCAGCACCGAACCCGGTCAGGGCGAGTGGCCACAAGAGCTCATTCGGCAAACCAAGACCAAGCGATTGGACGGCGAGGACACCACCGATGGTGAGCGCGGCGATCGCCAGGTATTGGCCACGGCCGGTCAGCCGACTCGCCCGGCTCGGCTGCTGACCATCCCCCTGCTCCCCACCAGGTGCGGCTGCCGTCGGCACGAAAACCCAAAACGCGGCGTACATGACGATGCCAGAACCGGCGGCGAAGGTCAGCACAACGAAGGCGATCCGGACCATGAGCACGTTGACGCGCAGGTGATCGGCAAGGCCGCGGGCGACGCCGGCGACCAATTGACCTTCGTTGGCACGGGTCAGTTTCGGTGGCACCCCACGATGGTCACACGTCGCGGGCGTTCCGGCGCGGGCACCGGTGCAAAGTCAGGGTCAAGTCAGGGTAGTTCCCGATGCGCGCCATCGCGAGCAGCCGCCAAGATCGTTGTCATGAGCCAAGACTTTCCCAATCCTGCGGGCACCCAGAATCCGAGCGGCTCGGCATCCGGCCGTTTCGACCTTCGTCAGCTCCGTCGCAGCCGCGACGACCGGATGATCGGTGGTGTCTGCGGCGGCCTTGGCCGCTACGTGGGTATCGATCCGATCATCTTCCGTATCGTGCTGGCCGCGCTGGCCATCTTCGGTGGCGTCGGCCTGCTGCTCTACGCCCTCGGCTGGCTGCTGATCCCCGAGGACGGCACCGACGTGTCGGAACTGCAACGGTTATTCCAGGGTCACCCGTCCCCGGCGCCAATCATCGCGGCCCTCATCGTCGGCGTCCTTGGTGTGATCACCGTGACCGAGGTCGCCTATCACCGGCACGGGCGGTTCGAGGTCTTGCTCATTCTCCTCGCTGTGATTGCGGTGATCGCGATGACCAGTCGAGCCCGCGGCGTGCCGCCGACCACCGCGCCGTTCGCGCCGCCTCCGCCGTACGGGACACCGCCGTACGGGACGCAGCCTTCGTACGGGACGCCGACACCTCCGCCTACCGAGACGGCGACTCCGCCGGCCGCGGCCCCCACGTACCAGGCCGCGGGTTATCCAACGCCGGGCTATACGGCGCCGCAGTACAGCGCTCCGCACTACAGCGCACCGCGCTACACGGCGCCGTTGGGACCGCCGGCCGGCTTCGCGCCGTCCCGCCCCGTCTACACGCCACCACCCGGATACGTGCCACCACCTCCGAAGCCACCCAAGTTGCCAGGCCCGCCCTCGTTCCTCGGGCCGATTGCTGTCAGCGTCGGAGTCGTCATCGTCGGTGTGCTGTTCGCGCTCGACGCATCGCACGCGATCGAGCTCAGCGCTCAGGCGATCTTCGCGACATCGCTACTCATCGTCGGACTCGCGCTCGTCGTCGGGACATGGATCGGCCGAGCCCGTTTGCTCATCGCGTTCGGCGTTGTCCTCGCGATCGCACTTGCGCTTGCCGCTGCGGTCGACGTCCCGTTGCGAGGCGGCATGGGCAACCGTAGCTACGCGCCGACGTCGGCGGCCGACATTCCCACGACATACCGGCTCGCGATCGGACACCAGATGATCGATCTGACCGGCCTGGATCTCGCAGGCAAGAAAGTTCAGGTGACCTCAAGCGTCGGCATCGGGGAGGTAGAGGTCCAGGTGCCTTCGAATGTCAGGGTCGTCGCCCACGGCCGTACAGGAACAGGCGATGTCAACATCAACGGTGACAACAACGGCGGCAGCCACGTCGATCGCACGCTCGTCCTGCCCGCGATCGGGACGGCCGTCGGCGGTGAAATAGACCTTGACCTGCGTGTCGGGATCGGCAGGGTGTTTGTCGACCGAGAGGTCACGTCGGTCCCGGCAACCGCGGTGCCCGCCGTACCGGCGACACCGACAGCTCCGGCCGTACCGACGGCGCCGGCCTTACCGACGGCGCCGGCCGCGCCAACGGCACCAGCGGTACCCACAGGAAGCGGACAGGTGACCCAACCATGAAGCGGCACGAGCCCGACTGGACGTCGCTGATCGCCGGCATCACCTTCTGTGCCATCGCGCTGGCTTACCTGGGGGGCGAGGTCACCCATCGCAGCCTTGAGTTGCGCTGGGTGGTCCCGATGTTGCTCATCGGACTCGGCGTGGCCGGGCTCGCCGGGACATTGGTGCGGGCCCGTCGCATGTCAGACGCCGGCGCACCAACCGTTGCTAATCCGGTGGCTGCTACTCCGATGGATAGCGCAGACCTATCTGACGACGAACCTCATCCATCGTCTCCATGATCGACAGCGTCTCGGCCAACGTCAGGATTGGGCTTTCGGTCAGCCCGGCGCGCAGGCATCGGCCGACCTCCGCTGCCTGATGGCGCAACCCGTGACCCTCATGCGCGATGTTGAAGTGCTCGACCTCGCGCTCGCGGGTGATCAGCCGGAAGGACGTCGGTGCGTAAAAGACACCGTCGACCTCGATGCGAGCATCCGTCCCGTTGATCGCCGCCTGGTTCGCGCTCAGCGTTTCTAGCGTCGTGAACGCCACTGACTGCCGACCGCCTTCGTACTGCAGGACGACGGTGGTCTGTGCGTCGACGCCGGTAAACGCGGCGTTGCTGACAGCGGTGATGGCGCTCGGCTTGCCGAAAATCATCGACGCGAACGACAGCGGGTAAATGCCGAGGTCGAGCAGCGCGCCGCCGCCGAGCACGGGTGCGAACAACCGGAAGTCAGGGTCCTCCGGGAACCACTGACCGTGGTCGGCGATCACCGAGCGGATGTCTCCGAGCCGGCCTTCGGTGATGAGTTCGCGAATCCGGACGACGTGCGGCAGGAACCTCGTCCACATCGCTTCCATCAGAAACGTGCCGCGGGCCTGGGCGGCGTCGATGAGTTCGCGCGCCTCGCCGGCGTTGATGGTGAACGGCTTCTCGATGAGCACCGCCTTGCCGGCGTTGATGCCCAGCATCCCGCCGTCCCGATGCCACGGGTGTGGCGTCGCGACGTAGACCGCGTCGATGTCGGGATCCTCGGCGAGCGCCTCGTAGCTCGCGTGGCGCTTCGGGATGTCGAACCGATCGCCCAACGCATCGGCCGACTCCTGGCTGCGCGAGCCGACCGCGACCAGCTCGACGTCCGGCAGCAACTTCAGGTCACCGGCGAATGTCGAGGCGATACCGCCCGTCCCGATGATTCCCCACCGAATCGGCTGGTCAGCTGCGATCGCCACAGTCATCTCCTCTTCGAATCTCTGAGTGTGTTTGCGAACCCTAGCAATAGGGTTTCTGTCGTGCCCTCGAGCCTGCGCGACTGCATCGACGATGCACTAGCCGGGACGACGGCGGCTGCCCTCACCCGCGATGTCGAACGCCTCATTGATACATACCGGTCCGGCAATATTCCGGTCACCCCGATCCTCGCAACCGCTGAGGACGTGCTCGCCTATACCGCGTACCGAATGCCGGCGACCTATGCAGTTGCGAGCGCGGCGCTACGACAGCTGCACTTCGGCGTCCCGGATCTTCAACCGCGCGCGCTGATTGACTTCGGCGCGGGAACCGGCGCCGTGAGTTGGGCGGCCGCAGATGTATGGCCAACCCTTAGCAACGTCACGTTGCTCGAGCAGTCTGCTGCCGCGATAAGCATTGGTCAGCGCATCGTGCGCAGTTCTACGTCTGTCGTTTTGCAAAGCGCGACATGGCGACAGTGGCGCCTTCCCACAATCGAGGCGGACGCCGAAACGGCCGACGTCGCAACGGCCGCTTACGTGTTGGGTGAACTGACGGAACATCAGCAGGCGACGCTCATCACACTGCTCATGACAGCTGCGCCGACCGTTGTCGTGATCGAACCGGGAACGCCTGCGGGATATGCGCGGATCATCCGAGCACGCACCGCCCTCATCGACGGCGGCTTCACGATCGTCGCGCCGTGCCCGCACGAGTTCACGTGTCCGATGCTGGAGCGCGGCGACTGGTGTCATTTCGCCGAGCGACTCGACCGATCGCGTCTGCATCGATCGGTCAAGGCCGGCGACCTCTCCTATGAGGACGAGAAGTACTCCTACGTGATGGCGACTCGGGAGCCCGTGCACCGACCAGCAGCGCGGATCCTGCGGCACCCACAGCTGCGCAAGGGCCTTGTCTCTCTCGAGCTGTGTACGTCGCCGGGCGCCGCCGCGGAAGAACGGATCAGCAAGAGCCAGGGCGCGCTCTACAAAGCCGCGAGAAATGCACGGTGGGGCGACTCGTGGCCGCCGGTGTCACCCGACCGCGACTAGTGACGCCGCGCCTGCGTAGTTAGGCTGGCCGCATGTGGTGGCACGGGTACGTCGTCGGCTGGAGCACCTTGACCTTGATCAACGCCGGGCTCGCTCAAGGCAAGGGGCGCAGTGGGCTCGTCTGGTTCTTGCTGTCGATCTTGCTCGGTCCGATAGCGACATTGCTGCTCGTGATCTTGCCTTCACACGCGCGACGATGATCATTCCATAGCGAGCTGATCGGGAATACAGCGCCGCGGCCGCACAGTTGGCAATGGCATGACGCAAAGATTCGCTGTGACTTGGGACTACCGCTGCCCCTTCGCCCGCAATGCTCACGAGCACATCCTCACCGGTCTCGCGGCCGGCGCATACTGGGACGTCAGATTCCTGGCCTTCTCGCTGGGTCAAGTGCATGTCGCCGAAGGCGAACCAAGCGTATGGGAGAAACCCGAGCAAGACACCGGGATCATTGCGTTGCAGGCCGGTGTCGTCGTCCGTGACGACTTCCCCGAGTTCTTCCCCGCCGTACACCGCGGCCTGTTCGCCGCCCGCCACGATGACGCATTGCACCTCGATGACGCAGACGTCGTCAGAGGCGTCCTCGAACGCAACGGAGTGCCGCCCGAGCTGGTGTTCGCTCGTATCGACGACGGCTCTGCGCTCGCCACCGTCCGCGCCGAGCATGCGGGATTCGCCGAGTCGCACGACGTGTGGGGCGTGCCGACATTCATCGTCGAAGACCAAGCGGTGTTCATCCGGTTCATGCATCGGGCCGCGGACGGCGCGGACCCAGCGGCGTCCATCGCCACAGTCGAGCGAGTAGTCGATCTCATCGGCTGGACCGACCTCAACGAGTTCAAGCACACCGCGGTGCCGCGCTAGATTCAGGGCGTACGCGCAGCATTCAGGCGGCGATATCCGATGCCGACTATCGAGGTAGGGCACTGCGACAACGCACGCCCAGACCAAGCGGCGGAGGAGCAAGTGCGGCGCACCGCAGGTTGGATAGCTGTCGCGCTTGTTGCTCTCACGACCAGCTGCTCCCGTTCTGGCCACGCGGTCTCGACGTCCACTCAGTCCTCGGCACCGGCATCCACTGAGCCCTCGTCGACGACGAATCCGCCATCTGCGTTTGGCGCCGTCACCCCCGTACCGGTTGCGTCAGGCGCTAGCACCCACGCCTCGACGGCCGAACCGAAGCCTGCCCGGATTGAACCATTGCCGCTCTCGGCTGGTCCCGACGAGACCACGACACCGGGTATGCGTCTGTCGTATTCGCTCGACACCCCAGGATTCGCGCCGTCGCATGAGGTGTGGGTCGTCACCTCAGTGCAGCGGGGTAGCGATAGCACCCACGTTGTCTTGCAAGAACAAGTTGGTCGCACACCCGGCCTCGACCACCCAATCGAGATCCTGCCGAACGGCGCTCTCAAGTTCGATTCTTATGACATCGGCTTCAGGAACGGCGCGCAGTTGACGCGGACGTCGGGTGCGATCGAAGTACCTGCGCCAGCCGTTCTGACGATGACACCGTCGACGTTCGACGCGACCTATACCGTGGCCGGTGATTCGACGCAGTTGACCGTGTCCGCCCAAGTGCAGCGACTAGGCGCCCAGCGAGTCGTGGTGCCCGCGGGAACCTACGACGCTGACGTCATCCAGGAAGACGTCTCCTGGGATGCCGCCGGAAACCATAGCCAGATCGGCTATGTGCTCTATCTCGTGCCAGGGATCGGCATCGTCCACGAAACCGAAAAGTGGTCGACCAATGGCGGGCAACCCCGTGACATCGGCACGCTAGCGTTGACATCAATCACGGGCGGCCCGTAGTCGGTGCGGCAAGCGGCAACTGCTCGCCAGCACGGACGCCCGCCCGTCGTACACCACATTCGGTGGAGACTTCGGAAGTGGATGGGCGGGTCGCTGTCCACAACTTGATCGTGGCAGCTTGATCGCGCCCCGCCGCGTGTCACCGTCGCGGGTATGACAACTCGACGCACCAAGCGCGATGACACTGCTCCCAGACTCGATACAGCTCGCCTCGCTGACCGTGCCGACCCCGACGATCTCCTGGAGCATTGGCTTCCGAGATACGTTCCTGGCCGGCCCTTCGATGACAACGCGTTCAGTCTTGCCCGACCGCTCTGGGGCAAGACGCGAGCCGAATGGACTCTGTGCCTTGCGTGGGAGGTCGCCGAACGGTTCTCGGAGACCGCGGAGTCGGATCAAGGTGCCGGTTGGGTCGCGGCCGTGCTTTGGGCGGCGGCAGTAGACGAGGAGATGCAGCAGAGCGACGAACTGTGGGAACACACCCTTGACGACATCACGAAGATGACCGGCGTGAGCCGACAGTCCGCCGAGCAGCGGTGGGAGCTGCTCAAGGGGGCCGGGCTCGACAGACCGGTGCATCCCCCGACCTACTGGATTTGACGAACGTGGGCTGGCCGACCACCGGTAGTACAGGCGGTATACGTGTCGGTAGCACGAACGGTATGCTCTCCGACGTGCCGTCTACGACGATCAAGGTTCCGGTCGAGCTGAGAGATCGCCTCGCCGCGCTCGCCAGCCGCGAGCACACCACACTGGCTGGCGCGATCGCCCAGTCGCTGGACGCAGCGGAGAGCGCCGCGTTCTGGGCTGATGTGGCGAGGACGATGGGCCCGCCGGATGCCGGATCACCGGCCTCGTCAGACGTCGAGCAACTGAGCGGCAGTCTCATCGACGGGCTCGATCCGCAGGAGTCCTGGGACGACGTGTGGTGAATCGCGGACGGATCTATTTGTGCGACTTCGGTACGCCGATCGGTCACGAGCCGGGATTTCGCAGACCGGCCGTCATTGTCTCCCACGACGAACTCAATCGACATGGTGTGCCCGTCGTCCTCCCGGTGACACGGACTCGTCGGGGCTACCCCACGCACGTTGAACTGGACGGCGTGCTGCCGGTCGTCAGCTACGTGCAATGCGAGCTGATACGAGCGGTGTCAGTCGACCGCTTGATTAGACCGGTCGCATCGTTGGACAACGCGTATCTAGCCAAGATCGAAGCGATCCTGCGACGCATCCTCGACCTCTAACGCCGTTCCGTGCCGATCTGCTCACCACCGATAGCCACTCGCGATGCCAGTAGGAACGGGAGACCTGTGGCGCGGCGCGTGCGCCTAGCTGTCGGGTCTGCTGGCTTCGTTCCCGATCTCTTCCACGGACCGCTCGATGCTGTCCCATAATTGATTGGCGCCTTGCTGCGCCGCGGCAGACATATGTCGGTAAACCAACGGCTTTGCCTCAGCGAGACTCAGGCCCGGCTCAGCCACTCTCAGTGCCTTGATCGCCTCGATCATCGAACACGGTGCGCTGAGGACGGCCTGTGCCGCATCATCCAGGGTGCCTCCCCGATCAAGGCATTTGCGGGCGCGTCGAACGAGCTCCGGCCGAGGCTCTGACCCCGGCCCTATAACGATCCGATCGGCGGACACGGTGCTGATTGTGCCGACTCGGTCGGACGCACTCCTCTTGAACCCGGGCGTGCCGTAAGGTCTTGGTCGGCCTCGTCGCGGCCGTTTCCGCACGTCGTCCCAAGCTCTGAGCGGCGGTTTCGCGATGGCGCCGCCAAACGGTCTTGGGATCTCAGAGTCGTCGAATGCGGTGCCGCTAAGGATGCGTCGAGTCCGGGCGCTCATCTTGATGGTGCGCGTGCGTGCCGCCTCGCTGAGGGCACGGCTCACGATGGCTAGCACCGGATCGAGCAGAATCAAACGCTCGGGAACCGCAATCCCACCGCGCGCCCGGCGTTGGAAGTCCCACAACCCGGATGACGTTGTGACTGAAGTCACCCGGGTGAGGTCAGCTGATGATCGACGGTAAGGCCGATACGACGCAGCCCATTGCTGGTCGAAGTAGTAGACATCCATCAACGCGTTCGCGGCAACAATGAAGGGGCTTAGAAAGAACAAAGACGCGAATGCGCAAGATATGAGCGCGAGCGCCCCATAGATGTTTCGCCCGTTGTAAAAGCTGAAGGAAACAGCCGCGAGCAGAACACCCGCAGCACTCACAGACCAATGCACGCGCGCAAGGCATTTAGCGACCGGCCAAAAGTCGCGCCGCTCCAATCGAGCGGCCAGCCCTGGGGGACCCCCTGGATAGGACGTCGGCATGACACGCATCGCGTCAGGCTTACTCCCACTCGATAGTGCCGGGCGGCTTGCTGGTGATGTCGAGCACGACCCGATTGACTTCGCGCACTTCGTTGGTGATGCGTGTCGAGATGCGCGCGAGCACGTCGAACGGAACGCGCGACCAGTCGGCCGTCATCGCATCTTCCGACGACACCGGCCTCAGCACAATCGGGTGCCCATAGGAACGGCCATCGCCCTGCACGCCAACGGACCGGACGTCAGCCAGTAGCACGACCGGGCACTGCCAGATGTAGCGATCGAGGCCAGCCGCGGTGAGTTCCTCGCGCGCGATCGCGTCGGCTTCGCGTAGCACCGCCAACCTCTCCGCAGTGACTTCACCGATGATGCGCACGGCAAGTCCGGGGCCGGGAAAAGGCTGCCGCCACACCAAAGATTCCGGCAGGCCAAGTTCAGCGCCGACCGCGCGCACTTCGTCCTTGAACAATGTCCGCAACGGCTCGACGAGAGCGAACTGCAGATCGTCTGGTAAGCCGCCGACGTTGTGGTGCGACTTGATGTTTGCGGTGCCGCTCCCGCCGCCGGACTCGACGACGTCCGGATAGAGCGTGCCCTGCACCAGAAAATCAACCGGCGCCGAGGCGCTGATGTCGCGAGCGGCTGCTTCGAACGCGCGGATGAACTCGCGGCCAATAATCTTGCGCTTCGACTCGGGATCACTCACTCCAGCAAGTGCGGCGAGAAACACGGTCGACGCCTCGACAACATGCAGCCGAACGCCAGTCGAAGCAACAAAGTCCCGCTCGACCTGCTCGGCCTCGCCCTTGCGCAACAGACCGTGATCGACAAACACGCAGGTGAGTTGGTCGCCAACCGCTCGTTGCACCAAGGCTGCTGCAACTGCCGAGTCGACACCACCGGAGAGTCCACAGATCACCCGGCCCGAACCCACCTGCGATCGGATACGGACAACTTGATCCGCGACGATGCCCGCCGTCGTCCAGCCCGGTGTGATGCCTGCAACCTCGCGCAAGAAACGGCGCAGCACCGTCTGTCCGTGCTCGGTGTGGCGGACCTCCGGATGGAACTGCACGCCGGCCAGGCGCCGGGACAGGTCTTCGAACGCCGCCACTGGCGCACCGTCGGACGCGGCCGTCACGGTGAAGCCGCTTGGGGCGGCCGTTACCGAGTCGCCGTGCGACATCCATACCGACTGCTGTGCAGGAAGGTCGCGGAACAGCAGCCCCTCCGACGCCGGCACGACGGTAACTTTCGTGCCGCCGAACTCGGCCAGCCAGGTGCGCTCGACCACACCGCCCAGAGCCTGGGCCATCGCCTGAAAGCCGTAGCAGATGCCGAAA
>ODAK010002401.1_pt1 | contig 19728 bp, 17 predicted proteins | sample 1539591 | NCBI WGS metagenome assembly ODAK01 (sample SAMEA3539303, study PRJEB22396) | soil metagenome | biome: tundra; feature: field; material: soil | place: USA | collected 2010-05 | depth 0.15 m | reverse complement strand
GCTTCCACGTCCGGTACTTGCTCTAGCATTTCGAGTGCGATTGTGCCCTGCCCGGCGATGACAGCGGGATCGTCAAAGGGATGGATGAAAACGAGGCTCTCGAGAGCAGCGAGACGGCGAGCCTCTTCATAAGCCTCGTCGTAATTTGCTCCGTGCAGGACGACGTCAGCTCCGTAACTGCGCGTCGCATTGACCTTCACCAGCGGTGTCATCATCGGCATGACGATGCGCGCGCGAATGCCGTGGCGTGTAGCGTGAAAAGCGACTCCTTGCGCGTGATTTCCGGCGCTGGCTGTGATCACCCCGCGTCGTCTTTCAGAACTGGAGAGTGTGAGAATCTTGTTGAGAGCACCTCGCTCCTTGAACGAACCTGTCATCTGGAGGTTCTCAAGCTTGAGATAAACGCGCTGGCCGGCGATGCGGGAGATTGCCGCGGAGTGATTGCACGGAGTGCAATAGACGTCAGCACGGATGCGAGCACGCGCCTCTTCAATGGAATGAAGGGTGACCTGCGGTGCGGGCGTATCCGGGGGATGCGTCGCCATCCTAAAGGTTTAACACAAAGGCAGGCATGGGCGAAGCATTCGATGAAGAACCAAACCGTGACCCCGCGATTGGCCGTCCGTTCCCTCCCCTGATACCATTTCCGCAACAGCCCTTCGCTTCCCGGCTCGACGATTGCGGCGCGTCAAAAGGAATAATTCTTGAAGCTGCTCCACAGCTATATCGACGGTCGCTTCGTGCCCGGGAAGCGGGAGTTCGCGGACGTGAATCCCGCTGATGGGAGCGTTGTCGCGAGGGCAACCGAAGCCAGTTCTGAGATGGTGGATGCAGCCGTCACGGCGGCCCGGCGGGCATTGCGCGATGACTGGGGACGCTATGGGGTACGCGAGCGGGCGGCCTCGCTCTACAAAGTTGCGGAAGGGATCGAGAGGCGATTCGCTGAGTTTGTCGCGGCCGAAGTCGCCGACACCGGTAAGCCGATTTCCCTCGCCTCACGACTCGATGTTCCTCGGGCCGCCGCGAATTTTCGCGTATTCGCCGATCTCATCAAAACCGCCGGGCTGGAAGCGTTTGAGACTGAAACTCCGGACGGACGACGCGCCCTCAATTACACGGTACGAAGACCGCTTGGCGTGGTTGGCATCGTGACGCCTTGGAATCTGCCGCTGCTGCTTCTGACCTGGAAGGTAGCGCCAGCGCTGGCCTGCGGAAATGCCGTCGTCGTAAAGCCATCGGAAGAGACGCCAGCAACCGCGACTCTGCTTGCGGAAGTGATGCAGGAAGCGGGTATTCCGAACGGTGTTTTCAATCTCGTACACGGCTTCGGCCCGGGATCGGCGGGAGAATTCCTAGTCAGCCATCCGGAGGTGAACGCCGTCACCTTCACCGGGGAATCGCAAACGGGCGCGTCGATCATGAAAGCCTGCGCTTCCACTGTGAAGCCGGTATCGTTCGAACTTGGCGGAAAGAATGCCGCCATTGTCTTTGCCGATTGCGATTTCGACGCAACGTTGGCCGGCATGAGCGACGCCGTGTTCCTCAACACCGGCCAAGTCTGTTTGTGTGCAGAGCGGGTTTACGTTGAGCGGACGATCTTCGATCGATTCGTCGAGGGCTTGCGCACGAAGGCAGAAGCGCAGAACTTCGCTTGGCCGATGGATGAGACAGCGACGATGGGCCCTCTAATTTCGGCCAAACATCGCGAGAAGGTGCTCGCGTATTATCGTTTGGCTCGCGAAGAAGGGGCGGAGGTTGTGACGGGCGGTGACGTGCCGAAATTCGGGGACGCTCGCGACCAAGGATTTTACGTGCAACCTACGATTTTTACGGGTTTAGCGGAAACGGCGCGGTGCGTGAAGGAAGAAATTTTCGGCCCGGCTTGCCACATAGCCGCTTTCGATTCTGAAGAGGGAGCGGTGGCGCTGGCCAATGATACGCGATATGGTTTGGCGGCTTCGGTATGGACGAACGACTTGAAACGAGCCCATCGCGTGGCGCCGCAGATGAATGCCGGGATCACATGGGTCAATTGCTGGTTCCTGCGGGATTTGCGCACTCCGTTCGGCGGCGCCGGGTTGTCTGGGATCGGGCGCGAAGGTGGAGTACACTCGCTGAACTTTTATTCCGAGCTGAACAATATCTGCATCCGAACGGAATAGGCATGGAAAGCAAGGTCTTGGAAGGTCGAGCAAAGCCACGCGGAAAATATCCGCACATCAAGCGTGCGGGGGATTTTCTGTTTATCTCGGGAACAAGTTCGCGCCGCGCAGACAATACGATTGCCGGCGCGGAGGTGGATGCGCTCGGGACGACACGATTGGACGTCAGGGCGCAGACGAGGGCGGTGATTGAAAACGTGCGTGAAATCCTGGCCAGCGCTGGCGCAACGCTTAAAGATGTTGTTGAGATCACCAGTTACCTGGTGAATATGAATGATTTTGCGGGTTACAACGAAGTCTATGGTGAGTTTTTCGACTACGATGGTCCGGCGCGGACGACGGTGGCAGTCCACCAATTGCCGCATCCGCATTTGCTGATTGAGATTCGCGCCGTCGCATATAAGCCGATCGCGCAATAAAGAGGGATTCTATGCCGTCGATTAAGACACTGAAGGCGTTCAACCTGCAGGGCTGGATTGCAGAGAATAAAGATAAGCTGAAACCGCCGGTGGGCAATGCGCAGGTGTGGGAAGACGGTGAGTTCATGGTGACCGTGGTGGGCGGGCCGAACCAACGCCGCGATTTCCACGACGATCCGACCGAAGAATTCTTCTATCAACTGAAGGGCGATATTGCGCTCCGCGTGATCGAGGAGCCGGGTAAGCCGCCGGTGGAGATTCCGATTCGCGAGGGCGAAGTATTTCTCTTGCCCAAGCATATGCGGCACTCCCCGCAACGCGGCGCCAACACCATCGGCATGGTGGTCGAAATGCCAAGACCGGATGGCGCGCTCGACGCATTTGAGTGGTACTGCCCCAACTGTCATCAACTGGTATATCGCGCGGAAGTAAAGTTGAAAAGCATCGTGAAAGATCTGCCACCGATTTTTGAGAAGTTCTACGGAAGTGAAGAACTGCGGCGATGTAGGCACTGCGGCACAGCGCATCCCGGCAAATCGTAAACATGCAGACAATCGACATTCATAATCATTTCATTCCGGAGAGCTGGCCGGACCTGGCGCAGCGTTTTGGAACGCCCGATTGGCCGTGGATCAAGCACACGGGCGGCGGAAAAGCCGTGATCATGATCGGCGACCGTGAGTTCCGCAAGATCTACTCGGCATGCTGGGATCCCGAGGTGCGGCTTTCCGAGATGGATCGCGACGGCGTCGATCTGCAGATCATCTCCGCAACACCGGTGTTGTTTGCATATGAACGGCCGATCGAGCAGGCCTTGGAGTGCGCTCGCATCTTCAATGACTCGGCACTCGAACTTTGTTCGCGCGGGAAGAGCCGCCTAAAGGCGCTTTGCCAAGTGCCCCTGCAAGACATTGACACGGCATGTAAGGAGCTGTCGCGATGCATGCGGGCGGGGCACCTGGGAGTGCAGATCGGCAATCACGTTGGCGAGAAGAACCTGGATGATCCGGGGATCCAGACCTTTCTGCATCATTGCGCGGACGAGGGTGCGGCGGTGCTGGTTCATCCTTGGGACATGTTCGGGCGCGAGCGCATGCCGAATTACATGCTGCCGTGGACCGTAGCCATGCCTGCGGAAACGCAGCTTGCCGTCGTCTCGATGATTCTGAGCGGTGCGTTCGACCGTTTGCCAGAGACCCTTCGGATTTGCTTCGCGCATGGCGGTGGAAGTTTCGCGTTTCTTCTCGGCCGAATGGAGAATGCATGGTCGCATCATCCTGTGGCGCGCGGGACATGCAAGCTGTCGCCGAAGAGCTACGTCAATCGTTTCTATGTGGATTCCGCTGTCTTCGACGAGCCTACGCTGAGGTTTCTTATCGACACGATGGGCGAGGACCGCGTGATGCTGGGTTCGGACTATCCGTTCCCTCTTGGCGAAGGGCGCGTAGGAAAGCTGATTCGTGAAAGCCAGATCTCCAGCGATGCGAAAAAGAAATTGCTGAACGGCAATGCGGCGAGATTCCTCGGACTCGAGGTGGAAGAACACAAGACCATCCCAGAGCGCGTTGAGGTTCAATCAGCGGCCGGTTGCCCAATGGGAAACCGCCAGGGCGACGAGCATCGCCTGACTTACAGCTCTTATCTGAAAGTTCCAGAGCTCTTAAAGTTGCAGCAGCTACAGGCAGAGCCGCAGCGACATGATGAACTGCTTTTCATCGTCATCCATCAGACGTATGAGCTCTGGTTTAAAGAATTGCTGCATGACCTGGATGCCGTGGTTCGTTGTTTGCAATCGGTGGCTCGCAATCCAGGCGCCCGCGATGAGGTATATGAGGCGGCGCGCCTGTTGCGGCGATGTACCGAGATCCTGCGGGTATTGGTGACCCAGTTCACGATATTGGAAACGATGCTGCCAACGCACTTCCTGGCGTTCCGCGACAAACTAGAGCCCGCGAGCGGCTTTCAGTCGCAACAGTTTCGGCAGATTGAATTCCTGTGTGGCATGAAAGACGAGAAGATGCTGCACATGCACGAGCAAGTGCCGGAAGAGCACCGCGAACTGATGCGAAGGCTTCGCGAACCGTCTCTGCATGATGTGCTATTCGAGGCTCTGCGCTCTTTGGGCAAACTACCGGTCTATGCTCCCGATGCAACCGAACGAGACAGATTTGAGGCACGCGCGACGGCGATCCGAGATGTTTACGAGGACGAACGCAACTTTCGCGATTGGATCGATGTGTGCGAGCGGCTGACAGAGTTTGACGAGCTCGTCGTCAGTTGGAGATTGCGGCATATCCAAATGGTGGAACGCACCATCGGCATGAAGATGGGCACAGGCGGCAGCGCGGGCTCTTCTTACTTGCGGCTCACGCTCGACAAGAAATTCTTTCCGGAAATCTGGGAAGCGCGGACTATGCTGCGCAAGCCCGAGTAATTCGATGCCAACAAAATCCAACATAACTCTGGTAGGTTCGGGCCTCGCTGGTCCACTGCTAGCTATTTCGCTGAAGGCTCGTGGATTCGATACGGAAATCTTCGAACGCCGACCGGATATGCGGAAGGTCGCTGTGAGCGCAGGTCGTTCGATCAATCTCGCGCTCTCTACGCGTGGTATTCATGCGCTTCGAGAAGCTGGGATATGGCCGGATATCGAAAAGATCATCATTCCGATGAAGGGCAGGATGATGCATTCCGTCGCCGGCGAACTGACGTTTCAGAGATACGGGAAGGATGATTCTGAAGTCATCAACTCGGTTTCGCGGGCGGCGTTGAATATTGTGTTGATGAACGCTGCCGAAGAGCGAGGAGTAAAGATCCATTTTCAGCAGCGCTGCACGGGCTTCGATCTTCGCACGCGCGCGGTCGAACTTCGCGATGAAGAGAGCGGGAAACTCTCTAGCGTTGAATCGGAGATTGTGATTGGTACAGACGGTGCTACTTCCGCCATCCGAACGGAGCTCCTGAAGACACCGCGCTTCAACTTCTCGCAACAATATCTGGATTACGGCTACAAGGAACTCACGATTCCCGCCGCGGAGAATGGGGAGCACGCAATGGAAACGCATGCGCTGCACATATGGCCGCGTGGATCGTTCATGCTGATTGCTCTGCCGAATATAGATGGAACATTCGGCTGCATTTTGTTTCTGCCGTTCGAAGGCGACAACAGTTTCGCCCGACTCGGAAGCGAAAGCGACGTGCAGACATTTTTTGCCACGCATCTTCCAGATGTCTTGCTACTGATGCCAAGTTTGGCTGAGAACTTCTTCGCGAATCCTACAGGGTCGATGGTCACGATTAAATGCTCGCCATGGCACCATGATGGCAAAGCCTTGTTGCTGGGCGATGCGGCACATGCCATCGTTCCCTTTTTTGGGCAGGGACTGAATTGTTCGTTCGAGGATTGCAGTTGCCTGTTGGAACTGCTGGATCGCCACGGACGACAGTGGTCGCGGATCTTTGAGGAATTCGAAGAAGCTCGCAAGGTCAATACGGACGCGATTGCAGACTTGGCCGTGGAGAATTTCGTGGAGATGCGCGACCGTGTAGCGGACCCGCGATTTCTGTTTAAGAAGAAAGCAGAGCTTGCGCTGGAAGCAAAGTTTCCGGCGCGCTTCGTTCCGAAATATTCGATGGTGACGTTCCATCGCGTGCCGTACTCTGTTGCCGCCAGGCGCGGACGGATCCAGGATCGCATCTTGGCGGAACTGTGCGATCCGATTGACCGCATTGAAGATCTAAATTGGTCCCAGGCTGAGAAGTTGATCCATCGTGAACTTACTCCGCTCGAGGAGAACTAGTTGGCCAGCATCCTATACGAAACCACCGAGCACTTCGCAGCCGAAATGGATGCTCGCGACCCTCTCGCAGAATTCCGCCAGCGCTTCTACTTTCCCAAAACAGCTGATGGCAGTGCGTGCGTTTATCTTTGCGGACACTCTCTCGGGCTGCAGCCGAAGACGGCCCGAGAATATGTCGAAAGCGAACTTAAGGATTGGGAGTTATTGGGTGTCGAGGGACATTTTCGCGGAACGCATCCATGGCTTCGCTACCATCGATTGCTCAGCGAACAGACGGCGCGACTGGTGGGCGCCAAGCCGGCGGAGGTCGTGGTGATGAATTCTCTCACTGTCAACCTGCACTTGATGATGGTCTCGTTCTACCGGCCTACCACGCAGAGACACAAAATTGTGATTGAAGGCAGCGCCTTCCCTTCCGATCAATATGCGATGAAATCGCAACTGCTGTATCACGGCTTCGATCCAGCGAACGCATTGGTTGAATTACAGCCTCGATCTGGCGAGGCGATCCTGCGTGAAGAAGACATTCTCGCGCTTATCGAAACCGAGGGATCGTCGATTGCGCTCATCATGCTCGGCGGAGTGAACTATTCCTCCGGCCAAGGGTTCGACATGGCTGCCATCGCGAAGGCCGGTCATGACATGGGCTGCATGGTGGCTTTTGACTTGGCACATGCTGCGGGCAACCTGCTGCTGAAGTTGCATGAATGGGACGTCGATTGCGCGGCCTGGTGCAGCTACAAGTATCTGAATGGCGGGCCGGGTTGCGTTGGCGGATGCTTTGTCCACGAGCGTCACGCTAACGACGCGACACTGCCACGCTTCGCAGGATGGTGGGGACACGACGAGACCACGCGCTTCAAGATGGGTCCGGACTTCCACGCAATTCCGGGGGCGGAGGGATGGCAGCTCAGCAACCCCTCCATTCTATCTATGGCGGCACTCCGGGCATCCATGGACATCTTTGATGAAGCAGGCATCGATCGGCTGCGAACGAAAAGCATTTCTCTCACTGGCTACCTGGAGTTCCTGCTTGATCGCAATCCCTCAAAGCAGTTCGAAATTCTGACGCCGCGCGATTCACAGCGTCGTGGGGCACAGCTTTCGGTGCGGATCAAATCTGGTGGGCGCTCGATCTGCGATCGGCTTATCGAAGAAGGCGTAATCTGCGACTGGAGGGAGCCTGACATCTTGCGCGTGTCTCCGGTACCGTTTTACAACTCCTACCAGGATGTCTATCACTTCGTGCAGTGTTTTTCCGCGATGCTTCATTAACCGCTAGTCTTCGATCAACGACTCCACATCCATGTGGATGATTGGCCACGCCCGCGATTCTGGGTCAATCAAATCGAAATGGTCAGCTTCATCCAGTTTCATGAACCAGACTGTGCCTGGATCGTGCTGACGCGCATCTTCAAATTCCTTACTGATCGAGAGTGGGACGATCTCGTCGCTGGTTCCATGCAGCAGGATGCGCTGCACCGTCGAAGAATGGCGCGAGGGGCAGGCATCTTCGTAGATCTGTGGAATTGTGACGGGAGTGCCGCCGAGAAACTCCGCTACGGCGCCATTGCTCAGGTTTAAATCGTAGGCCGTCCGTAAGACTGCTACCGGAGCAAGTGCGACGACGCCGTCCAGTTCCGGTGTGTCGACGGCGAGTCGCAACGCCAAGTGGCCCCCGGCGGAATGACCGAGAACGATGAACTTCTTTGCGCCCGCAAAATGACGCTGAATTGCAGCAAATCCCGCGCGCACATCTTCGTACGTTTCCGGCCAGCCCCCACCGTTCCCTACGCGCCGGAATTCAAGATTGGCAACGGCTATCCCGCTTCGCGCCAGGGTCGCGCAAATATGACTGGTGTGCAGCAGGTCATACTTCGCGCGCCAGAAACCGCCGTGGATCACCATCGCGACTGCACGCGGCGCGGAATTCGCCCAAACATCAAAAAAATGGCTGGGATCGTTGCCATAGCGGATACGCAAATCGGCGGGTTGCGGAGGCAGCGAGAGAATGTCGCGCGTCATAACACGGACTCGACCTCCGCGAGTGAAGGTTCGGGCGTTTCGTTGCGACGCACCACAAACCAGTGCGCAGTGGCGACAACGAATGTAACCAGCAGCAAAAATCCTTCTCGCAGGGTAAGACGCGCAAGCAGGAGAATCGAAATTGCAATACAAAAACAAGCAATGGCTCGTCCGAACGGCAAGCGCAGCGCAGCCTCGTGGGGATGGGTTTGTCGAAGTCGGATAAGACTGGCACAGACACTGGCGTAGATCACGATCACGGCGCCTGAAGCGAGGGCAATGGCCCAGCGAAACGTGCCACTCAGGGCAAGCAGCCAAGTGAGAAAGGTAAAAGCGAGGATCGAAATGAACGGGGTTTGGAATTTTGGGTGAAGTTTTGCGAAGAGCGCGGGGAAGTCATGGCGCTGGGCGAGCGAATAAGTGAGGCGTGGAGTTGCGAGCAACACGGCAGAGAGATGGCCGAAGGTCGAAACCATCGCAGCCATAGTTACGAAGGCCGCGCCCCCGCCTCCAATGAGGATCAGCGCAGCCGACGCAAGCGGACGCTCGGCAGGGCCAGTGCCGATGACGGCAACCACGACAAACTGGATCAACGCATACACGGTGATGCACAGCAGCATGCCTGCGGCGAGCGCGAAAGGTATCGTGCGCTGGGGATCCTTTACTTCTCCGGCGGGGAGCAGAGCATTTTCAAACCCGGCGTAGGCGAAAGCGAGCAGGAGCATAGCGTCCACCCACGGCGAGATGCCGTTCGGAGCTGGCTGGGCATGGGCGAACGTCGCGGGGTGATGAAAGAAATAAGTCACGCCGAGCGCGATAACTAATCCGAGCGGGAGCAGTTTCGCGATGGTAAAGACGCTGCTCAGGTTTGCACCGACCTGTACGCCCACGCAGTTCGCTGCAGCGAGGAATAAGAAGAGCACGCTGATCACCGCTGCCCGTCCGATCGGAGTGGCCGCGAATGGAAGATACGCAGCGAGATAGATCGTAAAGAGGTTAGCGGCCGCGGCACTCGTTCCCATCGGGGCAAGCCACGAGAACCAACCTACCTGCATACCGACGAATCTTCCGAATGCGGTGCGGGTATAGAGGTACGCGCCCCCGGGCGCGGTAAACCGCGACGCGACTTCGGCGAAGCAAGCCATCATCAATCCCATGGCCAGGCCGGCCAGTACCATGGCGAGGGGGCTGGCACGTCCGACAATGCCATTGAGCGTCGAGGGAATACCGAAGATCCCACTGCCCACGACGGTATTGACGACCAGGGCAGTAAATGCCCAGCGTCCTATGGAACGGGTTACGGGCAGAGCGACCTCGCGTGCGATGGAGTGGCACGGAATTGTATCGTAGGCAGCTGTTCCTAAGGTCAGAAAAGGAAAGCGGCGAACCATCAGGTTCGCCGCTTCTAGTGAGGGAGCGCGCTGCGGGCTAGTGGCCGCCGGCGGAGGCGGTACCGTTGTCAAGAACGATCGCGCCTTTCATTTTCTGGACAAGAATCTGCTGGATGGCGCGGTCGTTGTCACTGACAACCACGGAGACTGCGCCTCCGAATCCGGTCCGAGCCTCAAAATGCCCGGAGCTCGTCGCGACTGTCTTTCCGCGAGACACGAATGTAGCCTGAACTGCATCGCCATTGCGATCGAGCAGAACTTTGTAGTCGCCCGGGGCCAGAGTCGTGCCATTCACAGTCGACTTCGTGTTGAGAGTCAAGTTGACCGAACTCTTGTTGGCTGCGAAGGCCGAGACTGCCAACAGCAGAACAAATGTCATCACAGCAACTTTCCGAATGTGCTTCATACTGCTCCTTCAACATAGCTCGCTCTGCGAGCATCACTTCAACGGCGTTAAGATTCCAAGGGGCCTGCCCACACCCTTGCGATGGAAATTGCGCGCAAGGTCCTGCTCACCTCGACTACAGATACGAAGAACCGCGGTCGGCGGTTCCATAGGCTTGTTAATCACGTGAGGGGCCAGATCTCGCGAGCACCGAAAACCGATACTCCTCAAGAGCTTGCGAAACCGCATGAACACTGGGTAAACCGAGCAGATGTTCGAAGATGAGAAATTGTGTCCGCGAGCGAACAGCTATTGGTCCCATTCTCGTCCCAGTGAATCGGCGCGAAGAATGAACTAGCGCGGGAAGTGGTAATAGACGTCTTGTTTGGAAGGGATAGAAACGCCGTTGCGCTTCGCAGGAATGAAGTGTGCGAGTTGCAACGCCTCGAGGACGCGGGAATCCACGGCCGGGGAGAGTCCTTGCAGCAGCTGGGTTGCGACGACATTCCCCTGTTCGTCAATCGTGATCTCCACGATCACGCTGCCTTCCATGCCTTCGGCGAATTCGCTTGCCACAATCGCCGGGTTCGGTCCGCCGACCCAGAGAGCAGGACGCACTTCCGTCCCAGCGAGATCGCCATAGGCAAGTGACCCATTCCGCGAGCCAGCAGTCGCAGCATCGCGGCTCCGGCCGGCGCTAGCGGTTCGATCACTGTTATTCGCTGCGAGGGTCCGTTCTTGCTTCTCAAGGCGCAGTTGAAGCGACTTGCTGGGAGTCTGCAACTGCTTCGAGCGGACGGTCTGCTCCCGGTTCTTCCTGGGATGAACGCTCGCGCCGGTGGAGGCGGAATCAGGAGACTCGGAACTCCAATAAAGACGCGCCAGGGAGCGGCCGCCGCTGCCCTGCCGCAGTTGCTGAACCTTCACGATGGCTGGATTGGGCGCACGCAGCAGCAGGAAGAGGACGAAACAATGCACCGCCACCGAGGTGACTAGAACCCAGGGACGCCGTCTAAATGGCGATGCCGAATACGAGTCGAACATAATCCTGCTATAGATGGTTGCGCCAACCCCACAGAGACATTAGACGCGATGTTTTGGGCGCTGTCATCCGGGATGTTGGGCAACCAAGAAATCCACAGGAACGGAATCAGGCACAGTTGAGCTACACTGCTCTTAGTCTCGTATTCATTTGGGGGATGAATATGTCATGTACTGAAGGCGATAATCTTAAGAGCGCGGTCCTCGACAAGATCGAAGAATACCTGGCGGCTGAAAAAGCGCAGTTTGACTCATCCGATTTCGATGAGGAAGCGTTGCGCGCCCGCGCGGAACTCGCGCACGCCTCGCTTGCAGAAACCCGGCAACGCTATTGGGAACATATCAAGCAGCACGGCTGCGATCCGAGCGCGGTCCTCTCTGTCGATCCGGGCCCGATCGATTCCATCGCCGTTTAAAGAATCCTCCTACACCGGTCTCGTTACGGCAGGCTCATCGCCTGCCTTTTGCATTCTGGGGTGATGCTCGCTTTGCCATAGAGATATATTGGATGGCGGAGGCAAGGATGAAGCGGATCCTCGGGTGGACGTTGGTTGTGCTGTGGGCAGTGGGCGTCTATTCGCAGACGGAATTACTCGGAAATATCGCAGGCCGCAAGATCATGGATCTGAGCGGCACATGGAACGTCATCATCGATGCCTATCACGTCGGAGAACGTAACCGTTTTTTTGAAGATCGAAAGCCGAAGGATCCAAGTGAACTCGTGGAATATAGCTTCGATCGCTCGGGCACACTCAAAGTACCCGGCGACTGGAATTCCCAACGAGAAAGCCTCTTGCTGTATGAGGGCCCGCTCTGGTATCGCCGAGTATTTTCCTATCATCCCGTCGATGGAAAACGGCAGTTCGTCTATTTTGGGGCTGCCAATTATCATGCCACAGTTTATTTAAATTCAGAAGAACTGGGCGAGCACAGCGGTGGGTACACGCCGTTCAACTTCGAAGTCACTGGAAAGTTGCGCGATGGTGAGAACCTGCTGGTCGTGGAGGTAGATGATCGGCGGAGCCGCGATGCCGTTCCCGCCCTGAACACGGACTGGTGGAATTATGGGGGCCTCACTCGCGAAGTGACGCTGGTCGAGGTGTCGCAGGCTTTTATCCAGGACTATTTTGTTCAGTTGGCGAAGGGCTCTGCCCGCGAGATCGCCGGATGGGTGCAATTAAATGGAGTGGCGGCGAAATCGCAAGTTCAATTGGAGATTCCCGAAGCGAAATTTCGGGAGACCCTCACAACGGATGAACACGGACGCGCGACCTTTCGGTTCCCCGTCAAACTCTCACTTTGGTCGCCCGAGAATCCCAAGCTGTACGAAGTGATTCTCTCTTCAAGCCAGGATTCCGTGAAGGACGAGATCGGCTTCCGAACGATTGAAACGCGCGGGAGCAAGATCCTGCTCAATGGAAAGCCTATTTTTCTCCGCGGCATCTCGATTCACGAAGAAGCGCCTTATCGCGGAGCGCGTGCTTTTTCTCACGAAGATGATCGCAGCCTGCTTGGTTGGGCAAAAGAACTGGGCTGCAATTATGTCCGACTAGCCCATTACCCGCATCACGAGTCGATGGTACGCGAGGCTGAGCGCATGGGATTGCTGGTGTGGTCCGAAATCCCGGTCTATTGGGATATTGACTGGCAGAACCCAGCGACCTTGGCGGAAGCCCGCCAGCAACTTCACGAAGAGATCGCGCGCGACCATAACCGAGCGGCTATTATTTTGTGGTCCATCGCAAACGAAACTCCAATGGATCCGGCACGGCTGCAGTTCCTCAAAGCTCTTGGGAACGATGTTCGAGAGCTTGATTCCACGCGTCTGCTCACCGCAGCTATGAATCGAACCGGACGCGAGGGGAACGTGCGACTGGTGAATGACCCCCTAGGCGAAGTGGTCGACGTACTTGCGGTCAACGAGTACATCGGCTGGTACGAGGGTCGACCAGAGGATGCCGACCGGACGGAGTGGAAGACCTCATGGGACAAGCCGCTGGTCTTCAGCGAATTCGGAGCTGGGGCGCCTTACGGCCGCCATGGCGATGTTGGTGAGCGATGGACCGAGGAATATCAAGCGGGGCTCTACGAGCACCAACTCGCTATGTTGCGGAGAATTCCTTCGCTTGCGGGCATGTCGCCCTGGGTCTTGATGGATTTTCGATCCCCGGTACGGCTGCTGCCCGGGGTGCAGGATATGCGAAACCGCAAGGGCCTGCTCTCCGATCAAGGACAGCGCAAGCAAGCGTTCTACATCCTTCAGAAGTTTTATCAAGAGATGGCAAGCCATTGAACGGCGAGCTGGCGTGGCAGAATAATTCAATCAACTCGTTCTATGACGGAAGAGGACTCATGAAATATCGCAAGCTGGGCCGTACCGGGTTTGAAGTCAGCGACATCGCACACGGCCTTTGGGGGATGGGCGGGTGGAGTGGCTCGGATGATAAGCAGTCGCTTGCCGCTTTGCAGATGGCCATTGATGCAGGGTGCAACTTCTTCGACTCTGCCTGGGGCTATGGCGAGGGCAAAAGCGATGCGCTACTCGGCCAGATCATTGCTGCCAATCCAGGTAAGCGGCTGTATGCGGCCTCGAAAATTCCGCCAAAGAATCTGCAGTGGCCTGCGAAGCCAAGCTACAAGTACCAGGACGTTTTCCCCACGAAGCACGTGTTTCATTTCGCGAACGCCATCCGCGAAAAGCTCGGTACCGAGTCCATTGATGTGCTGCAATTCCACGTCTGGGATGACAGTTGGGCGGAGGAGGCAGAGTTCCGGGAGACCGTAGAGAAACTCAAGAGCGACGGATTGATCCGCTCTTTCGGGTTGAGTCTGAATCGATGGGAGCCCGCGAACGGAATCAAGGCGATTCGCACCGGACTTGTGGATGCGGTCCAGGTGATCTACAACATCTTCGATCAGTCGCCCGAAGATGAGCTTTTCCCGGTTTGCGACGAATTCAACGTGGGCGTGATTGCTCGCGTTCCTCTGGATGAGGGCAGTCTCGGTGGCAATCTGACCTTCGACACGAAGTTTCCAGAAGGCGATTGGCGGGGCGGCTATTTCGGGCCCGAGAACCTGAAGAATACAGTCGAGCGGGTCGAAGAGCTCAAGAAAATCATTCCGTCTGGTATGACGCTACCGGAGATGGCATTGCGATTCATTCTTTCGAACCCAACCGCGAGCACTACGATCGTCGGCATGCGGAAACCGGAGCACGTGAAAGGAAACATCGCGGCCAGCGATGCCAGGCCACTCGACCAAGCACTGCTGAAGGAACTGAAGAACCATCGATGGGACCGGGAACCGGCGCCCTGGTCCGACTAATCGAGAACAAAGAAGGCGCTGCCGCGGCAGCGCCTCGCAATCAATTCATTTATTCCAATACAAAAATATTCTTTTTTTCGCAGATCTCTTTCAGGATCTTCGGCCACACCGAGACTGTCACTTCGCCAAGATGTGCTTTGCGCAGCAGAAGCATAAGCGTCCTTGATTGGCCGATGCCACCGCCGATGCTGAGCGGGACGGTACTGTTCATGATCGCCTGGTGATAAGGGTAATTCAGGAAGTGCTCCTGTCCCGTCATCCTCAGTTGTTGCTTAAGCGTCGTCGGGTCGACTCGAATTCCCATCGACGACAATTCGTGCCGCCGCTTGGTGATCGGGTTCCAAACCAGGATGTCGCCGTTCAAGCCGTGCATCATCTTGCCGTCTTCGGAGACGGTTTCCGTGGTCCAGTCGTCGTAGTCCGCGGCGCGCATCTCGTGCGGATAGCCGTCCTTGAGGGTCCAACCGATGCCGATGATGAACACTGCAGGATATTTCTGGAGAATCATCGTCTCCCGCTGTTTGCGCGGTAGGTCGGGATACATCTCAAGAATGTCTTCGGCATGAAGGAACGTAAGCTTCTCTGGCAGTCGTGGAAAGCGAGGATCATTCAACTCGGGAAACCGATTCAGGGCAAAACGTTCCGCTCCGACGAGTACAGTCCAGACTTTGCTTACGATCGCTTTCAGAAAGTCGAGGTTGCGCTGCGCGGGGGTAATGGAGCGCTCCCAGTCCCACTGATCGACATACACGCTGTGATCATGGTCAAGAAAATAGTCCTTGCGAACCGCACGCATGTCAGTGCAGAGACCTTCGCCAGGCTTCATGTCGAATTCTTTTAGTGCCATTCTCTTCCACTTCGTTGCCGCTTGCACCACTTGGGCATCGACCGGATGCTGGTCGTGATCGTTAGATATATGGAATCCGATCGGCGTTCGGGAACCGTCACGATCAAGATAGTCATTGACCCCGCTGTCCACGTCAACGATAAGCGGCACAGAGGTCATGATGAGGTTCAATTCCTGGCAAAGATGCTCCTCGATGTACGTCTTTACCGCGTGAATCGCTTTCTGCGTCTGGCGTCGATCAAGCAGTGAGTGATAATCATTGGGTAATATTTTTTCCAGTTCGGTATAGTTGCCGATGCCGGGCCCTGCGAGGTCGGCCACTTTGGATGAAATCGTTGCCATTACAGTTCCTCCTCGGAAATTACTGGCGGTCTGTAAGAGCATCACAATCAGGAGATGATGTCAGTGCTATAAATCACCTGCGGCTGTGCGGTAGACAGCCGGGAGAGTGCAAGCAATGAAGTTTCATGCGAAATTGGCAGCCCCGAGCCACAAGAAGATCCGCTTGAAAGATTTCGACCCCGCCGAGACCTACGGCTACGAAAAGGGCCACGAAAAAGACGATCGCGATGAAGCCCTGATGGCCAAGACAACGGCACGGCTTGATGAGCTGCAATACATGCTTTACGCCGAGGGTAAGCGTTCTGTATTGCTCGTGCTGCAGGGCATGGATACATCCGGCAAGGATGGCACCATTCGCCACGTGATGTCGGGTGCGAGTCCACAAAGCTGCAAGGTTACTTCCTTCAAACAGCCCACCAGCCGCGAACTCGCGCACGATTTCCTCTGGCGCATTCATAAGGCGGTGCCCGAGAAGGGCAACATTGGGATTTTTAACCGATCGCATTATGAAGACGTGCTGGTTGTTCGCGTGCACAAGCTGGTACCGAAAAGTGTCTGGTCCGAGCGCTACGATGAGATTAATCGCTTCGATAAATATCTGACCGAGAACGGAACGACGATCCTTAAATTCTTCCTGCATATCAGCAAGGATGAGCAGAAAAGGCGCATCGAGGAGCGGATCGCGAATCCCAACAAGCACTGGAAGCTTTCGGAGGCCGACTTGAAAGAGCGCGAATTCTGGGACGACTACACCGAGGCTTACGAGGACGCCATTCACAACTGCAACACAAAACACGCGCCGTGGTACATCATCCCAGCCGATCACAAATGGTTTCGCAATCTTGCAGTGTCGAGAATACTCGTAGAAACACTGGAAAAGATGGATCCGAAATATCCAACTCCTGAATTGGACATTGCCCGAATGAAACGTCTACTCAAATGAAAGCTATTGCCATTATCCCCGCCCGTATTGCGTCTACACGCCTACCCCGTAAGATCTTGTGTGAAATCGATGGCCGCATCATGCTCGATCGCGTTTATCAAGCAGCGAAAGCGGCACCGATGCTTTCCGAAGTCGTTATCGCGACGGATTCCGAAGAGATTCAGGAACTGTGCATTCGCAACGGATGGGTTGCCTGCATGACGTCCGACCAACATCGCAGCGGCACCGATCGTGTAAACGAAGTGGCGCAAAAACTGGAGGCCGATGTCTACATCAACGTGCAGGGCGATGAGCCCCTGGCACGTCCGGAACATCTGACCGCGCTGCTCGAACTGATGCAGGATAAGACCATCCAGGTGGGAACGCTGAAGACCGCATGCGCAGCGGAAGATGTCGGCAATCCCAATGCGGTGAAGGTTGTGACCGATAAACGGGGGCGGGCGCTTTACTTTTCGCGCGCCACCATTCCGTTCGATCGCGACTCACGCGGCGACAGTCCGTACTATAAGCACCTGGGCTTTTATGCCTATCGCAGGACGGCGCTCGAGCAGTTCTGTGCGTGGCCGGAATCGGCGTTAGAGCGCAGCGAGCGCCTGGAGCAGCTTCGCTTCTTGGAAAATGGCACCGATATCTACGTGGCCGAAACCCCTTATGACACGATAGGCGTCGACACCGAGGGCGACCTGAAGAGAGTGGAAGAGATTCTGCGCAGCCGCCGCTAGACTGCGGGTTGTTGTTTCGCGCGCCATGCGGCAGCAGCAGCGGTACGCTTGCCAATCGACGGATGGGAGTGGAAAAGTACCTCAATCCAGCGTGAGGGATTTTCTTCCGCAAGATTCTGGCTGGCTAACTTGTGCATGGAAGAAATGAACGGATCAACCGACACAATCGATTTCCACGCATACTGGTCAGCCTGACGTTCGTTATAGCGGGAGTAGGCATTCAGCACTGGCGCGAGCACCAGCCCGAGAACAGCTGCGATCAGCGCAAGCAATGGAAGATTCGCAAAATCCGAAACGGATTGGAACATCTGCCGCTGATCCACGGCCCAGCGAAGGATGTGGCTTGCGGCGAAAAATCCGACGAACGTAATTCCAACCTGCAGCAGCATTCCTTTTGCAATGTGGCCATGCACATGATGACCTAGCTCGTGCGCCAGCACAGCTTCGATCTCGTCGTCGGTATAGTTATTCAGGAGCGTATCCGCTACCAGGATACGGCGTGTCTTCCCTAAGCCTGTAAGTGCGGCGTTGGCTTTCTTCGACTTTTCTGAGATCTTCCACTCGTACACACCGCGAACTCGCGTTCCTGCTCGCTCGCTCAGCCGAACGAGACGCTCTCGTAGACCGTCGTTCCGGAGCGGCTCGAAGCGATAAAAGATAGGAAAAAGCACGACTGGCGCGAGCTGCGCCAGCAAAACGCTGAACCCGATAAATACAACCCACACGATGATCCACCACTCGTCCGGATAAGCACGCATCGTGGCGTAAAGCACTTCCACAAGGATCGTGATCAGGACCAAACCGACGAGCCAGCCCTTCACTTCATCCCAAACCCACCCGCTGATCTTCTGGTTCGACAGCTTATATTTGTGCTCAAGGCGGAATGCGTAGTAATCCAGCGGAAGCGTAACCACTTTGCTGACAACGAGGAGCATGAGCACAAACAGAAAAAGTGCCAGGCTGTAGTTTTGTCGCGAAGCGTTATATGCGAGATCACGAAGGCGGGCACTCCCGTGATTCAGCAGCAGGGTAATGAGCAGCCCGAAACCGACGATAAGGTCGCAAACCTCTGCCCAGCGCTTGGCGCGATTGTACTTGCGCGCTTCGAGCGAATCGGGCTGGAGGTTCGGAGTGCTGTTCATAAGCTTTCAATGAAATCGCGGGCAAGCTTTCGTTGCCCGCGGACCCCGGCGCCAATCATCGCGGTTGGATCTATTATCGCAATCCACAGCTCAGAATGCCATGTAACTTCCGTACATCAGGCACGCTGGTAAACGAACTTCTCCGCCTCGCCAAGAATCTCCTTGACCAATTCTGGAGACGAAGCTTCGCTGTACACGCGCAGTAACGGTTCGGTCCCGGAAGCGCGGATCAGCACCCACGCATCTGCGCCGTTGCCATTGTTCGGCGTGTCGAAGAAAAACTTCATGCCGTCTATGTCTTCGATGCGGCTCACCGAAAATTTTCCGATCTTCTGGGGACGTGCGGTAGCCCGACGCATGGCATCGTTTTTAACTTCGTTGTCGAGATGCATGTCGATGCGTCCGTAGTGGTGCTGTCCGTACTCGGACTGGAGCGAGTCGACGAGTTGGCCAAGCGACATGCCATAGTCGGCCATGACGTTCGCGATAAGAAGCGAATTCATGATGCCGTCGCGTTCCGGCAGGTACCGAGGAATTCCGATGCCCCCTGACTCTTCCCCTCCGATCAGAACTTCCTTGCCAGAGAGCACCACGTCGCAAACATACTTGAACCCGATACCGTGTTCGATCAGTTCGCGGCCGTGCTTCTTCGCCATACGGTCCAGCATGCCGGTGGTATTGAAGGCACGGGTTATGGCGCCAGGCCACTTCTTTTTCTCGAGCAACCACTTCAAAATTACGGCAAAACATTTATGTGCATCGACAAAATTTCCGTGTTCGTCGACGGCGCCGATGCGGTCAGCATCGCCATCGGTCGCCAGACCCGCATGGGCCTTCTCTCGCACGGTGGCCTCTTGCAAAGCCGCGATGTGGGGCAAGATCGGCTCCGGGTTGATCCCCGGGAAGAGCGGGTTCACCTCACCACGAATTTCTATGTGAGAAATACCGCGTTCGGTGAAAATTCCTTTCAGCACGCCACGGCCCGCTCCATACATAACGTCGATACAGAACCTAAAATTTGCTTTGGCGATGGCGTCGAGATCTGTGAAGCTCTTCAAAATCTCGAGATATGGCTTTTTCAGATCGAAGGCCTCGACTTTTCCGCCGCCCTTCTGGATCGGCGGCGCGTCGAGATAGCTCTCGATCTGTTTCATAATCGTCGGCGTACCCGAACCACCGTAATGG
>ODAK010002400.1_pt1 | contig 19729 bp, 20 predicted proteins | sample 1539591 | NCBI WGS metagenome assembly ODAK01 (sample SAMEA3539303, study PRJEB22396) | soil metagenome | biome: tundra; feature: field; material: soil | place: USA | collected 2010-05 | depth 0.15 m | reverse complement strand
GAACTGGTCGAGGTGCTTCCCCTTAACAAATCAAACAAGCTCGACGAACGGCGCCTGCTGTTCGAAGCCAATCTTTGGCCACTCCTCCGCGCAGTGGCGCCGGGAAGAGCTAGTTAGACGGACGAACATTGGGAGTTTGATCACGCCTCGCTCGAGACTAACTTTCGGCGCTTCCGCTATTACGTGCCTGATCTTCACCAAAAGCAGATAACCGCAAGGCAAGCCAGTTTCTCTCCACAGCTTTGGGACGCGATGAGTGCATCGTCATGGGTCTCAGATGCTTCGTATTCGAGCGGCGTCACCTTGACCAGGCGACGTTTGCGATGTCGAACTTGATAGGAACGTTCGATCCAGGTGACAATGACCTTCATCAGAATGGGACATGTTCTCTTGCCAGAGTGAGTGTTACAATTGCGCTTAAAGACGCGTTGGCCGTTGAGTTCCTAGATTTGCTCCCGCGAACAGGCATATTCGAGTCTGTTGACGTTGTCCGAGAGGCGCTGGAGTCGCTAAGTATCGCCGTTGCTCAGGGCTAGATCGTCCGTCGACGAGCGCCTGACCAGAACGAAATGAAAGGGCTATTTTTATGCGTGCTGAAGACTTCCGCCGTAACCTGCTGGAAGCTGGTCTACTCGAGGATGGCGGCGTGGCGGGCCTCTACCATCGATCGTTCGCGTTTGAGAATATCGTTCGAAGCGTCGAATCGTATATTTCGGCTGCCGGAAGCCAGGAGAAAAATCGACAACTGTATTTCACAAACGTGATGGCTCGATCGACGCTCGTAGGTAGTGGCTATTTGACTTCGTTTCCCAACTTGACTGGCACAATCTTCAGCTTCGCCGGCGGCGAAGCTGATCTTCCAAAAATGCTGGAGAGGGTGGACGCAGGCGGCGATTGGGATAAGTTGCTGTCCCCCACGGAGGTCGCTCTGTGTTCGGCGGCGTGTCATAGCGTGTATCCGCTCGTCTCTGGCATTACTATACCGACCGATGGCATGCTCTACGAAGTTCAGGCGTTCTGCTTTCGACACGAGCCGAGCGATGACCCCGCACGAATGCAATCGTTCAGGATGCACGAGTTCGTCTACATAGGCACCGCACAGGGCGCACGTGAGCATCGTGATAAGTGGCTTGCACGAGGAAGCGAATTATTGGCTGGACTCGGCTTGTCCGTTGAGATTGTAGAGGCGAGTGATCCATTTTTTGGTCGAGCCGGACAGTTACTGGCAGCCGGCCAACGCGACAAGAAACTCAAGTACGAGATCGTTGCCCCGATTACGTCCGAGTCACCCGGCGCAATCTCGTCGGCGAACTATCACGAAGATCACTTCGGCGTATCTTTTGGACTAACCCAGGCGGACGGAAGCGTTGCTCACACGGCGTGTTTCGGCTTCGGACTGGAACGAATCACCCTAGCGTTACTGTGGAGATACGGCATGAAACTCGAGGTGTGGCCCGTAGAGATCCGAGAACGATTGTCTCTTTCATAAAAACCCTCTCGGCGAAAACAATGTGACAACCTAGTGAAACAGAGCCATGCAGTTGCGAGACGAGGCAGCGCGGCGAAGGCTTCGCGCCCGACGGGCGGCGCGATCACTACACCGCCTTGCGCCATAGCGTTCGTCGGTCCGGTCAACCATCCGAAGAGCGGCCGCTCCGCGGGACCGAACCACAGGGCTCTTGCACCGGTATCTCGCCTTTCGACAACGTCACGCTGGCGCCCTCAGACGAGTTACAAAAACCAGGGCCTGCCGTCCATGGATCTCTGCCTTACGGGGAAGCCGTAGGAAATCCTCAAAACATGTCAAGGGAGCCGTTCTCAACGGTTCAATCCGACACTTGCCAGTAGAGGATTAGTCCGAGACTGCGACGACACCCAAGGACTTCAGAGCCTCTTGGATAGCTGTCACAGACTCGAATGTTCCTTTTCTCAACAGTGAGCCAGGAAACTCAAGATCGAACGCGTCTTCTAACGCCAGCATCACGTTAACGCTGGCGTGAGAAGACAGCCCGTTTTCGTAGAGGTCGTCGTCATCCTTGAGGACCGACACCGAAATTGGGAGACGACCCTGTGCCTCAAGCACACTTCGGATGGTTTTGTTGACGTCGCCCATCACAGCGCCTCGGAACCATGTTCAGCCACTTGCGCCACGACTACAGCACTGGCGATTCCCCCGCCGTGGCTGAGACTGAGGGAAATATGTTCTATGCCCTGGTGGCGAGCCTGGTATGCCGCTTCGCGCCTAAGAACGATCTTCGGACGTCCTTGCGCGTCTCGACGCACCTCGATTGACTTCCAGGGTGGGGCGGGCAGCTTAGAATCGAGGATCTTCAGCATGGCCTCCTTGGCGGCAAAGCGAGCGGCGAGGCCTTGGGCCGCCGTAACGGGATTTTCGCCACAGCACTCAATTTCGTGGTCCGTAAAAAGAAGGCGTGTATAGCGCTCACCAAACTCCGTCATCGAAGCCGCCACCTCGTCAATCGGCTGCACGTCATTTCCAACGAGGATTCTCACGTCGTTGACCCGCCTAACGGCTCCCTGGGCTTTTGATGGTCCTCGCCGTGATCGGGCCCTAGACGTCGTCGTTCATTCATCGCTATGACGCGCTCCTTCCATATTTGTTGAGCATTTTAGCGCCCAGGGCGCCACGGAGTCGGATGGCGGCACTCTGACTGACACGAAATGGCAACGTTGGACGCTGACATAATTCATGGTGGTGGGTAGTGTTCCCGGCACCGGTGGCCGTCGGCTTGGTGCTCATTGTCTTCGGACGTTATCGGGACAACGAATTCGTACTTGAGCGCCTTTTGGCGCTGGCTCTCGGCCAGCAGTCGTCCCATTCGGCCAAAGAAGGGGTCGTTCGCTACGACGACCTCGTAAGAAATCTCAAGACCGTCCAATAAGTCGCAGAAGCGGCTGCGCCATAGCTCAGCGTGCTCACGGGCATCGTATTCGGTGCCAATGTAAACGAACCGCGCTCGGTTGCGAGCGCGGTTCATCTACTTCGTCCGTCGGCTCTGCAGCGCCGAGGTATTACCGGGCGTAATCTTTCGAATCGACCGAAACCAACGCCGCCATCGTCCATTGACACAGGAAAGCCGGGCACATGACTTCATCGATTGATCGCCTGCGTTTAATAACTTTTCGCTGCATCGCGCGAGTGCCGATCATCGGCCGGGCGTTCACTCGCCGTAGAGATCAATCGTTCGCCGACCACTTCGTGCCGGCTCTGCAGGACCTTCACGACGTGCTGGCGAGTACCGAGATGAATGGGCGCTATTGGGTGTGGGCTGGAATGCTGCTCGGTTGGGCCCGTGAAGGCGGTCTGCTCGCCCACGATCGTGACGCTGATTTCGCATTGCTTCCTGGCGACGTTCCACTACTGATGCGAGCCGTTCCCGCGCTTCGACAAGCTGGGTTTGAACCAATGATGCAGTACCGAAACAACGAGGGCCGGGTAACTGAACTGGTCTTTCACCGACATGACACGAAGTTTGAGTTCTTCGTCTTCGAGCCTCTTGATGGCATGCTTCGATATTTCGTCTACGGTTGGCCGCCCGATAATCTTGTCGAGGTCGAATCACGAGTGCCGGACCAGGATCTCACGCAATTTGAATTCCTCGGCAGGAGTTGGTTGCGTCACGTTGACTTCGATCTGGAGCTCAGCTGCATGTACGGCGACTGGCGCACTCCACGACGTGAGTGGAACTACCTTAAAGATGACTTGGCCATGGTCAGTATTCGAGCGTGGGTCAACCCGGACTCGTCGTGGCCAACCGACAATAACTAGTCGGCGGCCTCAAGCGTTCGACAGGCACACGACTCCTGAGGTACTGAGGATGTTTCTCTGGCGGTGCGTCTCGCAAGAGATCCGACGCGGGAGCCACCTCGAAGTCGAGGCCACTGACGAGCAGCTCCGGCGCGTGTGGGCGCAGTCATGCGCGACTCGGTGGCGCTGACGATTTTTCGCCTCTTTCGAGGGACACCTTCAGTGCCCCGTCCCTTGACGCGACCCGGGAGGAGGCCTAAACCTACTACTAAGAGTTGACCCTGATCGTCAGCTCTTCGGACACAAGGATGGCGAGCACATGACCACGTCGAGCACTACGTTTCGAGTCGCGCGCGACCTCTTGCTGGCTCATCGCCTCGACTACGACACCGCGTACGCACAGTTCGCCTGGCCCCGTCCCGAGCACTTCAACTTCGCCCTCGATTGGTTTGACGCGGTGCTGGCCGCGGAGAACCCCGACGGCATCGCGCTACGCATCATCGAACATGATGGCGCCGATGTCTCGTACAGTTTCGCGCAGCTCTCGAGTCGCTCTGATCAGGTGGCCAATTGGCTGCGCGGGCGAGGCGTCACGCGCGCCATGCGGGTGCTCGTACTGCTCGGCAACCAGGTGGAGTTGTGGGAGACGACCCTGGCGCTCATGAAGCTAGGGGCCGTCGTGGTGCCCGCGACCACGTTGCTGACGCCGGCGGATCTGCGTGATCGCGTCGAGCGCTCGGGCGCGGGCGCGGTCATCGCTCGCTCCGACGTGGCCGGACGATTCGAAGACGCGCCGGGGACCTTCGTGCGCATCGCGGTCGGCAATCCGGTGCCGGGCTGGACGGCCTACCGTGAGTCCGAGGGCGCCAGTGAATCGTTCCTCGTGGACGGCCCCACCTCGAGCGACGATCCGTTGCTGGTCTACTTCACGTCGGGCACGACGGCGCTGCCCAAACTCGTGGAGCACACCCACGCGAGCTACCCCATCGGTCATCTCTCGACGATGTACTGGATTGGCCTGCAACCGGGCGACGTGCATCTCAACGTCTCGAGTCCTGGTTGGGCCAAGCACGCGTGGTCGTGCGTGTTCGCGCCCTGGATCGCCGGCGCCACGATCTGCCTGTTCAACTACGAGCGTTTCGTCGCGACCGCGATGCTCGACGTCCTGCGCGACGCGAAGGTGACCACGTTCTGTGCGCCGCCGACGGTGTGGCGAATGTTGATCCAGCAGGACCTGTCGTCGTGGTCAACGTCGCTGCGCGAACTGGTGGGTGCCGGCGAGCCGCTCAACCCCGAGGTCATTGCCCACGTCGAGCGCCAGTGGGGGCTCACGATCCGCGACGGCTTCGGTCAGACCGAGACGACGGTGCTGGTGGGCAATTCACCGGGCCAACGCGTGAAGGCCGGCTCCATGGGACGGCCCCTGCCCGGTTACGAAATCGTGCTTGTCGACCCCGCGACGGGCGAGGACGCCCGCGACGGCGAGATCTGCGTGCAGTACGAACCGCGGCGCCCGGTCGGCTTGATGGTGGGTTACCAATCGCCCGGCGGCGCGGACGACCGGCTCAATGACCGCGCCTTCGCCGGCGGGTGTTACCACACCGGCGACATCGCCAGTCGCGACACCGATGGCTACATCACGTACGTGGGGAGGTCCGACGACGTATTTAAGTCCAGCGACTACCGCATCAGCCCCTTCGAACTCGAGAGCGTGTTGATCGAGCATCCCGCGGTCGCCGAGGCGGCGGTGGTGCCGGCGCCCGACGAGCTGCGCCTCGCGGTCCCGAAGGCCTACGTCGCGCTCGTGGCGGGAGAGACGCCGAGCAAGGAACTGGCCGGCGACATCCTTCGCCACTGTCGCGAGCAGCTGGCGCCCTACAAACGAATACGCCGCCTCGAGTTCGTTGAACTGCCCAAGACCATCAGCGGCAAGATTCGCCGGGTCGATCTTCGGCTCTTAGAGACCGAACGCGTGGGTGAGCGGTCCGGCGAAGAGTACCGCGAGGAGGACTTTTTGTAGGTGCCGCTCGCTCAAGACCGTCGGCGTCGCGACGGCCTTCGCGATCACGCCCATTTGCCTTTTGCTCTACGCGAACTCGGCCAGCAGTTCGCTCGGCACTTGATCGAGGGTGCGCAGGATTGATTCGGCCAAGTCACGGGCCGAATTAGGGTCCAGCTCGAGGGCCAACCGGGCGCCGGGGCCCTTGGTCGGATCGGTCACGTCGATCATGAGGGCGTGACCGGCGCCAAAGTGCACGGGATGGTCGAAATAGACCGTGGCATCGGTCACTTTCATCCAACCCTGTCGAGCCTTGGCGCTGCCACGTAGGGCAACTTTGTTCGTTTGGTAGGTGCACATGAAGGCGGTCCTTTCGAGACTAGGCGAGGTTGCGGCCGAGGAATTCGTAGACGACGGCCCACGCTTCGACGGCCGTCTCCGGTCGGTAACTGGGGCGGCCGACCCAGAAGAACGCGTGGCCCGCGCCCTCGTAGGAGTGGAATTCGAACTCCCTGCCGGCGTCGGTGAGGGCTCGTTCCAGGACGTCCACCTGCTCGGGCGTCGGGTTCTTGTCGTCGTCGCCGAAGAGACCGAGCAGCGGGGCCCTCAGGTTCGGCGTCTCGCCGACGATGGCCTTGAACTTGAACGGCATGTCGGCGGGGGTGTCCAGGGTCACGAAGGCTCCGTAGCAGTCGATGACCGCGTCGAGAGGAAGCCGGCAGCCGGCCAGGAAGGACTGGCGGCCCCCCGAGCAGTAGCCGATCGACGCGACCTTGCCGTTGGCCTGCGCCAGCGACTTGAGGTGTCGCATCGCCGCGTCGACGTCGCCGACCAGGCGCTCATCGGGCACGCCCCCGTTGGCCCGCACGACGGCGGCGGCGTCGTCGGGGCTCGCGCCCGGCGCTTCGCGCGAGTAGAGATTGGGCATCAGGGCGTTGTAGCCGTGGGCCGCGAAGTCGCGGCAGATCTCCTTGGTGGCGTCGTCGTAGCCGGGCATGTGGTGAATCACCACGATGGATCCAACGCGGTCGACGTCGGTGGGCTGGGCGAGGTAGGCCTCGATCTCGTCGCCACCGTGACCGATGATGGAGATGGTGTCGGCGACCAGGTTGTGCGTCATGATGTACCTTCTTTCGTGAGCGGTGCCTTCGATTCTATAAATCTCGGGCGAGCTAGCCGACCGGTTCGGGTCGGCTGATTGGCTATCACTTGCGCTCGACGCGTGGTCCTCGCACACGACCTTGAACTACTGGCCGGCGGGGACGGGCAGCGTCACCCGCCCGAGATGGGCGGCAATACCGCTATCTCGTCGGAGGGCCCCACGGCGACGGGTCCTCGCGACGGTTCGCCGTTCATCCAGATCTGACTGATTGACAGCACGTCGGCGAAGTTCGTCCCGTAGCGGGCCACCGCCTCTCGTAAGACCTCGTCCACGCTCAGCCCCCCAAATTCGCCGGTGGAGGTGCCAGCGGCCTCGCGCGCCGGGCCAAAGAGAACGAGTCGCGCCACTAGTAACTCAGTTCGCTGTTCAAGATCATTACGCGGGCTAGATCGCCCGTGTGCAGACCCTCGCCATCGGGGATCATGGCGATGCCGTTCGCGTCGGCGACGGCGCTGAGGAGATGTGATCCCTGGCGCGACGCACGCACGACGTGGTGGCGCCCGTCGTCGCTCGCGCGAAAAACGACGTGCACCAGGTGGAGCTTGCCGTCGCGCTGCCTGGTCATGTCGCAGTCCAGCACCATATTCACGAGTGGTCGGTCCAGCAATTGATGTCCCGCCAGTCGACGCAGCGCCGGACGCACGAACATTTCGAAACTGACTCGGGTCGAGACGGGATTGCCCGGCAGACCGAAGATGGGCGCACCGCGCGGATCGGCGGTGCCAAAGGCGAAGGGTTTGCCCGGGCGCATGGCCACCTGCATCCAGCGGGCCCGGCTCGAGCAGACCTGAGCGAGCATGGTCTTGACGAAGTCGACGTCGCCCACACTGACGCCGCCCGTCGCCACGACGGCGTCGCACTCGTCGATCCCGCGTTGCAATCGCTGGGTAATTTCGTCTTCGCTGTCTCGCGCAATGCCTAGATCGATCGGCGTGAATCCCGACTGGCGCAGCAGGGCTAGCAGCATGGGCCGGTTAACGTCGCGGATCTGACCGTACGCGAGATCGTCACCGGGACCAGCGAGTTCGTCGCCCGTCGAGAGCACGCCGACGCGAGGGCGCGGATGCACCATCAAGGAGGCGAGTCCCTGGCTCGCCAGCACCCCGATCTGGCCGCCACTCAACTCGCTGCCCGATTCAATGAGCAACTGGCCCACGGCGACGTCATCGCCCGGGTGGCGCACAAACTGTCCGGGACTGATGACTGGTTGGATCTGCACCGTTCCCGCGTCGAGGTCGACGGACGTCTCTTCGATCATGCAGACCGCATCGGCCCCATCGGGGATGGCCGCCCCGGTCATGATGCGCATCGCCTCACCCGAGTGCACGGAGCGGCTCGCGACTTGGCCGGCCAAGACCGTACCGGTCACTCGCAACCGTACCGAACCCGTCGACGTGTCCTGCGCGCGCAGTGCGTAGCCGTCCATCGAGGAATTGCTGAATCTCGGAACGGGTTCGGTGGCCACCACGCTCTCGCTCGCCACGCAGCCCAGCGCGTCGGCCAGCGCCCGCTCCACCGGCGCCAGCGCATGAAGGGTTTCGAGCACGAACTCGCGGGCCTCACCAACTTGAATCACGTGTCGTCCGCGCCGTTCACGCCCGTGACCGAGGCTGCTACGGGCACCTCGGTGACGCTCAAAATGTCTCGACCGTCCTGGCTCCACGCGGAGCCGCCCTCCCACAGTTCGCGTTTCCACATGGGTACGCAGTCCTTCACCGCGTCGATACAGAACTGCGTCGCCTCGAAGGCCTCGCGCCGGTGGGGTGAGGAAACGGCGACGACAACCGCGATCTCACGCAGTTCGACTCGTCCCGTTCGGTGGTGGATGGCAACGGCGCCGAGCCTGGGCCAGCGGGTACGAGCCTCGGCGATGACCTCTCTCAGTCGGTCCATGGCCATCTCCTCACCCGTCTCGTACTCCAACGCCACGATGTCGTCATGCTCGTGAGAGGTGTGCCGAACGGTGCCACAAAAGGTGACCACCGCCCCGCAGTCGGACCGAGTGGCCCACGTCGTCAGTTCGTCGGCCGACAGGGATGACGGCGACAGGGCTACCCAGTCCAGGCTCGGCGACGGCTCCACGATGTGCATCCTAGGGTCGCGCGTTCTCGCTAACTCGCCCGGCGCGTCGACCATCGGTTAACTTGCGACGCGACCAACGTATTGGCAGCGGTGGCACTCATCCCAACAGTTCGGTCGCCCGAGCGACTCGGTAATCGTTCAGGGCCAACTGCCCGTTCGGGCAATGCGGCCCGGACCTCGAGTGAATTTCGGGGCTGAGGATAGGAGTTAAGGCGTTAGCCGCCGATCATTGACATCGAACGCGTCGGGCGCAGGAATCCCGGCTCGTTGATCGCGTGACCCGGGAACTTCGCCCATACCGCCTGGCGCAGTAGTCGGGCGATCTCGTCGTCCGATCCTTCCGCGCGCAGCACGTCGCGCACCGTGTATTCGTCGTCGGAGAAGAGGCAGTTACGAAAGGATCCGTCGGCCGTCAGGCGCAGTCGATTGCACGTGCCGCAAAAGGGCTGGGTGACGCTGGAGATCATCCCAATCTCCCCGTGGCCGTCGGCGAATCGGAACCGCTGCGCGGGCGCCGGCCCGGCGAGGTCGCCCACGGCCTGCAGGGGCCAGACTCGAGTAATGCGATCGAAGACCTCTCGGCCCGGCACCAACTGGTCGCGGTCCCATTGGCCTTGCGCGTCGAGCGGCATGAACTCGATGAAGCGAACGATGCGGCCGGTCTCGCGAGCGAAGGAGGCGAAGTCCTCGATTTCGTCGTCATTCTTGCCGCGCAGCAGTACCACGTTGACCTTGAGCGGCGTGAGGCCGGCCGCTTCAGCCGCGTCCATCGAGGCCAGTACCGTCGCCAGGTCCCCGCGGCGGCGAATTGATTCGAACCGATCCGCACGCAGCGAGTCACAGCTCACGTTCACCCTCTTCAGCCCGGCGTCGGCCAGCGCCGACGCCAACGGGGCGAGCAGCATGCCGTTGGTCGTCAGGGCAATGTCGTCGAAGCCGATCGCGGCGAGTTGGGCGATGAGCTTCGCCAGGTCCTTGCGTACGAGCGGCTCGCCGCCAGTGAGGCGGATGGACGTCACGCCGAGATCGTGCGCCACTTGCGCGACGCGGCCAATCTCCTCATAGGAGAGCAGTTCGGCGCGGGGCAGGAACGTCATTCCCTCTTCGGGCATGCAGTACACGCAACGTAAATTGCATCGGTCGGTCACCGAAATGCGCAGGTCGTCGTGGACCCGGCCGTAACGGTCCACCAAGGGGCCCGCGATGGGCATTACCTGGTGGACTGCTCCCGATTCGGGGTTGGTCCGGGCGTCGAGCGTGCCACGATGGGGCTGGACGGAAATGGCGACCGCGACCGCGCCCTCGCTGGGAGCACGCTGGGGTGGCGAGTAGTCACGTTCACTCATAGATCTTGCATTCCCTCCGACCGACGTTCACTCTATCGGCCCCAAAATTCGCCGGCCCGCGCTCGAGGCAACCGTTCTTCGCTGCGAATCGTCGCGGGGTGCTCTAGTTGGGATTTTCCACCAGCCGTCCCCAATCGCCCGATTTTCCACCGGTCTTGCGCAGTAGCGTGAGATCGTCGATCCGGGCCCGGGGATCAGTCTTCTTGAGTGACCCCAACAGGCTCAGGGCCGCACACGCGCAGGCCGTAAGCGCCTCCATCTCGACGCCGGTGCGGTGCGTGGCCCCCACCGTTGCGGAGACCTCGATCCGGCCCGGTTTCACGCTCAGATCTACCTGGATTTCGTCGACGTTGAGCGGATGACAGAGGGGAATCAGGATCGCCGTCTGCTTGGCGCCCTGGATGCCAGCCAGTCGGGCCGCGTGCAGGGGCTCGACCCCGTTGTGGCTGCTCGCCAGGTTGGTGATGTCGGCCACGGTCAGCACCACACAGCTGGCCTCGGCCCGGCGTTTGGTGGGTCGTTTGCTCGATACGTTGACCATTTTCAGCCTTCCCGCGTTATCGGTATGAGAAAACTGTTGATCCATTATTCGTTCGCCGTTCTTGTCCCTTGGTGGCGACGCTTGACCCACCCTGGCCGTGCCGCCAATCGTACCCTTAACCGATAATTTCTGAAGGGTCGGGCCTGGGGTTGTTGAATTGGCCTTTACGCTCTGAGCCCATTCCCCGTTGTCGTCAAGGCGCGAAGCCCTCCATTTGAATGGAGCTGGGCGAGAGAAAACCCACGACAGTGGGGGAAGTGGCACCTTCACTATCGCCATTTAGGGTGGGGAATTGGGTCCTTGTTGGGCTTTTGTGGACACTGTTTTGATGGTGGCTTGAAATGCTAGTTCCCATGTCTTTTACCAGGTATCTTACAATTTGTAGAACGTGGCGGCGCGCGCGATGATGCCGATGACTGAGGACCGTCGTCGCGGGGGGCGTGGCCGGGTCGCGGTTGCTCCCGCGCCCGAACAATTCATCGACGTGTCGGCCAATCTAGACGCACCTCCCGTCGAATTGGAGAGAGCCTTTGTGGCGAGCGCAATCCGCTCACGCAACGTCTGGCCGGCCTACGCCGTCTTGGGCGCATTACTCATTGTCTACTTGATCTCACTGATTGTTCGACGACCGGACCAACATTGGCTGTGGCTCGATGGGTGGTCGGTCACTGGTTTCGAGGTCATTGTCTCGGCCCTGTGCATTCGCAAGGGCTTGGCCAAGCAGTCGGGCCGGGCCGTCACCCTCATCCTGGGCTGCAGCCTCTTGTCCTGGTCGATTGGCGATTTTTTCTTGACCTTCGAGTCGCTGGGCGGTAAAACACCGCCCACCCCATCGACGCCGGACGCCTTCTACCTCCTCTTTTACCCCGTGGCCTACGTGGCGACGGTGCTCTTGTTGCAGCGAGGACTAGGGCGACTGTCACGTCCCAACTGGCTCGACGGCGTGGTGGCCGGCCTCGGTGCGGCCGCCCTGTGCGCGGCCTTTGCCTTTCACAGCATCATGCACTTGACCGGCGGCAGCAACCTGGCGACCGCAACCAACATGGCCTATCCCGTCGGCGACCTCTTGATGCTCATGCTGGTCATTGGCGGCACCGTGCTGCTCTCGGGTCGGGCCAGCCGCCAGTGGTACTTGCTTGCCTCGGGACTCAGCGTGATCGTCATCGGCGACACCTTCAACCTCTTCTCTTCGTCGAACCTCGTGGCGCGCTATGGCAACTTCGGCAACGATTTCAACGCAGTGGCGTGGCCCGCGGCATTGCTGCTCATTTCAATGTCGGTATGGCTGCCTGCGCGCCACCTCGACCCGCTGCGCCCTCAGAAGGCCTCCGGGTTCTTCCTGCCGGGACTCGCGGCCGCCTGCGGTCTGTTTATCCTCATCGCGGGCACCCTCAACCAGATCAGTCGCGTGGCGCTCTGGCTGGCCGTCGCGACCCTGCTCACCGTGGGCGTGCGCCTGGCCATCTCCGCGCGCAGCCTTCGCATCCTCACTGAGGAGCGACACCGCCAGGCCCACACCGACGAGCTCACCAGCCTCGGCAACCGTCGCCAACTCTTTCATATCCTGGACCTGTTCTTCGCCGAACAGGTGGGCTCGCCCCTCGAGCGCGAAATGGCCTTTCTCTTCGTCGACCTCAACCACTTCAAGGAGATCAATGACTCCTTCGGCCACCCGGCGGGCGATGAATTACTGCGCCAGCTGGGGCCACGTCTGACCCGGGCGGTGGGCAGCGCTGGCTCGGTCGTTCGATTGGGCGGTGACGAATTGGCCGTGGTGCTGATGGACGCCGACGCCGAAGAGGCCGTGGTCGTCGCCAAGCGCATCCTGGCCGAGATCGAGCAGCCCTTCGTCCTGCACAAGATCAACGCCAGCGTCGGGGCGAGCATCGGGATCGCCCTCGTACCGTCCAACGCCTCAGACGGCCCCGGACTGCTGTGGTGCGCGGACGTGGCAATGTACCGGGCCAAATTGGGCAATACGCCCTTCGTCTTCTACGACCAGGACGTCGACGGCGGCGAAGACCAGCCGAATCTGCTCGACGAACTACGCGCGGCGGTCCAGGACGGTGATTTCGTCCTGCACTACCAGCCCCAACTCGACCTGCGTAGCGGCCAGGTGCTGGCCGTCGAGGCGTTAGTGCGCTGGCCCCACCCCAAACTGGGCCTGGTGCCACCGATGAAGTTCCTGCCGCTGGCGGAGGAAGCCGGGTTGATGTGGCCGCTCACGACGTGGGTGCTCAACGAGGCGCTCTCGCAGTGTGCAGCCTGGCGCGAGGAGGATCGCGTGCTGTGCGTCTCGGTCAACGTCGCGACGACGGACCTGCTCGAATTGGGCTTCCTGGACCTCATCGAAGAGTTGCTCGAGCGCTACCACCTGCCCGCGGACAGCCTGATCATCGAGATTACCGAAACGACAATTATTACTGACTTCGTTCGTTCCCAGGCCGTCATCCAGGTGCTGCGCGACCTCGGCATCATTGTCTCCATTGACGACTTCGGGACCGGATTCACCTCGCTGGCCTACCTCAGCAGCCTCGCCGTGGGCGAGCTCAAACTCGACCGCACCTTCATCACGGCCCTCGGCGCCGAGGGCAAGGGACGGAACTTAGAGCTCGTGCGAGCGACGATCAATCTCGGCCACGAAATGGGTCTTCGGGTCGTGGCCGAGGGCATCGAGGACGTGGAAACGCTCGACCTGCTCGGTGAACTCGGCTGCGATATCGCCCAGGGGTACTACATCAGCCGGCCGACGCCGGCCAATCGCCTGGCCTTCAAGTCGGCCCACGACGAGATGCCGGCGATCACGGCGGGCCGTCTCGTGTCCCGCCTCTAGCTTCTCTTCGGACCTGAACTTCGTTGTTTGGCTAGACGGGTAGCAGGGCGCACTCGACAAGTTCGTCCACCTTTTGATAGCCCAATCTCGTGTACACGCCATTGGACGTCTTGTTGGCGACGTCGGTGAAGAGCATCAAACCGTGACCGCGTTGAAGCAGACGTGACGAGACCGCGGCGGTGAGCTGTCCGGCGTAGCCCCTCCTTCGCTCCCCGGGCCGGGTGTAGACCGGCCCGATGCGCACCACCGAGCCACTCGGCGTCGCCACCACGAGGGAATGCGCCACGGCGCACACCGGCCGGTTGGCGTCGATCCACAGGTAGATCCGACCATTGCTCAGCGCGGTGCGCACGGACTCCTCGAGCCCGTGACGCTCCACGCCGGTGTCGTCGGCGAAGCCGTTCCACCACCCGAGCAACAGCTCGAAATCATCCTGCTCGCCCGTACGCCAGTAGCCACTCGACGGCGCCGGGTCGACGAGCGTGCCCAGCACGTAAACCAGGATGGCGCGTTCCACTTCGACGCGAAGGGCTCGGCCCGACACTTGAATGAAGCGCGTGAGAAAGGGCTGCGCGAGGTCGCGGGACCCAGAGACGCCTGGAATCTCGGGGTCGCGCTCGAGCACCGCGTCGACGACCGGGACCAGCGCTTCGTTTGGCATGGGCGACAGCACAAGCTTGTGGGGCGCGGTGCGCATCATCATTCCACGCACGTTTCGCTCGTCGTCCTCGATGATCCACCACGACATCGTCTCGTAGGTCCCGTGCCCGCTCGCGACTGACGTCGCCACCGAGCCCATGACGTTGGTGAGATAGGGCTGCAGCGAGCGAAATGAAGCGCTTCGCGTCAAGAAGGTGGACGCATCGGGAACCAGGATTACTTTCATCCGAAATTCTCCCATGCGCTCTCTAACGCGTCAACCCTGCGCGAAGGACGAATTCACCTAGCTACGCGGCGTCGTCAGTCCCCACGACTGCGCCACCAGCGTGAAAGAACGTACCCGGGCTTGGTAGGAGTGCAGACGGGTTGAGATCATCAGTTCGTCGGCCGCGGTTCGCTCCTGGAGCTTCGTGAGGCCTTCGTGCACCGCGGCCGGACCGCCGATCACGTGGCTGGCCAAGGCTTCCTTCACGATTTCCCTCTCGGCCGGGGTGAAGGGATGGCGCTCGGCCTCGTTCGGCGAGGCGAGCAGACCCACGTGACCACTGCGGCGCTGCAGGATGCTGATGGCGGTCGAACCGGACAGCCACTCCGCTTCGTCGTCGCTGGGCGCGCAGATAACCGAGACGGCCACCATGACCTTCGGGTTCTCGAGCAGGATCGACGGGGTGAACGACGATCGGTAGAGGGCGAGGGCCTCATCGAGCAGGTTGGGCGCGAAGTGGTACGCGAACGAGAACGGCAGGCCCAGCATTCCGGCCAACTGGGCGCTGAACGTCGAGGAACCGAGCAGCCACACTTCGGGTAGATAACCGCTGCCGGGGGTGGCGAAGGGATGCGTTTGTCCACCTTCGCGTGGCAGGAGGTAACTGATGAGTTCGACCACGTCGTCGGGAAAGGTCTCGGCGCGCAGGTCGCCGGAGCGACGCAGGGCCCGCGCGGTGCGTGGATCGGTGCCGGGCGCGCGGCCCAATCCGAGGTCGATCCGGCCCGGGTGCAGCGCCTCGAGCGTGCCGAACTGCTCGGCGATCACGAGCGGCGAGTGATTGGGCAGCATGACGCCCCCGGAGCCGATTCGCAGCGTCGAGGTGGCGTTGGCCAGGTGGGCGATCAGCACCGCGGGAGCCGAACTGGCGATGGCCGCCATGGCGTGGTGTTCGGCGACCCACAGCCGGTGATAGCCCAGTTGTTCCACCACCCGGGCCATGTCGGTGGTCTCCTGGAGTGCCCGCGCCGGTGTGGAGCCCGTCGCGACGGTGGCGAGGTCGAGTACGGAAAGCGCGGTCATGCTTGGTCCACCCTAGGACCACCATTGGTTTTGCGAGACGCCCGCCAGTCGCGGTCGCCGTAGGCTCCTTGAATGTCTGAGGGCCGCCACGAGTCAACTGCGCCGACATCGCCACTTCTGCCCGGCGAAGTGTGGGCGGCGATGAGCGTCTTCGCGGCGATGTGCGTCGCCGTGTTGGTGAAGGCGCCCCACCTACTCGAACCGGACGATTTCGCGTACCGGGCGTCAATCGTGGCCCTCAGCCGGGGCCACGTGCTGTTGAGCAACGCCCAATACCTCGCCCTACTCGCCCAAATGAGCGCCCACGGCGGCGGGGGGATCTACCAGTGGGTTCACTTGGCCAGCGGCCAGTGGATCAGTCAGAAGAATCCCGGCTACCCGTTCTTCGCCGTTGTCTTCCAGTGGCTGCACGCGCTGCGCTTCGCGCCGCTCTTCTACGGCGCCTTCGGTTGCGTCGGGTTGTTCTACGGGGCACGGCGCTGGCTCGGCCGTTGGGGCGGCACGTACTGCGTGGCGCTCTACTGCGCGTCGGGCGCCGCGCTCAATTTTGCCTGGCGCGCCACCATGCCCACGTTCAGTGACGCGTCGCTGATCGCCGGCGCGGCGGGCCTGTTGCTGGGGGTACTTCTGGCGAGCGGGGATTCCGAGACCCGCCGACTGGTGCTGGGCGCGCTGGCGTTCCTCGCCCTCGACGGCGCCGTGCTCATTCGCTACACCAATGTCGCGGTGCTCATCATTGCCGTGATCACGGTGGTGGCGCTCGCTCGCGCCGCCTCGGTGGCGCGAGCGATGCTGCTCAGCTGGTTGGGCGTGGTGGTCGCGTTCGCGCTGGGCGACCTCGAACTCAATCACGCCCTGTACGGCGGCTTCATGAAGACCGGTTATTCGTCGGGCCTGATCACGTTCGACACGAGCGCCATCCTTCCCAACCTGGAGCGCATGCCCGTGCGCTTGATCGAGAGTCTGCCCATGGTGCTGCTGGCGCTGGGCGCGCTCGCCTGGATCGTGGTGCGCCTGGTGTGCACCGGCTCACTCGATTCGTTCGAGCGCGAGCGTTCAAGAGTGCGTCGCGACGCCACGGTGGCGCTCTTCGTTGGTGCCGGTTGGCTCAGTATCTGGGGGCTTTACGCCACCTACACCTGGACCGTGGGCCAGACCGTCGGTCCGGGCAACCCGGTGCACGTGGTTCGCTTTTATCTGCCCGCATTGGGACTCATTGCCCTGCTCGCGTCGTGGCTCCTTGCCCGGCTGCCGCGGTGGCTTCCCGTGGCGCTGATCACCCTGCTGGCGGGCTTGGGCGTCTGGTCGTTTCAAACACCGGCTAACCACGCCATCGCGGGACCCCGTCGCAGCCCGGCGGCACCTACCTACCGGGGTGCTCTCTCGCCGTCCGCACCGGGTGGCGATCTACGAGCCGGTTCACCACTCGCGCGTGGCCCCGCCAGTGGCGTGGGCGACTAGTTCCTCTTTCGCAGCGAGCGAAGCGCTGCGTCGAGCGAGAAGCGGCCGGTCCCCAAGAAGGCGACCACCAGGGCGAGCGCGGCCAGGGCGACGTTCAGTTGGTACCCAATGCCCGAGGAGTTGCCGACTAGTCCCTGCGAGAACGTCACCGTGATCATGGCCATGATCATGTCACCCGCGATGGCGGCTCCGGCGATGCGCCCGAAGACGCCCAGCCCTACCGCGATCCCGCCAAAGAACTCGATGATGCCGGCCAAGAGTGCGAAGAACGTCCCGGGGCGGAGGTGTGCGTAAGTGGAGAAGTAGACCGCCTCGGCGTGCAGCCCCGCGCCCCCGAAGGCGCCGAATAGGGTGCTGGCCCCGTGGAAAATGAAGATCCAGGCCAGGGCAATTCGAGCGATGAGCAGGGCCAGGTCCCTGGTGAGGCGCGCGTCACGAGTGGCGCGAAACTGCGCGACGGCGCTCTTAACCCGCGTCGCGAGCTCGCTCACGCGGGCCTGCCGGTCGACGCGTGGATGGTGAAGGGCTGAGCGAGTTGGGCGAGCATGACCCTCGGAGTTGAACGGGCCGAGACTGCCTGCTCGACCGGCACGGGTCGACCAGCGAGGCCCGTCGCGATGGGTGGCGCATTCGTCGGGAACGTGGCCCGGCGGATCATCTGATCCCAACAGACCAGGACGAAGCCAAAATTAACGGTACCGCGCTCGTCGAGCGCGGAGGCGGCGTGGTGGAGCCGGTGGTACGCCGGGCTCACGAAGACGCGCCCGAGTGGTCCGAACCTCCATCGCAGGTTGGCGTGGGGCAGCGTGATGAGGCACCCGTAGACGATGATCGCCACGCCCGGCACCGCGCCGCTCGCGCCGAGGATCAACGCCGGGAAGAGGGAGGGCAAGTACGAGGCGTGCACCAGCGGGTGGGTGCGAAACGTCGTCAACACGCTTATGTCCTCCTGGGAGTGGTGCAGGGCGTGCAAACGCCACAACGTGAGTGAGCGATGGTTGGCCACGTGCGCCCCCCAGTTCATCGCGTCGATGCCGATCAGTATGAGACTGGACGTGATTACCTGGGGACCCAGAGGTAATCGGACGAGCATCAAGAAGTGCGCGTGTCGGCCGATCTCGACGCCGAAGCCGGTCTCGACCAAGGTCAACAGCGGCATCACGAGCGCCGCGAACAGCACTAGATAACCGGCGTCCACCAGGTGGGCGCGCGAGAGCAGTGGTCGCGGCACCGCCGGCCATAGTTGTTCGGCCAGGAGGATGACCGCGACGAAGACCAAGAGCACCGGTCCCACGGCGCGCGCCCTCGCCGTGGAAATCGCGAACGACAGGTTGCCAGCGCTCATCAACGTGCGAAGGCCCACGTAACCCAACCACGAACAGATCGCGGCGAGGGCGAGTACGCCGTACCACGCCTTGGTCGCGCCGGCCTCCTTGAAGACAATTGACCGACCCCACCCGCGCAGGCGACAGGGACCGCGCTGCGCCCCCGCGGTCACGGGCCGGAACTCTAAGGCTGAACCCGGTGCGTACGGAAAGTTCGATTCGAGCGTCGCCATCGGATTAGTACGCTATGCCGCCGCCGGCTGTGGTGGTTGTCCCACCCGATCCACTGCTCTTCTTGGGAGGAGTGGTGGGACTCTTGGGGTTGATGGAATACCACTGACCCCAAGAGTTCTTCACGTTACCGGTCACTTGGCCGGGCTTCTTGTCCTTTGAGAACGTGTAGAGCGGGATGCCTTCGTACGTCACCTGCTTCGAACCACCCGCACGACTGAACGATCCGAGGTTGCTCACCCCGTCGGCCACCGGCTTCTTCTGTCCCTGGGCCAAGAGCACGGGGAACCAAACTGTCGCGCACTTGCCAGTGCACACGCTGGTGTTCTTCGAGTCGGCCGTGAGCCGGTAGACGGTGTCGCCATTCTTCAACGTCAGCGTTGGCCCCCAGGTCTTGTTCTGCGACACGGCGATTGTCGTCGGCGACGAAGACGCACCACTCACGCCCGACGGCGCCACGGCCACCACCAGGGCCGCCCCGGTGCTCAGCACCGCGAGCGTGATGAGGCTTCGTCGTGAGATTCTTGGACTCGTGCGACTCGATGGTGTCTTGGGCATTGGGTGAGACGGCTCCTTGTGTCCTGCGCAACGTCGACTGAGTTCACGCTCTAAGTGTGAATACTGAGAACCTAGGGGAATTGTTCAGGGTGGTCAGTATGGATTAAGCACCGAGCATCAATTTGCAAGCCACGAAGGGCAATCTCACTGAGTGCGTTCACGGGCGAGCGAAGGGGCCTACGTCGAACGGGTGAACCTGCTCGGGTACTCGTCGAACTGTTGCGCGCAGCCCGCACTACAAAACCAGAAGGGTTCGTCATTGAGGATTCGGTGCTCGGCCGCCGAGGCGGGATCGACCGTCATGCCACATACCGGATCGACGGCACGTTCGTGCGGGGGTGGCATTGAGTGTTGCACGGTCTGAGTTGGTCCATCGGTATCTGAGTAGCGGCTCGGGTCCGCGTTGAACTTCTCCCTGCAGCGGTCCGAGCAAAAATAGAACGTTCGCCCGTCGTGAATCGTCCGAGCGGGAGC
>ODAK010002399.1_pt1 | contig 19729 bp, 11 predicted proteins | sample 1539591 | NCBI WGS metagenome assembly ODAK01 (sample SAMEA3539303, study PRJEB22396) | soil metagenome | biome: tundra; feature: field; material: soil | place: USA | collected 2010-05 | depth 0.15 m | reverse complement strand
CTTTTGCACTACAACATGCACGCTAATCTGGTTCGCGCTGGGATTTCGTGCGTCCGGCAGTTGCAGCCTTCAACAGAAGAGGAGATACAGCCGTGGTGAACAATGACATCATTTCCCGCCGTTCCCGAATTGGAGGATATATGAAGAGCAGATTCTTTCTGGTGCTTGTCCTAATTCTGTGCTTGGGTGGACTGGCTTTGGCGCAGACCGATACCGCCCGCGTCATCGGAACGATCACAGACTCGACCGGTGCGGTGTTGCCAAACGCCACCGTTACCGTAATCGAGGTTGGAACTGGACGGGTCTTGACCACAAAGACTGGCGCCGCGGGCGAATACGTTTTCAATGCGTTGCCTGTCGGAAAGTACCACCTTGAGGTAAAGCAGGAAGGTTTCAAGACGTCCGCGGCCGATTTTACCCTCGAAGTCTCGCAGGTTCAGGAGATCAGTTTGAAACTGGAGACGGGTTCCATCAGTACAACCGTCGACGTAACCGGAGACGTGCCGTTAATTGATACAGTGACCTCCAGCACCGGTGAAGTGATACAGGGAAGACAGGTCACCGAGCTTCCATTGAACGGACGCAACTTCACTCAACTCGCGCTGCTTACACCCGGCGTCACGCGCGGCGCGTACGGCGACATTGCCTCCGGCGGCGGATCGGGAACCAACGCGGAAACCTACCGCAACTCGGAGACAGGAGGCGCGGCCCTTTCTGCCAACGGTCTGCGTCCACAGGCCAATAACTTCATCCTCGACGGCGTGGACAACAATGAGGGCCTGGTCAATTCGATCATATTCTTCCCGCCCGCGGAAGCGATTCAAGAATTCCGCGTGAATACCAGCGTGGCCCCGGCCGAGTTCGGACGCGGCGGCGGCGCCATCGTACAAACCACCATCAAATCGGGCACGAACCAACTGCACGGATCGGCATTTCTGTTCCGCCGCAGCGGTTTTGCCGATGCCCATGTGTACGACCCCAACGGCAAGAACGGGAGCGATCCGATCATTTTCCGCCAAGCCCAGTTCGGTGGCACGCTGGGTGGCGCTATTTGGAAGAACAAGCTGTTCGCGTTTGGCGATTATCAAGGCCGGCGACAGGACCAGCCCTTGGGCGTCTCGTTGCTCGCCGTCCCCACCGACCAAATGCGCACGGGAGACTTCAGTCAATTACTCTTGCCTGCAAATACGAATCTTGCGAGCGTCCCACCCTGTGCACAGTCGAATCCAGCGTATTTCAATGGTTTTGACATGAATGGAAATCCTATTTCGAAGGGTTTCATCTTCGATCCGACCACCTGCAGTCCATTCGGCTGGAACGGGACCACCGCGACCAACATCATCAGCAATCCGAATCCCGTGGGGCTGAAGTATTTACAGACCTTTCCTGAACCTACCTTTACCGACACCATCCTCAACAACTATTCATCCGATCGGCAGAGCATCCGGAATTTCGATGACTTCGATATTCGTGCTGACTTCAACGCCACGCAGAAGGATCAGCTTTTCTTCCGCTATAGCTACGGGAAAGACGATTTCACCGTCACCAACAGCTTGGGGCCTTGCTGCCCTTCGGGATTCGGCTCGGGGGCTAACATCAACCATCCGCGGGGGTGGGCCGTCGGCTACACACGTACCTTTGGCCCGAATATCGTGAACGAATTCCGTTTCGGTGATACCAGCACGAATTACGGGTACAATCCACCGAACATCGGGCAGCGACTGGGAGCGGCAATCGGAATTCCCGGAGCCAATCCGGTCCCCCTGTTGGGCGGCCAGGTGCTGATTGGCGGCAATGGTGGTGGCGGAGAAAGAATTGAATACCAGGGCGACGGCGGTCCTTACAATGTGCCGCAAAAGCTCTACCAGTTCACCGACTCGCTGTCGTGGGTCCATGGACACCATGTCTTCAAGTTTGGCGGGACGATCGGCAAGCGCGAGGTCAATTTTGTGCAGGGCAACAACGCCAAAGGGTACTTCATCCTGGGTGGGGATCAATACCCGCAAACGGGACGGTTCACCGGATATGAAGTCTCCGAGATCTTGGCCGGGTTCCCGGATTACAAGATTGGACAATTCCTCGGCGTTTACAACACGCGTAATTGGGAAACCGGCTATTTTGGTCAAGACGACTGGCGTGTAAACAATCGTCTCACGTTGAATCTAGGGTTGCGCTATGACTTCTATACTTGGCCTTACGAGATTCACAACCTGATGTCCAACTTTAACCCGGCTGGTGCAACGGGGTCGCTTTTCCGGCCTGGGACCCCGGAGGCTTCCGGATTACCGAGGAGCCTCATCAACAACGACAAGAACGATTGGGCGCCGCGCATCGGGTTTGCCTATGATCTGTCTGGAACTGGCAAGACCGTGCTTCGTGGCGGATACGGTATCTTCTACTTTCTGGATCGCGGCGGCGTCGGCAACCAGTTGAGCAACAACCCGGAGTTCAACGGAGTTTCGAGCTACGAGGCTTGCCCGCATTCCAATAAAACCTGCTCGGATCAAAGTGGTCCAAACAACTTTCGCATCACGCTGAGCGGACAGGGGCCAATGGGTGATAACAATTGGTTGGATGCGACCGGTCCCCTGCCCCCGGCTACGCCGACCGTCGTTGAGAGCGATCCCACCAACGTCAACATCATCTACTACCCACGCAACAGCAAGAACTCGCACATCCAGCAATGGAACCTCCAGTTGGAACGGCAACTGGGTAGCAATATGGCGTTTGATATCGCATATGTGGGCACAAAGGAGAGCAACCTAGCGACGGCGTTCAACGCCAACGCCGTGCAACTTACCAGCCTGCAAGTCAACGGAGTTGCTCAACGCTATCCCACTTTGAACGGAAGCGTCAGTGAATACGGCTTCATTGGGAGCGGCACCTATAACGGTTTACAGACGAGTATGACGCGTCGGATGGCGAGAGGACTGCAATTCACCGCCGCGTATACCTGGTCCCATGCAATCGACAACTCTAACGGAGCTTTCAGCACGACCGACGGAGGTAGCGGTCGAATCTTCATCGACTCCAATGGCAACCCCCTGATGAACCTGAACAGGGGAAATGCGGATCAGGATATCCGCCACAACTTCGTCTTTTCTTCCTTGTACGAAATTCCATTTGGAAAGGGTAAGCAGTTTGGTGGGGATGTTCCTACCGCCGTGAACTACGTCATCGGAGGATGGCAGTGGAACAATATTGTCACCTTGCAAACAGGCACCCCGATGGACCTCATCTATCAGAACGACTCGCCGAACAACCGTCCCGACGTTACGGGAGTGATTTCAGCGCATATTGACCATTCGACAGGTCAGGCCGTCATCGTGGGAAATTTTTCCAACCCTGGGAATTCGCGCCCCGGAACGCTGGCACGGAATTTTGTGTATGGTCCCGGGTACCACACCTGGGACACCGGCATGATGAAGGACTTCAAGTTTGTGGAACGCTACACGCTTGAGTTCCGCGCGGACGCATTTAACGTTCTGAACCATCCGCAGTTCACGAACAGCAGCTTCCAGCAGGTCATCAATAACGGAACGGTTGCGAGCGGTATCACGACGACCACCAATCCCGCGACGACGCGCTACTCCTCTGAGCGCCAGTTGCAATTGGCGGTGCGCATTACGTTTTGATCGTCTTCATCGAGGCGGGGAACGACCCACCGTTCCCCGCTTTCGAGCCTGCTTTCGCATGACAGCAATTCCTGAGCTATTCTCTTAATGTTGCTCGTTTGTGCCCCAGACGGAGCGCCGGTGACTGCCATGAAGAAGGTTCGTTCCATTGCGCTGTCGCTGACCCTGCTGTGCGTCTGCCTGCTGCCGGCATTCTCGCAGCCGGCCTCGAAGGGTGGCAGCGGAGCTCCCGTCATTCGCAAGGTCGAGCCTCCCAACTGGTGGGTCAACTACACGCCCGAGCTTACGCTGCTGCTCACGGGTGAAAACCTGAAGGGCGTTCGCGTGGAGAGCAAGACTCCCGAAGCGACTGTCCTCGGCTCCGAAGGTTCTGCGAATGGCCATTACCTTTTTGTTCACCTCCGGCTGAAGACGCAGGTGCCATTGCGCCGTAAAGCGCATCTGAAAGCGTCGGCTCCGAAGGCAGGCAAAGTGAATTTGCGGCTGGTAACGGCGGGAGGATCGACGGCCCTGGAATTTCCCCTCTGGACTCGCAAGGACGTCCACGGGGACTTCGAGGGCTTTAACCGCGAAGACGTCATTTACCTGATCATGCCCGACCGGTTCGCGGACGGCGATCCGTCAAACGACCAGCCGGCAGGATCGACGGGCATGTATGATCGCAGCAATCCCAAGGCCTACCACGGCGGCGATCTGCGCGGCATTCGCGAACATCTTGGCTATCTGCACGAACTGGGTGTGAACACGCTCTGGCTGACGCCGGTGTGGAAGAACACCGACTCCGATTATCACGGTTACCACGTCGTCGATTTCTATGCGATGGACGATCACATGGGAAGCATGGAGGAGTACCAGGGACTGGTAGCCGATGCGCACAAGATGGGGATGAAGGTGCTGATCGATTACGTGGCGAATCACACCGGACCCAAGCATATATGGGCCAACGATCCTCCTGCGCCGACCTGGCTGCATGGAACAACGGAGCATCACCTTCCGCCCTCCTACTCATTCAATGGCTTGGCCGATCCCCACTCCTCACCGCGCGAATATCGCGATACGCTCGAGGGCTGGTTCGCCGATAAACTTCCCGACTTGAACAACGACGATCTTCAACTAGGACTCTACCTCGCGCAGAATGCGATGTGGTGGACCGAGAGCGCACAACTGGATGGATTTCGTCTGGATACGTTTCCCTATTCAACGCGCGAGTTTTGGAGCGGATGGCATGCCCGCCTTTCTAAGGTCTATCCGCACATCAATGATGTCGGAGAAGTGGCCGATCCCGATTCTTCCATCACATCATTTTTTGAAGGCGGCCGAAAACAGTTCGATGGTATCGACTCGGGTCTGGCGACAGTGTTCGACTTTCCCCTTTGCAATGCCTTGCGCGACGTGATTATCAAGGGCGAGCCGATGAAGGAGGTCGTTGATGTTCTCCGTCACGACGAACTTTATCCCAACCCCGAAATGCTGGTCACCTTCATCGGGAATCACGACGACAGCCGCTTCGTCAGCGAAAACGGCAGTGATCCCGGCAAGCTCAAGGCTGCGTTCTCACTTCTGCTGACCTTGCGTGGCATTCCCCAGATCTACTCCGGGGATGAAATCGCTCTGCCCGGCGGCAAAGATCCCGACAACCGGCGCGACTTTCCGGGAGGCTTCCCGGGGGACGCGCAAAATGCCTTCACCGCCAGCGGTCGCACTCCGGAACAGCAAGACGTGTTCGCGTTCGTAAAATCGCTGCTCACTCTGCGGAAACAGCATCCCGCTCTGCGAACCGGAAAGCAGTGGCACATTAGCTGGGACGGCACCTACTACGCCTTCGTGCGAGAACTGCCGGAGGAAAAGCTACTGGTCGTCTATAACAATGCGGCCAGTCCCCGCGCTCTTGAGATCCCCATCGACGGCACGCCGCTGGAAGCCGTGCAAAAGTTCCAGTCGATTTTCGGGAATACTACCGCGGAGTTGAAGGACAGCAAAGTGCAAGTCTCCGTACCGGCCCAATCAATCGCCATCTTCAGCGTGCGCTAGGTCGCGGTGATCGGAACCCAAGCCCTTTTCGCGTTCGGACGCGATGCTGCAGTGCTGCATCCAAGCGGATGGCATAAAAGAAGCAGAGCGAATTACCGACGACAATCATGGGGCACAGATTCATGTGGCGCAAATTAATGGAGCAAAAATCTATGGAGCGCAAGCCAGTGTCCAGGCGGCTGTTTCCTGTTCTGTTGTTGTTATCGACGTTCGCTTACTCTCTTTTCGCCGCTGCTCAGGCGAAGCCGGTCGATGCCAAAGGCCACCAGTGGTGGCAGCACGCCGTCTTCTACGAAATCTATCCCCGCAGTTTTGCCGACAGCAACGACGACGGCATCGGGGATCTCAATGGCATTACCTCCAAAATGGATTACCTCCATGATTTAGGGGTCGACGCCATTTGGATCACTCCCTGCTATCCGTCGCCGCAGGTTGATTTCGGTTACGACGTTTCCAACTACGAGGACATCGATCCCATGTACGGAACGCTCGCCGACTTCGATCACATGGTCGCCGAGGGCAAGAAACATCGCGTCCGCATCATTATGGATTTTGTGCCCAATCACACCTCCGATCGGCACCCGTGGTTCCTGGATTCCCAGTCATCGCGTACCGCGATCCATCGCGATTGGTATATCTGGCGCGACGGCAAAGCGCCCGGCCAGCCGCCCAACAACTGGATCTCGCTTTTCGGCGGCTCAGCGTGGAAGTTCGACCCGACCACGAATCAGTACTACTACCATTTCTTCTACGCCGCTCAGCCCGACCTGAATTGGCGCAATCCGTTGGTTGAGAAAGCCATGCTGGACACGACGCGCTGGTGGTATCAACGCGGCGTTGCCGGTTTTCGCCTCGATGCGGTCGACACGTTGTTTGAAGATCCCGAACTGCGCAGCAATACCGTCCTCCCGGGCACCAACAAGCAGGGCGATCCCAACATGGAGAATAAATACAACACAAATTTTCCCGAGGTCCACGACGTACTGCGGAAGCTGCGCAAGGTGGCAGACGAGTCGGATGCGGTGCTCATCGGCGAAACCTGGACCGCCAACATCGCGCAACTCGATAAGTATTACGGCAATGGCGGGAACGAACTGCAGATGCCGATGGATTTCATGTTCACCACCGTCAACAAGCTCTCCGCGCCTGAATTCCGCCGCCAGATCGCGGCCGTCGATGGCGCCCGCGGCTGGCCCGTCTTCGTCATCGGCAATCACGATATCGTTCGTTCGTACAACCGTTACGGCGACGGGAAGAATAATGATGCCATCGCCAAACTGATGGGCGCCTTTTACCTGACGCTGCGCGGTACGCCCATCATGTACTACGGCGAAGAGATCGGGATGGAGAACAACGACCCCAAAAGGAAAGAAGACGTCCGCGATCCGATTGGCAAAACAGGGTGGCCGGCGGAGAAAGGACGCGACGGGGAACGCACTCCCATGCAGTGGAACACGGCGGCCAATGCAGGGTTCAGCCAGAAGGCTCCATGGCTGCCCGTGCCGCCGAGTTACCCGACGCATAACGTGGCGAGCGAGGCGAAGGATCCCGACTCGGTGCTGAGCCTCTACAAGAAGGTTTTGGCGCTTCGCCACACCAACGTTGCCCTGGTCGAAGGGGCCTACAGTGCGCTCAACGAAGACGACGTCAACGTGATGTCATACCTTCGCAGCTACAAAGGAAAAGCGGTGCTGGTCGCGCTCAACATGTCGGCAGCTCCGCAGAAGGCTAGCTTCAACCTGAGCAGCCATGGATTTCCAGTCTTCAACCTGAAGCCGCTGATCGCGTCGGCGGAAGCATCAGCAAAGGGCAGGGAAGTGATCCTCGAACCGTTCGGACTGCTGATCGCGGAAGTGAACCCGTGAACTGATTTCGGTACCCGGTCGCCGACACTTTCCGTCCAGTGGCCGCGCAGACTTGCCACTGTTCGCTTCTAGACTACACTCCGCGTGGTCCGCCCTCCCGCAGTTCACTCACAACTGGCAGTATTGGAGAGCCTGATGGGCGCAATAAGAAATATGTATTGGACTCGATTCACGCCTGCCTTTACTGTCAGCGAAACGGTTGGGAGCGGCGCGCGTCATGTTCGAGGGCAAACGACGCCATGCACGCCCGGCGGTCAGACGGCGCCTGTAGCGCTCCGCTATTAAAGGTTAGGCTCGCAAGAACGCAAGAGTAATGACAAAACACGAACGTATGAGACAAATCCACAGAATCTGGCCGTCCCTCATTCGAACCGTACTCGGCTGTCTTCTGATAGGGCTGATCACCTTTGTCTGCTATCGCCTGCAACTGAATCTCAGTGTCACCGGCTTCATCTACCTGATTGTTATTGTGTTGCAGTCGCTGGTTGGCAACTTCGCTTCATCAGCCGCGGTTTCGTTGGTGGCAGTTTTGTGTCTGGATTTTTTCTTCACCCGTCCTGTTTTTTCTTTTGAGGTCACCAACCCACTGGATATCCTCGCACTGATTTCATTTTTGACTACAGGATTGGTCATAACTCGACTTAATACCCGGGTGCGTGATCAGGCAGCGATTTCGGATCACCAGCGGCGTCAGGTCGATCGGTTGTACCGGCTGGCGCAAACGTTACTGGCCTTGGATCCCGAAAAGACGGCATATGCAAGGTCGATCGGACTGTTTCAGGATGTTTTTGGTCTTCGGGCGGTTTGCTTGTTCGATGGAGCCAATGCAGAAATCCACTGCACGGATAATTGTCCGAACAGCCTCGCCGATCAGACTCGGGCAGCATATTCCTCCGGTCGAGAGCGCGAAGCTGTCGACTCCGGGACTTCGATTCGATGTTTACGCGCCGCCGGAAAGACAATTGGCGCGATCGGTTTCGAAGGTCTGCAGGAGCCGGAATTAATGGCGGGGCCTCTCTCCGCGCTGGCCGCGGCCATGCTGGAAAGAGCGCATGCCTTTCGCCATGCCAGCCATGCCGCGGCCGCTGCCCAGGCGGAGCTGTTTCGGGGAGCCATTCTGGATGCTCTCGCCCACGAGTTCAAGACGCCGCTCGCGACCATCGTCACGGCTGCCGGGGGCCTACGTGACCTCGGTCCTCTGGGTCCCGAACAACTGGAACTGACAGACATAGTGGAAACAGAGGCTTCCCGGCTGAGCTTACTCACCACCCGATTGCTTCGAACCGCGCAATTAGATCGAGAAGAAGTCAAGCCGCAACTGGAACTCACCAACATGACCGACCTGGTTGCAGGCTTGGCGACCCAGTACTCGAGACAGTGGACCGACCGAACGCTCTCCGTGCGGACGGAGACAGAGGCCACCGGGGTGATGGCGGACCCTGAGTTGCTCCAGTTGGCCTTGCGGCAACTACTCGACAATGCGTGCAAGTATTCCGTCCCAGGCTCTGCCGTGACGGTTAGCATCGACTCGCAGGATCAGTGGGTCGCGATTCGTACATCCAACAGCGGCAGTCTCATCCGGCCCAGTGAGCGGTCTCGCATTTTCGAGCGGTTCTACCGCGGCGCCGAGGCGGCGCATACGGCGCCGGGTTCCGGGCTGGGTTTATATGTGGCGCGGAAAATCGTTCACGCGCATGGTGGAAGCCTGGATCTGGAGACGGGAATGACTACTAATAAGGATACGGCTTTCCGTCTGGCCCTGCCGCGTGCAGGAAACGAGTGCTGATCTTCTCGCGAGTGCCGGCTTCGGGATTGTCGACTCGGCGGCAAACCCACAAGGGCAAAGGCTCACTATGACCACGGAGCGGCTCAATACATTGGTCGTCGATGACGAGACGTCCTTTCGCCGGGTGCTGCGGACCTCATTGGCCGCCAGCGGATTCGCGATCGAGGAAGCGCGAAGCGGCGAAGAGGCTGTCGCGATTCTTTCCCAATGTACTTTCGACTTAGTCTTGCTCGACGTCAACATGCCCGGGATTGGCGGGGTACAGGCCTGTCGCGAGATTCGCGCGCAAACGTCGAAGGTCGGCATCGTCATGGTTACAGTGCAGGATGGCGAGAGCGAAATGGTGAGGGCCTTGGAAGCAGGTGCGGATGACTATATTACAAAGCCCATCCGGTTTCGCGAACTGGTGGCTCGCCTAAGAGCAGTGTTGCGCAGGCTTCGCATCGAGGATGCCGTCGAGCCGACGTTGCTGCGGGCCGGCGACTTGGACCTCGATATCAATCGCCATGTGCTTTACCGGCAAGGAAAAATCGTTCACCTCACTCCCACTGAGTTCGAGTTGCTTGCTCTGTTGATGCGGCATCAGGGGGCTCCGGTGACGCACGCAAAACTGCTGCGATCTGTCTGGGGACCGGAATATGGCACCGAGCTGGACTACCTGCGCTCCTTCATCAAGACCTTGCGTAAGAAAATGGAAGCGGACCCGGCTAAACCAAAATACATTGTGACCGAACCTTGGGTTGGATACCGGTTCTGCAATCCGCTCGAGGCGTGATCGACGGCACCGCGAAACGCAACATTCTAAGTTCCCCCGATCGAATCCAGACAGTTCCTGAATACCTGTTCCATCCTGCCAATCAAAGAATTTATGCAAGTGAGTTGAATTATTGATGTCCAATCTTCACGGTTTCTTCATGCCGCGCAGTCTAGTCTTCTCATCACAAAAGGCCGTCATGTTCCCAGAGTCTTTATGTGATCTTTACGAATTTTTTACCCGATCTTTATGGGTTTTCGCATGTGATGGTGAGTCCAACACGAAGAACAACTACAGTCAAATGCCATTTGTCCCACGTGGTCAGATTGCACAACCTTCGTTCAGTGAAGAGGACCGGACTTCGGATCAGAAAGGAATCAAGTTGCATTGTATGAGAGGTCTATTGCGTAAGGCCGTAGCGGTTTCAACTTTCCCTTCCATGCTGGTTTTGAGTCTCGCCTTGGCTCCGCGCTGTTATGCGCAGACTCCGGCGCAACCGGAGGCTCCGACGAAAGTCGCAGAACTGCACGAACCGGCGACTGATGCAACGCCGGCCCGGGCAGCAACCGCCCCAGATCCGCAAAGTTCGGTCGACGTCGCGAAGGAGTTGGCCGCGATGAAGGCGCGCATCGAACTGCTCGAAGCGGAATTGAAGAGCCGCACCGCGGCGACAGAGCCGCCGCTGGCGGCAGGAATCTCCACAAGAGTGGCGGAAGCCTTGCCGGCTGCGGCGCCGGCTCAGGCAGTTGTGGCGCAAACGCTGGGTGACTCCTCGGCGGCCAAGTCCGAGAAGCCTGCCCCGACGGAGCCTTTTGCGTATGCCGACTGGACTTGGCTGAATGGCAACGCCCGCAACAAAGACGCGGTGTGGGATTCGAAGTTCTTCACTCCTGAAATCAGATTTGATACTCACTTTGTGAGCAGCTTCAATCACCCCAAGGATGATTCACTAGGCGGATCGACCGAGATTTTCCGCTCGAACGAAATCCAGTTGGAGCAAATTAGCTTTGGCGGCGATTTCCACCACGAAAACGTTCGCGGCCGGGTCTTGACTATGGGAGGAATGTTTGCGGTCACGACCCCGCGGAACGACGCCAGCGTTGGACGCGGCCAATGGGATCTTCGCGGCGCCTACAAATATTTCTCTGAAGCCTGGGGCGGATACCACTTCAACGTGAACCATGGGCTCAACGTCGATGCTGGAATCTTCGTGTCGTACATTGGGCTCTTCAGTTATTACAACTTCGACAACTGGGCCTATCAGCCGTCGTATGTTTCGTCGAACACGCCGTGGTTCTTCAACGGACTGCGTATCCAGTGGTTCCCCACCGACAAGCTGAAGATTGAGCCGTGGATCATCAACGGATGGCAGTCCTACGGCAGGTTCGGCAACCGGCCCGGACTGGGAGGGCAGATTCTGTATCGCCCGAAGCCGTGGCTCTCGCTGGTGTTCAACAATTACGGCATGGGTGAAGATACGCTGGGCCTTAACGGCCAACGCTCACGCATCCACACCGATGACAGCGTCGAGATCAAGTACTACGACAAACCGGGTAATACCCTCGACAAGATGGCGTTCTCCCTCACCGGCGATCTGGGATGCGAATACGGTGGAGGAGCGGCTTGCTTTGGAAATAAGAGGTCGGCGGGCACGATCACTGCCTACAAGCAAGCCTTCCTGGGCTGGATGCTCTACAACCGTTTCTGGTTCAAGAAGGACGTACTCGGTCTCACGCTGGGTGGTGGTGTCTTGAACAATCCCGGCCGCTATCTGGTGCTGCTGCCCCCGATCAATGGAGCGGACGCAGTCTCCGGATCGCCCTACTTCCCGGAGAGTCCCGGGCTCCCGTTCAAAGCCTGGGATACTTCGGCGACTTTCGATTGGATGCCCAAACAGTACATTACTTTCCGCTGGGAGTATGGCTATCGCCACGCGGATCAGAATTACTTTACCGGTCGAGGAGGGATTACTCCTCCGGGCGGCAACAACGGTGTTCCCGCTCAATTTGTCTGCCTGGACAATGCAGCCGATCCGACAGGAGCCTGCAGTGGGCACGGCGGTCTTTGGAGCCCGGACTTGCGGAAGGATGAAGCCAGTATCAGGATGGCCATCATGGTCAAGTTCTAGTTCGGGCGAGGTGATGGATTTTCCTGATGTGGAGACAACGATGTGTACCAGACAAAGGGGCAGCGATCTGGACTTGGTTTCGACTCCGGCGCTGCTCCGCTTGCCCTCCCCTGTTACTGCCTAACGGCGGCACGGCCTTAAGTCCTATGGGACCCCGTTCCAGCAGGTCCCTTAGGCGCCGACCAGAAACGGACGCCGATTACTTGGTGTGTGTTTCAGCGCGCGCCAGGCGCCCTGACAGACATGGTGCGCGTCCGTCGGCTATTCGAAAACGTGTCAATTGTTGATCGTGGCGGATAGGGAGTCCTCATGAAAAATAGAAGTCTGAGAATCGGCCTTCTTCTTGCCTCCATGCTCCTACCGCTCATGTTTAGCGGCTGCAACGGGCATGTCGATGCGGCGGCGGAAGCGCCGCCCCCGGCTAACGTCGTCCCGGATGTGGACCTCAGCCTTTTCGCTGTCGACCACCCGGAGCAATTCCCGCTGGTTGAAGCCACCGCGCATCCCACGGTTTCCGAGTTAGTCGTCACGGGAACAGTTGCCCCCGATGTCTCTCGCAATGTCCCGGTCGTCTCGCTCGCCTCGGGGCGCGTCGTGGCCATTCACGCGCGGCTTGGCGACACAGTGAAGAAGGGCCAGTTGTTGCTGACCATTCGAAGCGACGATGTGGCCGGCGGCTTCGACGCCTATCGCAAGGCCGTCGCTGACGAGCTTCTCGCGCGCAAGCAGTTAAATCGAGCCGTGGACTTGTATGCACACGGCGCCATCGCAGAGCAAGACCTCGAGGTTGCGAAAGACGCTGCGGATAACGCCAAGGTCACGCTCGAGACCGCGACCGAGCATGTTCGGCTGTTGGGCAACGACCCCGACAAGCCTATGGGCATCGTGGACATCGTTGCACCCACCACGGGGGTCATCACCGATCAGCAAGTGACGAATGCAGCGACCGTACAGGCCTACTCATCGCCCAGCCCGTTCACGATTTCAGATGTCTCGTCGGTGTGGATTGTCTGCGACGTGTACGAAAATGACATGCCCAATGTCCGGCTTGGGGACACAGCGGAGATCACCCTGAATGCGTATCCCGATCGCCCCTTCAAAGGAAGGGTCAGCAACATTGGCATGATCCTCGATCCGAGTATTCGCACGGCCAAGGTTCGGATAGAAGTTCAGAATCCAGGAATCCTGCGGCTGGGCATGTTCGCGAAAGCAAACTTCCGTGGTCAAATCACCGCGATGCACACGGTTGTCCCGGCATCCGCCGTCCTGCACATGCACGATCGCGATTTTGTCTTCGTTCCCGCGCCCGACAAGAAATTTCGCCGCTTGGGGGTTGTCGGTGGAGATTTACTGCCGGACAACACGAGTCTGCAAGAGATCAAATCCGGGCTCAAACCCGGACAACAAGTAGTTTCGAACGCCCTGGTCTTGGACCATGTGCTGGCGCAGTGATGGTCGGAGCGCGTGGCGAAGTTAGAATCTGCGCCCCTCAGCGCCTGAAGACGCGTTGAAGCTGATGTCCTTGCGGCATGCCTGAAGGCATGCCCTGATACGAACCGAACTTGCACTTTTAGAGAAGTCGGAAGGAAAGCAGTAAACAGGAAATGATCCGCGCGCTCGTAGATTTTGCCCTGAACAACAAGTTTGTCGTGCTGGCCGTTGCCGCCTTGTTGCTTGCCTGGGGGGCTATCTCGTTTCACAACCTGCCGGTGGAAGCCTATCCCGATATCGGCGACAACTACGTCACCGTCATTACGCAATGGCCGGGCCGCTCCGCGGAAGAGGTCGAGCAGCAAGTCACCATCCCCATCGAGATGCAGATGTCGGGAATGCCGCACATGAGCTTTCTGCGCTCCGAGTCTATTTTCGGGCTGTCGTTCCTGATCATGATCTTCGACGACAGTTCGGTAAACGACTGGAACCGCCAGAAGGTGCTGGAAAGGCTGACCCAGGTCAATCTTCCTCCCGGACAAAACCTGCAACCTCAAATCGGCTCCGATTGGAGCACCACGGGCCAGATCTATTGGTACACGCTGAGAAGCACGAACCCCCGGTATGACCTGATGGAATTGAGGTCGATCGAAGACTGGGTGCTCCTCAAGCAATTCAAGTCCGTTCCCGATGTGGTGGACGTTTCCGACTTCGGGGGCACGGTGCGTGAGTACCAGGTGCGGGTTGACCCGAGCAAACTCGTCGCCTACGGATTGAGTATCGGGCAGGTCGAGCAGCAGTTGGCCAACAACAATATCAATGCCGGCGGCAGCTTTGTGGAAGAAGGCCTCCAGCAGATGAATGTTCGCGCGCTCGGGCTCTTTAGCAAGGTGCAAGACATCGAGCAGACCGTCCTGAAAACGCAGGCCGGCACCGCGCTGCGGGTAAAAGATATCGCGGAGGTGACGCAGGGTCCCAAGATCCGGCTGGGCCACATGGCCAGAGCCAACCACCTGGAGGACGGGCGCATTATCGATGAGTCTGACGTCATTCAGGGTGTGGTGCTGATGCGCAAAGGCGCGGAAGAGCAAACCACTCTGGATGCGATTCACAAGAAAGTTGACCAGCTCAACAACGGCATTTTGCCTCCCGGCGTAAAGGTCGTGCCCATGCTGGACCGCAGCGACCTGCTTCGCTACACGACGCGCACGGTGATGCACAACCTGGCGGAGGGGATGATCCTGGTGACGATCGTCCTCTTCGTCTTTCTCGGCAACGCTCGGGCGGCCTTTATCGTTGCGCTCACCATTCCGTTTTCACTGCTCTTTGCGTCCATATGGCTCGACTTGAGCAAGGTTCCCGCCAACCTTCTCTCGCTCGGCGCGCTGGATTTCGGCATGGTCGTGGACGGTGCGGTGGTCATGGTCGAAAACATCGTTCGCCATTTGAGCCGCCGGCAAAACGGTCATGGATCGGGAACCAGCGGGACCGACTCCGGGCAAATTACTGCGCCCACCAGGACAATCGCCCAGTCGATCCGCGAGGCTTGCCATGAGGTACAACGGCCAGTCTTCTATGCGATCGCGATCATCATCACGGCTTACATGCCGATCTTCACGTTGCAACGAGTCGAGGGCCGGTTGTTTAGACCTATGGCCTTGACCGTCGCTTTCGCGCTTTTGGGCGCCCTGACTTTTTCCATCTTGATCGCACCAGTTTTGGCCAGTGTGTTGTTTCGCGGTGGAGTCAAAGAATGGCACAACCCGGTGATGGCTTATGTGACCGAACACTACCGCCGGCGGGTGCGCTGGTGCATCGGACATCGCGTACTTACGGTTGGCGTTGGTTTGGCGGCGCTGGGAGTGAGCCTGTTCCTGTGGTTCAGCGGCGTGATTGGCTCGGAGTTCTTGCCACATCTGGACGAAGGCGCCATCTGGGCGCGTGGCACCTTGGCGAACAGCACCAGTCTCACGGAAGGAGAGAAATTCACGACCCACTGCCGCTATGTTTTCGCGTCGTTCCCGGAAGTGAAAACTGTCGTATCGGAGGTTGGCCGGCCGGATGATGGAACCGACACCGGGGGATTCGGCAACACGGAGTATTTCGTCGACTTAAAACCGCACGACGAATGGCGTCCGGTATTTCATAAGAACAAGGAGGAACTGATCGCCGCCATGGAACGCGCTCTGCGAAAGTACCCGGGGGCGATCTGGAATTTTTCGCAGCCAATCGAAGACAACGTCGGAGAAACGCTCACCGGGACCAAGGGGGCGCTGGCGCTCAAGATTTTTGGCGATGACCTGAAGCTTCTGGAGCAGAAAGGCGAAGAAGTCACTGCCGTCCTGTCGGCCATTCCAGGCATGCACGACATCAAGCTCTTACGCGATTTCGGCCAGCCCAATCTTGACATCACCATCGACCGTCGACAGGCGGCGCGTTTTGGCATCAATGTGGCCGATGTACAAGACGCGGTGACGACGGCCGTGGGCGGGAACGCCGTCAGTCAAGTGCTGATTGGCGAGCAGCGCTACGACGTGGTGGTGCGCTATCAAGAGCCATACCGCAAAACCCAGGACGCCATCGCGAGGATTCGACTGCTTGCTCCCTCTGGAGAGCGAGTGTCGCTGGCGCAGCTAGCTACAGTCGAGGTCAAGGACGGCGCGTACGACATCTACCGGGAAGGCAACAGCCGCTACATTGCCATCACCTTCAACGTTCGAGGCCGGGATTTGGGAAACACAGTCGAAGAGGCGGTCAAACGGATTAATGCGAAAGTGAAGATGCCGCCGGGCTACACCGTGGGTTGGTCGGGTGAATACGAAAGCGAAAAACGCGCGGAAGCACGTTTGCTGCTGATCGTGCCCCTGACCATCCTCGTGATTTACATCATCCTCTACACGATGTTCAAGTCGGCGAAGTGGGCCCTTCTTATTCTTACGAACGTGGCCATGGCTCGTATCGGCGGACTCGTGGCCCTCTTGATCACGGGCACGCATTTCAGCGTGTCGTCGGGAGTGGGCTTCCTGGCGCTGTTCGGCGTATCGGTGCAAACCGGAGTCATTATGCTCGAATACATCAATCAACTCCGTACGCGTGGCTACACCATCCCGGACGCGGCCGTCGAAGGTGCGGTCCTCCGGCTTCGTCCCATCATGATGACCATGCTGGTGGCAACTCTGGGATTGCTGCCCGCTGCCCTTTCCCACGCCATTGGGTCCGACTCGCAGCGGCCGTTCGCGATTGTGATCGTAGGCGGACTGATTTCCGATTTGGTGATGAGCATCGTCTTGATGCCGACCCTGTATGTCTGGATTGCTCGCGATGGCGACAAGCTTCCGGAGCCGGAGGCTTCCCTTGAAACTTAATCGTTGGATTCGATCTGCTCACTGCCGCGCAACTTTGTTCGCTGGCGTCGTGTTGGCATGTGTTTTGGCGGCGAACCTCGCGTCCGCCCAAACCCAGGGACCAGTCAGGATCACACTCGACGAAGCGATACAGATGGCGATGCAACACAACCACAACTTGCTCGCCGCTCGAACCACCATCCAGCAAAATCAGGCGGAAGAAACAACGGCCAATCTGCGCCCCAATCCGACGCTCTTTGGCGACTGGGAATACCTGCCGTTGTTCACACCCTCCGCTCAAAACAGCGCCTACTATCACGACTCCACCGAAGCCGACTTAGGCCTTGGCTACCTGATCGAACGTGGCAGAAAGCGGCAGCACCGCTTGCAGGCGGCAAAGGATATTACCGCGCAGACACGTTCGCTCGTGGCCGACAATGAACGCAGCCTTACTTACAACGTCGCATCGCTGTTCGTGAACGTGCAACTCGCTGAGTCGACACTGGAACTTGCCGAACTGGATCTGAAAAGTTTTGGCAAAACAGTAGAAATCGGCGAGATGCGCTACAAGGCAGGCGCCATCAGCGAGGATGACTATTTAAAGATCAAGCTGCAGTTGCTGCAGTTCGAGACCGACTTTCAACAGGCGCAGCTGGCGAAGGTTCAGGCGCTCTCCGACTTGCGGCAATTGCTCGGATACGAATCCGTCTCCCCCGACTATGACGTGGCCGGGCTGTTCGACTATCGGCCGCTGAAAGGCAATCTTGAAGATCTGCAACTCAAAGCCATGCAGAACCGGCCCGACTATCGTGCGGCGCAACAGGGAGTGACCGCGGCGAACAGCCAGTACGATCTGCAGAAGGCAATTGGCAAGCCGGACGTCACCGTCCAAGGCAATTACTCACACGTCAATGGCATCAACACTGCCACCTTCTATGGAAGCATCCCGCTGCCGATCTTCAACCGCAATCAGGGCGAAATCGCACGCACACGCTTCGCCATCACGCAGGCGCAAGAGCAGGAAAAAGCCACCAGCGGCCAGGTAATGACCGATGTGCGCGACGCCTATGAAGGGTTGCGGGTGAACGACCGCGTGATTCAGCTCTATCGCTCGGGGTACCTCGAGGTTGCGCAGAAGGACCGCGACATCAGTGAATATGCGTATAAGCGCGGCGCGGTTAGCCTGCTCGATTTTCTGGACGCTGAGCGCAGCTATCGAGCTACTCAGCTTGCCTACCGGCAAGCTCTGGCTTCATACTTGCTGGCTCTGGAGCAGCTTCGAGAAGCGGTCGGGGTGAGAGGTCTGCCGTAGCTTGTAATCCGAAGGCCGCCGTAGCTTGAACCAGGCGGCGAGTCGGGAATCGATCGCTGAAGGAGCCCGGTCTGTGAACAAACAAGAGGTGCGACGCCGAATCGAGGAAGTCGGTATCATTCCGTCCATTCGTGTGTCTTCTACCGATGATGCGCTGTTCGCCGCTGAAGCGGTCTCGCGCGGCGGCATCCCGATCGTAGAAATTACCTTGACCGTGCCCGAGGCGACCAAAGTGATCTCGCATGTGGTGCAACGTGCGCAGGAAATGATTGTCGGTGCGGGCGGCGTCCTGGACGCGGAAACGGCGCGCCGTTGTTTGGATGCCGGAGCGCAATTCCTGACCAGTGACGGCCTTGATCCCGAAACTGTGAAGTTTGCAGTGAAAGAAGAGGTCGTCGTCATTCCGGGAACACTTACCCCGACCGATGTCATTGCCGCCTGGAAACTGGGCTCTGATTTTGTAAAAGTTGTTCCTTGCGGGCACGTTGGTGGTCACAGCTACATTCGTGCCCTGAAGGCCATGTTCCCAAACGTGCCGTTGATTGCAGCGGGAGGCGTGAATCAGTTGAATGCGTTCAACTTCATTCTGGCGGGCGCAGTTGCGCTTGGCATAGGCGGAGAGTTGATCCCCAGGGAAGCGATCCGGCGCCGACAACCCGATCGAATTGGCGAATTGGCGCGTCGGTTTACAAATGCTGTCAGCAGCGCTCGGGAACAATGACCTCATAGCTGGGATTATTCCGCTCCCGAAGCCGGACCTGCGTTCGTGCCCCGTCATTCTCCTGTCGACGTTCACAGAAGGGAAAGATCAGGACTGTTGTGAATGGGTATCTAACAGCGTTTTCCGCGAGTGTCACAACCTTTGCGGCCACGAATGTTGATGACGCTTTTCTTCTTACTCTCTTATTCGCCCGGCGGATTCCGACGCGACGAATCGTAGCAGGTCAGTACATCGGTTTCGGGGCCACTGTTGCCGTCAGTCTGATCGGCGCCTGGGCCGCCTTCGCGATACCTCATAGATGGGTGCGCTTTCTTGGTCTTCTGCCGCTTAATAGGGATCAAACCCACAATGGTCGAGTTTTGCTCGTGACGAAAGAGTGGTCCGCACTTGGAGGAGCATGTGTGCAATACCTGATCTTTGTCGTGTCGGTTCGAATCTGGTAGCCGCATTATGCCCACCAGCTGTTCTAATCTACATCTGCGAGATCGCAGTGAAGCTCTCCAGCGCGGCCTGGCGAGCCCGCAAGTCTCTCAGTTCCTCTTCGCCGAGTTTTTCGGCGCAGCCTGCTACTGCCCGCGCTCCGCGCTCGACGAGTATCCGGCGGAACTGCGGATCGGGCGTCGAGGCGGCGATGTCACCGAGGGCTCGCAGCAACCGCAAGCTGACGGCCACGTCCGTCTTCGCATACATGCGGATCTGCTCAAAGGCTGCCTCCAGCAGGC
>ODAK010002397.1_pt1 | contig 19738 bp, 20 predicted proteins | sample 1539591 | NCBI WGS metagenome assembly ODAK01 (sample SAMEA3539303, study PRJEB22396) | soil metagenome | biome: tundra; feature: field; material: soil | place: USA | collected 2010-05 | depth 0.15 m | reverse complement strand
TCTTCCGATCTACCCGCAGGGCTACGTGCGTGTGATCTACCCGGCGCCCCTCTTCGTCAGTGACGTCGTGCATGCGATCACCGTGGTATCGCACGAGTAGCCTCTCTCCCCCTGGGCTATACCGCAATAGCGAGGCACACTTGAGAAGAAGGCCGCTTTTGCGCTAAGGTCGCGGCCCATGCCGACATACAAGATGGGCCAGGCGGCGGAGCTCCTCGGGGTCAGCGTCGACACGGTGCGACGGTGGGCCGACGCCGGCCGGGTGGACACGGTTCGCACCGAGGGTGGCCACCGGCTCGTCGACGGCGTGGCGCTCGCCAGGTTTGCCGTCGAGCTTGCGCGCAACCACCCCACTGTGCCGGTGACCGAGTCGGCACGCAATCACTTCCTGGGGCTCGTCACCGACGTCGTCACCGACGGGGTGATGGCGCACGTCAAGCTCCAGGCCGGGCCGTACCGCATCAGCTCGCTGATCAGCAGCGAGGCTGTCGCTGAGCTCGGCCTGGTACCGGGGATGCTCGCGGTCGCGTCCGTGAAAGCCACCAACGTCGTGATCGAGATGCCTCCATCTACAGAATCACAGCCGAGGAGGACATGACAGCCCGTTGCCGCCCGCTGCTGCTCTCCGGCGGTGCCGCGATCGTGCTGGCCGCCTGCGGCTCAGGTCCTGCCGCGACCTCAGCCTCGCCTGACCCGTTCGGCGGATCGATCACGGTGTTCGCTGCGTCGTCGCTGACCAACGCGTTCAACACGGCCGAGAAGGGACTGGAGCTCGATCACACCGGCTTCAAGGCGACGTACTCGTTCGCCGGCTCGCAGGCGCTGGTGACCCAGATCATCAGCGGCGCCCCCGCGGATGTCATCGCAACCGCCAACACCGACACGATGGCCCAGCTCACCGCGAAGGGGCTGGTCGAAACCCCGCAGAAGTTCTGCCAGAACAAGCTCGAGATCATCGTCGCACCCGGCAATCCGATGAACATCAAGACCCTCGCGGATCTCAACAATGCGGGCGTCAAGCTGGTGATCGGGGACCCGAGCGTGCCGGTCGGCGAATACGTGACTGACATCGAGGCTTCGGACGGGATCCACTTCACCCCGGTATCGCTCCAGCTCAGCGATGCCGCAGTGCTCGAGCAGGTCGAGTCCGGAGACGCCGACGCGGGGCTCGTGTTCGTGACCGACGTCATCGCCGCCGGCAGCAAGGTGACCGGCGTCCCGATCCCGGACGCGCAGAACAAGATCGGGACGTATGAGATCGCCGCGGTCAAGGCGAGCGCCGACCTGACTGCCGCAGCAGCATTCGTCACCGCGGCTGTCTCCGGTGACGTGCAGACCGAGCTGCGGGCCGCCGGATTCCTGCCGCCACCCGCGTCGTGACCAGCGGCGTCACGCGACGCCCGCTGATCGGTCTCGTCATTCCGGCGGCGGTGGCCGTCCTCTTCATCGCCCTGCCGCTGATCGGACTCCTCGCGCACGTCGACTGGAGCAATCTGCCGTCACAACTCGTGTCGGCGGACGTGCTCACCGCGCTCCGGCTCTCCCTCGAGTGCTCGGTCATCGCCGTCGTGGTCTCGCTGGTGATCGGCGTCCCGCTCGCATATCTCCTCGCAAGAACGTCACTCCCGGGGCGTCGCGTCATCCGTGGGCTCGTGACCCTGCCGCTGGTGCTACCACCTGTGGTCGGCGGCATCGCACTGCAGACGGCCCTCGGCCGGACCACGCCGATCGGGACGGTCCTGGACCATTTCGGGATCGTGCTTCCGTTCAGCACTGCAGGTGCGGCGATCGCCGAAGCGTTCGTCGGGTTCCCCTTCCTGGTCCTCACCGTCGAGGCGGGACTGCGTCAGCGTGACGACCACCTGGAGGAGGTTGCCGCGACCCTCGGGGCACGCCCGTGGCGACGATTCTGGCAGGTCACGATGCCGTTGGCGGCGCCATCGATCGCCGCCGGCGCGGCGCTCTGCTGGGCACGCGCTCTCGGCGAGTTCGGCGCGACGATCACGTTCGCCGGGAGCTTTCCGGGTACGACCGAGACCCTGCCCATCGCCGCCTACAGCTCGTTCGAGGGATCCGGCCAGATCGGCATGGCGATCACGCTCTCCCTCCTGCTCCTCGTCATCTCGGTGCTGGTGCTCGTGGTGTTGCGCGACCGCTGGCCCGGTGTGCTGCGATGACCATGCGCGCTCGGGTCCGGACGCAATTGGGCACCCTCCGCCTCGACTGCGATGTCTCCGTCCCGTCCAATGTCACAGTCGCGGTGCTCGGTCCGAACGGTGCGGGCAAGACCACCCTGCTTCGCATCATCGCGGGGCTCGTGCCCGTCGACGAGGGGCGCGTCGAGATCGACGGATCGGTCTTCGAGGACACCGCGACGCGGACCCGGCAGACCCCTGAGGCCCGCAGGGTCGGGTTCGTGTTCCAGGACCATGGGCTCTTCCCCCACCTCAGCGTGCTCGACAACGTCGCCTTCGGCCTCCGGGCGCGTGGGGTGAACCGGAAGGATGCGAACGCGAGGGCGAGCGAGTGGCTGGAACGCGTGGACCTCGCGGGCTACGCAGGCTCACGGCCCAGTGCACTGAGCGGTGGTCAGACGCAGCGAGCCGCGCTGGCGCGCGTCCTCGTCACGGACCCTCGTGCTCTGCTGCTCGACGAGCCGCTGGCGGCGGTCGACGCCTCGGGGCGGCTCGAGCTGCGTCGCGCCCTCCGCGAGCGCCTTTCGTCCTTCACGGGCGTGCGCCTGCTCGTCACACACGACCCGCTCGAAGCGGCGTCGCTCGCCGACCGCGTCATCGTGCTCGAGGACGGGCGGGTCACCCAGGAGGGTCCGTTTGGCGACGTGTCCGCGCGGCCGCGATCCGCCTGGATCGCGCGCATGGCCGGGTTGAACCTGCTCCGCGGGGCCGTCTCCGGCGGCGCGATCCTGCTCGATGGCGGGTCATCGCTCACGATTGCAACCGACGTGCACGGCCCCGCGCTGGCGACCATCCAGCCCCGGGCGGTGGCGCTCTACCGGCAGCCCCCGGACGGCAGCCCGCGGAACGTCCTGCGGTGCACGGTGGCCGGGATCGACCCGGAAGGGGATCGCTGGCGGATCCGCCTCGAAGGACCGGTGCCGCTGATCGCAGAGGTCACGCCCGCAGCAGCCGCGCAGCTCCGCCTGGCCGAGGGCGGCGTGGTCTTCGCGGTGGTGAAGGCGACCGAGATCGACGTCTACCCGGTCTGACCCGTGCGCAGCTTGACCGCGCTGCCGCTGACCGGTCACCCTGAACCACATGAACGCACCGGCCGATGGCGCGCAGCCCGCGTCTGTTGACGCCGTCGTCGAGTTGCTGGCCGCACATGACTACCTCTGTGACCGGCGGCTGGCGACGGCCATCCTGGTGGCAATGCGCATCAACAAGCCGCTCTTCCTCGAGGGGGAGGCCGGCGTGGGCAAGACCGAGGCCGCACGCGCGCTGGCAGCCGGACTCGGAGCCCGTCTCATCCGCCTGCAGTGCTACGAGGGCATCGACCTCGCGCACGCGGCATACGAGTGGAATTACGCGCGCCAGCTGCTGCACATCCGGCTCGTGGGCGAACGCGAAGATCGGGTGCGCACCGAGCAGGATGTGTTCGGGCCGGAATTCCTGCTGCGACGGCCGTTGCTCGACGCCATCGACAACCACGACCCGGTTGCGCCGGTGCTGCTCATCGACGAGATCGACAGATCCGACGAGGAGTTCGAGGCGTTCCTGCTCGAGATCCTCGCCGACTACGCGATCAGCATTCCCGAGCTTGGGACGATCCGCGCGACGCACCCACCACTCGTGATCCTCACGGGGAATCGCACCCGCGAGGTCCACGACGCGCTCAAGCGACGCTGTCTGTATCACTGGATCGACTACCCGGACCTCGAGCGTGAGGTCGCCATCGTGCGGGTTCGCGCTCCCGAGGTTTCCGAGCGGCTCGGCCGTCAGGTGGCCGAGGTCACCCAGCGACTCCGCGGCCTGGACCTCTACAAAGTGCCAGGAGTGGCAGAAACAGTCGATTGGGCGCGAGCGCTCGCAGCGCTCGGCCATACCGAGGCGACGCCCGAAGCGCTCCGCGAGACCATGGGGGCGGCGGTCAAGCACCAGGAGGATCTCCAGCGCAGCGAGGAGGCGATCGCGGAGCACGCAGGACGGTGATCGGCAACGCCCCTGATGCCGTCATGAGCGTGACGCTGTTCGCGCGCCTGCTCCGCGATGCCGGCCTCACCACCGGACCCGATCGCGTCCAGGATGCCTGCGAGGCGCTGCTCGCGATCGACCTCGAACATCCCGATGAGGTCCGCTACGCGCTGCGCGCGGTGTTCGTGACCCGGCGCGAGGAGGGTCCGGTGTTCGACGCGGCGTTCGACCTCTTCTTCTCGAGGCCGGGCGGCGAAGGCAAGGCGGGTTCGATTCCGGGACGGAGCAGGCCCCTGGCGCTCGATCCCAAGCACGCGCTGGCGTGGATGAACGCACTCGGGCTCTCGTCGCCGGGCGTCGCCCGCGAGGTCGAGGGACCACCGGCGTCGAGCACCGGGTACAGCGCCGAAGAGCTGCTCCGCCAGCGTGACTTTCGCGAGATGAGCTGGGAGGAGCTGGCGTCTGTGCGCCGGCTCCTCCGCCAGTCGCCGTGGCGGGTCGCCGAGCGAAGGACCCGGCGGCTGCGCGCCGACCGTCGGGGAACCGTGGAGCTCCGCCGAACCATGCGAGCCGCGGCGCGCCAGGGGGGCGATGCGCAGCGGCTGGCCCGCGCAAGCGCCCGCACCAAGCGCAGGCCGATCGTGATCCTCTGCGACGTCAGTGGTTCGATGGACCGGTACTCACGCCACCTGCTCGTGTTCGCGCACGCGATCGGCAGGCGCGAGCGCGTCGAGACCTTCGCGTTTTCGACACACCTGACCAGAATCACGCACCTGCTCCGCCATGGCGATGTCGACTCGGCGCTCGATCACATCGCCGGCCAGGTGCACGACATCGGCGGTGGGACGCGCATCGCCGACGCGCTGCACACGTTCCAGCGCGATCACGCCCGGCGTGTGCTCGGTCATGGCGCGGTGGTCCTGATCATCAGCGACGGTTGGGATCGGGGCGACCCCGAACAACTGGGGCACGAGATGGCCCGGCTGCGCCGGAGCTGCCACCGCCTGATCTGGCTCAACCCGCTGCTCGGCAGCAGCGTGTACCAACCGGAAACGCGCGGCATGGCCGCCGCGCTACCCCATTGCGACGATTTCCTGAGCGCGCACAGCGTCGAGGCGCTCGACACCCTGGGCAAGCTGCTCGCTCAACTGCCTCGACGCGTCAGCCGTTCGCCTCGCGGCGCCGCCGCCGCGACCGCCGGAGGCGGCGCAGCAGCAAGAGGCTGACCAGTACGGCGAACACCATCGCGATCACCTGCGGCCGCACCTTCATACGGTCGAGGCGCTCCTTGGCGACGGCACGCCCGAGCGCGACGGCATCAAGCGCGGCCGCCGGCGGCGGTGTGCTCGGGGGGGCGGCGCCACCGGCCGACCCGTTGGATGCGGCGTCGGCTTCCGGCGTCGCACCTGCCGGCGGAGCCTCGAGCTTCGCCTGAATGCACTCGGCCGCCTGTCCCACCAGGTGGCGCGAGACGTCCTCCATGATGCCGCGACCGAACTGCGCGACCCGTCCGACGACCGTGAAGTCCGTGGTCAGCGTGACCTTGGAGCTCTCACCGTCGGCGGCAACAGCCATCTGCGTCGACGCCTGCGCGGAACCGGAACCGGTGGTCTCTCGGCCCTCCGCCTCGAGCGTCGCGGTGCGTGTGACCGCGTCCCGCAAGGTGATGCGAGCGGTGCCGTTGTAGCTCACGGTCACGGGGCCGACCTTGATCCGAACCTTGCCCTTGAAGGTGTTGGGATCGACCACCTCGGACAGCTCAGCACCGGGAACGCAGCCCACCACGTTGTTGACGTCGAGTAGGAATTCGTAGACGCGATCGGGCTCCGCCTTAACGGCGAAAGAGTTCTCGATTTGCATTCCCGGCATTGTGCACCGTGGGACAAAGCGACGGCTTGTGGCGATCGGCCGCCGAAGCGGATACTCATGACATGCGAGATCTGCTTCCGACGCTGACCGAGTGGAGCGAGGATGACCCGCTGGTTGCGATCGCGACCGTGGTCGGCACCTCTGGATCGACTCCCCGCCCGATGGGCGCCCGCCTGCTGGTGAGCCGCGACGGCCGCATGGCCGGCTCGGTGAGCGGCGGCTGCCTCGAGTCCGCCGTCGTGCTCGAGGCGCAGGCGACGATCGCCGGTGACGCCCCGCCACGCCTGCTCCATTACGGCATCAGCGATGAGATGGGCTGGGCGGTCGGCCTCTCATGTGGCGGCGAGGTCGACATCTTCGTCGAGACCCTCGAGAGCGACGGGTCGGACCCCGTGCTCGAAGAGGTGCGCAGGGCGATCGAGACATCGCGGCCGGTCGCGCTGCTCACCACGCTGGACGGCGAACACGCCGGAAACCGCGCGGCAGCGACGGCTGATGGCACCCTCGTGGGCAGCCTCGGCGGTTCGTCGACCGTGGCCGGGACGGTCGCCGCGGCGAGACCACGCATCGCGTCCGGGCTCCCCGGCGTCGAGGAGATCTCGGGGATGCGCGTCTTTGTCGATCCGATCGTCCCGTACCCACAACTGGTCGTGATCGGCGCCGTGCACATCGCCGTCGCGCTCACCACCATGGCGCGCGCAGCCGGGTTCACGGTATCGGTGGTCGATCCACGCACCGCCTTCAACAATGTCGAGCGCATCCCGGACGCGGAACGCCTCGTCACCGCCTGGCCGGACGAGGCGCTGCCGCGCTTCGACCTCGGACCGCGGGATGCCGCGGTGTGCCTCGCGCACGACCCGAAATTCGAGGATCCGGCGCTCACCGCGCTGCTGCGGACCGAGACCGGATACATCGGGGCCATCGGAAGCCGGGGCACCCACGCCAAGCGCGTTGCCCGTCTCCGCGAGGCGGGATTCACCGATTCGGACATCGCCCGCATTCACAGCCCGGTCGGGCTCGACCTCGGCGCCGCAACTCCCGAGGAGATCGCCGTCGCGATCCTCGCCGAGATCATCGCGGTGCGGCGCGGCCGAAGCGCGGGATCGCTCTCCGCGAAGCCCGCGGCACCGGTCGGGTGAGACTGGAGGTCCTTCCCGGCTCCGCGGTCGATGGTCCCTCAGCGCGCTGGACCGGCGCCGTGCTCTGCCGCGATGTCCACGACCAGGGTGGCCGCCCGGTGCTGACCAAGGGGGTGGTGCTGGCGGCGGGCGACGAGCCGGCGCTGCGGGCGGCAGGACCCGATGAACTGCATGTGCTCTGGCTCGAAGATGGCGACGTCGGTGAGGACGCGGCCGCGGTTCGCATCGCCGCGGCCGTGGCCGGACCAGGGACATTCGCACGGCCACCGGTCGAATCCCAGGCTCGGCTGGTCGCGTCGTGGCGCGGGATGGTCGCCGTCGACGCCAAGGCCCTGGCGGCGCTGAACGCCGTCGACGGGGTCACCGTCTTCACGGTCCCGGACGGGCTGCACGTGGATGCGGGGCGGACGCTCGCCGGCGTGAAGATCACCCCGCTCGCCATCTCCGAATGGTCACTCGAGCAGGCGGAGCGCGCCGCCCAGACGGCGGAGGGTGACGCGCGGATCCTCAGCGTCCGGCCGTTCCTCCCCCTTCGGGTGGCGGCGATCGTGCGTCAGCAGCTCACCGATGACGCCCGGGTGCGCTTCGAGCGGTCACTCGGCCTGCGCAGCGCCTGGTTCGGCGGCACCGTCGAACCGGTCCGCTACGTCGACGACAGCTCCGAGCACGTCCGACGTGCGCTCGTGGACGCGGCGGGCACGGCCGACATCGTCCTCGCGGTCGGCGTCGCGTCAGTCGATCCGCTGGACGTGACCTGGCAGAGCCTGCTGGCCGCCGGCGCCACCTCGATTCGCCGTGGGCTGCCGATGCACCCCGGGAGCAGCTACTGGATCGCCGAGCTGCTTGGCCGACCGGTCATCGGCGTCGCGTCCTGCGGGATGTTCTCGCGCCGGAGCGCCCTCGACCTCCTGATCGCGCGCGTCCACGCAGGGCTGCCGCTCGATGCCGCGTACCTCGCGTCCCTCGGCCACGGCGGGCTGCTCGGCAGGGAGGCCGCCTGGCGGATCCCTCCCTACGAGGCAGCGCTCGGCGACGATCCCGACGAGGACTGAGCCACCGTCGCGCGTCCTCGGAAGTCGTGCGCGACGCGGCCATCCTTGATCACCAGGCGGATGTGCCCCGCATCCGCGAGGCTGTCGATGTTCGCGAGCGGATCGCCGCGCACGGCCACCACATCGGCGAGCCTGCCGGGCTCGAGCGCGCCGAGGTCGGGGCGTCTGAGCAGTTCTGCCGGGACCGTCGTCGACGCCACGATCGCCTGCATCGGCGTCATCCCGCACCGAACCATCTCACCAAGCTCCCGGAGGTTGGTGCCGTGCGGTCCGATCGCGGCGTCCGTCCCCATCGCGACCTTGACGCCCGCGGCGATCGCGGCGGCGACGGCGGCGCGGTGGAGCCCCCTGATCCGCTGGGCCTTCTCGACCATCTCGTCCGGCAAGCCGCCGCCACCTGCCCTGGCTCCGTCGATCACGTCGCCGGGAGCCACGAGCGTCGGCACGAGGTACGCGTCCTTCTCGCGCATCAGCGCGATGCTCTCCTCGTCGAGCAGGCACCCGTGCTCAATGCTGGTCACGCCGGCGATGAGCGAGTTGCGAATCCCGGCGGGGGACATCGCGTGCGCCATGACACGCTTCCCGACCGCCGCAGCCTCCGTCACCGCGACGCGGATCTCCTCGACCGAGAACTGGGCGTGCTCGGGGAGATCGCCGGGGCTGAGGACACCGCCGCTGGTGCACAGCTTGATCCAGTCCGCACCGGCATGGAGCACCTCGCGCACCTTGTGTCGCATGGCATCGACACCGTCGACGACGCCATGCGGGACGTCGACGCTCATGGTGATCCCGACACGCGCACCGCAGGGCATGAGGTCATCGCCATGGCCGCCCGTCTGGGTCAGCAGGCTGACCGCGAGCTCCATGCGCGGCGCGGGGAAATAGCCTGCCTCGGCCGCGAGACGGACGCCCACCGGAGTGTGGCCCGCGTCGCGCACCGTGGTCACCCCGGCGGCGAGCGTCCGCGCACAGTTGGGCACCGAGTTGAGCAGCGCCAGCGACGGCGGTGTCATGAGGATGCGCACGAGGTTGGTGCCCGATGACGCCAGATGGACGTGCATGTCCATGAATCCCGGCAACAGCGTGAGATCCTCGTCCTCGAGCACCTCGACGTCGGCGGGAATCGTCAGGGACGAACGCGCTCCGGCCGCCGTGATCCGCCCGTTCTCGATGACGACGGCAGCCCGCTCGACGGGGTCGCGGCCGGTGCCGTCGATGAGTCGCTCGGCGACGATGACGAGTGCTGGCAACTCACCTACCTCCGGGATCGCGAACAGGACCGACCGAGGCTAGCAGAGCGTCAGGCAGGGTCCGCCGCGAGGCGCTCGAAGTCCTCGCGCGTGTCGATGTCGATCGGATGACCACCGGGCCTGTCTGCCTCCACGGCGGCCACGAGCTCCGGGTGTGCCCGGACCAGGGCACGGCAGCCGACGTCGCCCTGGAGTGCCTTGATCTCACCCCAGAGCTCGCGGGCGAGCACGACGGGCGGATGGAGGAGCCCGTCGAAGCTCAGCGCAGCCGCGGGGAGGCCGGACGCCGCCTGGGTGTCCAGGAGCCGGTCGATCACCTCGGCACTGATGTCCGGTTGATCCCCAAGGATCACCACCGCCCTTCGCACCTGAAGGCCGAGGCCGGCGATCCCGGCGCGCAGCGAGGTGCTCATGCCGAGCGCGTAGTCCGGATTGAGGACCACGCGGGCACGTCCGAGGCGCACCGATCGCCGGATCTCATCGGCGTGCGCTCCGAGAACAAGCACCACCTCGTCGAGCCGCGAGTCGCACGCCGCCGCAAGCGCCGTCTCGAGGAGCGGCCTGCCATGAATCGGGAGCAGCTGCTTCGGCTCCCCCATCCGCCGCGACGCACCCGCGGCGAGGATGACTCCTGCCGACCTCGGCGCGGCCACTCAGCCGGCGGTGGCGCGCAGGAATCGGGCGGGGTCCGCGACGAACTGCTCCGCGCATCCCGAGCAGCAGAAGAAGTACGTCTGACCATCATGCGTCGCCGTGTTCGCGGCATCGCTGATGTCGACGGTCATGCCACACACGGGGTCGACGGCGAACCCGTCCAGGGCCGCGGGCGCGGCGACGGGGTTCGACGTGATCCGCTCGTGACGCAGCGCCACCACCTCCGCCAGCGCGTGGAGTGCGATCTCCTCCTGCGCGCCGGCGCGGCGCTCACCGGCCGGAGCACGGACGCGGGCGAGCTGGGCCTCGGACACGCCGCGCTGCCGCAGCGTCTCGAGCACCGCGGCTGACCTGCGCACGCTCGCGACCAGCGCGACGTCGGCGGCCGCCAGGCTCAGCGCCGCCTGCAGGGCGTCGTCATCGTAGTGGCCCATGGTCGCCACGACCACCCAGCAGTCCTGCTCCTCCGCGAGCGCGTTGAGGTCAAGCGTGTCGAGCACCCGGTCTGCGCCCGGAAAGTCAACCGCGTGCGCGCCGGAATGGACCCCGCAGGTGCGGAAGCCGACCACCCGGCCGAGCTCGACCAGCGTCCGTGCGGCCGGGCTCTGGCCGATGACGACGAGCAGCGGCTTGGGAAGGTGGGGGTCGATGAAGATGTCGAGCGTCCCACCGCTCGGGCAGGTCGTCGCCACCGTGAGCTCACCCCCGCTGCGGGTCTCGAGCGCTTCGACGTCGGGACGGATGCGCACGAGCCGGGGCATGCCATCACTCATCGCCACGAGCGCCTCGCGGCGCACGAGCGCGTCAGAGCAGCTGCCGCCGATCCAGCCGTGGAGCGCGCCGTCGGCAGTGATCACGGCCTTGTCGCCGGGATGGGCCGACGTCGGCGACTCCGTGCGCACAACGGTGGCGAATGCGCACGGACGCCCCGACGCGGCGCTCTCGGCGAGCAGGGTCAGGAGTGCGTCGTCTATTCCGTGACCCCCTTGCTGCGCAGCGCAGCCCACACCTTGTCGGACGTGACCGGCATGTCGATGTTGGTGATCCCGAGGTGCGACAGCGCGTCGATGACCGCGTTGACGTATGCGGCCGGCGATCCAACGGTTGCCGATTCGCCGACTCCCTTGGCGCCGATCGGATGGTGCGGCGACGGAGTGACCGTCTCTCCCAGCTCGAAGCGCGGCGTCTCCCACGCGGTCGGGATCAGGTAGTCCATGAAGTTGGAGCCGATGCAGTTGCCCTCGTCGTCGAAGGTGATCAGCTCCATGAACGCGATGCCGAAGCCCTCGGTGAGACCACCGTGGATCTGGCCCTCGACGATCATCGGGTTGATGCGCACGCCGCAGTCATCCACGGCGACCATGCGACGCACCTTGACCTGACCTGTGCCCTTGTCGATGTCGACCACGACCATGTACGTTCCGAACGGGAAGGTCATGTTCGGTGGGTCGTAGTACGTGACACCTTCGAGCCCCGCTTCGAGGCCCTCCGGCAAGTTGGTGTACGCCGCGAACGCGATGTCCTGGATGGTCTTGACGTTGTCGGGCGAGCCCTTGACGCTGTACTTGCCGTGATCGAACTCGATGTCGGCCACGTCAGCCTCGAAGAGATGCGCGGCGATCAACTTGCCCTTGTCGCGCAGCTTGCGAGCGACCATCGCGGTGGCGGCGCCGCCGACCGGGGTCGACCGCGACGCGTAGGTGCCGAGGCCGAAGGGTGTGTTGTCGGTGTCACCCTCGCGGACCTCGATGTCCGAGGCGGGAATGCCCAGCTCCTCGGCGACGATCTGCGCGAAGGTGGTCTCGTGCCCCTGGCCCTGCGATTTCACGCCGAGCTTGAGGATACCCTTCCCGGTCGGATGGATGCGCAACTCCGCGGAGTCGAACATGCGCAACCCGGCGATGTCGTAGTCCTTGCCCTTGCCTGCGCCCACCACCTCGGTGAAGCTGGCGACGCCGATCCCCATCAGCTCGCCCCTGGCACGCTTTTCGGCCTGCTCCTTGCGAAGCTCGTCGTAGCCGAGCATGTCCAGCGCGACCTTCATGGCTGCGGGATAGTCACCGCTGTCGTACTCGAAACCGGACGCGGACTTGTACGGGAACGCCTCGGGCTGAATGAAGTTGTTGAGCCGCGTCGTGACCGGGTCCTGCCCCAGCTCGACAGCTGCGCTCTCGACGAGGCGCTCGATGAAGTAGGACGCCTCGGTCACGCGGAACGAGCAGCGATAGGCCACGCCGCCTGGCGCCTTGTTGGTGTAGGCGCCATTGGCCACGATGTGCGCGGCGGGGATGTCGTACGAGCCGGTGACGATGTGAAAGAGGCCGGCCTTGAACTTGCTCGGCTGCGCGTCCGCGAAGAACGCCCCGTTGTCGCTGAGCAGGTTCACGCGGAGACCGATGAACTTCCCGTTCTCGTCGATCGCGACCGATCCGTCCATGTAATAGTCGCGGGCGAACCCCGTCGAGATGAGGTTGTCGGTGCGGTCCTCGATCCACTTGACCGGACGTCCGATCAGCAATGAGGCCGCGGTGGCGACGACGTACCCCGGGTAGATCGGCACCTTGTTGCCGAAGCCGCCGCCGAGATCCGGCGAGATGATGCGGATCTTCTCCTCGGGAAGGCCCGCAACGATCGCGAACAGCGTCCGATGCGCATGGGGCGCCTGGCTGGTCATGTAGATCGTCGCATTGCCCGTGACCGGGTCAAGGTCGGCGACGCACCCGCAGGTCTCCAGTGGCGACGGGTGACAGCGCGGGTAGAACGTCTCGAGACTGACGACCTTGGCAGCACGTGCGAACGCTGCGTCGGTCGCATCCTTGTCGCCTGCTTCCCAGTGGTAGATCTTGTTGTCAGTCTGGCCCTCTTTCTCGTCGCGGATGACGATTGCTCCGGGTGCGATCGCCTGCTGCGGCGTCGTGATCGCCTGCAGCGGCTCGTAGTCGACACTGACCAGCGCGGCCGCGTCCTCGGCGATGTACTTCGTCTCTGCGATGACGCAGGCGACTTCCTGGCCCTGGAACCGCACCTTGTCGGTCGCGAGAACCGCCTGCGTGTCGCCCGACAGCGTGGGCATCCAGGCAAGCTTGTGCTGCGCGAGCAGTTCGCCGGTCACGACCGCGACCACACCCGGGATCGCCATCGCGGCGCTGCTGTCGATGCCCTTGATGCGCGCGTGAGCGTGAGGGCTGCGCACGATGACCATGTGGAGCATCCCCGGGAGCACCACGTCATCCACGTAGTGACCCTGTCCGTGGAGGAAACGCGCGTCCTCTTTACGAGCGAGCGAGACCCCGATGCCACCCATCGCCTGACGCGCGGCTTCGGCGGCTTCCTTCGTGTCGACTGCCATCACGCTACTCCTGCGGATTCCGCGGCGTTTGCGGCTGCCGCGTGCTGAATCGCTTTGACGATGTTCATGTACCCGGTGCAGCGGCAGATGTTCCCGCTGATGCCCCAGCGGATCTCATCCTCCGTCGGATGTGGGTTGGCCTCGATGAGCGCCTTGCCGACCAGCATCATCCCCGGGGTGCAGAACCCGCACTGCAGACCGTGCTCGGCGTGGAAGCCCTCCTGGATCGAGTCGAGCTTGCCCCCCTTGGCGAGGCCCTCGACCGTCGTGACCTTCTTGCCCTCGAGCATCGGCGCGAGCAGGGTGCAGGACTTGACCGGTCTGCCGTCGAGCAGCACCGTGCAGGCGCCACAGTTGCTCGTGTCGCAGCCGATGTGCGTCCCGGTCATTCCGAGCTTGGTGCGGATGAGGTCGACGACGAGCGTGCGCGGCTCGACGTCGACACTCTTCTCAGCTCCATTGATCTCAAACGTGACCTTCATGCCGTTGCCCCCTGCGCGCGATTGCTTGCGGTGTGCAGGCCGCGCTGCACGAAGACCCGTGCAACATCGCGCTTGTACTCCGCGCTCCCCCGGATATCCGCCTTCGGTTCGGCTGCCTCGGCGGCGAGCCGCGCCGCCTCCGCGATCACCTCGTCAGACGGTGTCTGGCCGACCAGCGCCGCTTCAGCGGCGGTCGCTTTGATGCTGTGGGCGCCGACCGCGCACAGGCCGATGCCGGCGGCCGCGATTCGACCGTCGTCACCGAGCACAACGTGGACAGCGGTTGCGACGCTCGCGAAGTCGCCGATCTTGCGCTCGAGCTTGAGGTAGGTCCCGCCGGATCGCCCGGACCCGACCGGGATCCGGATCTCGGTCATGACCTCGTTGGAGTGCAGACCGGTCGTGAACGGCCCCTCGAAGAAGCCCGCCGCGGGCAGCACGCGCTCCCCACCTGCCGACTTGACGACGAATTCGGCGCCGACCGCGAGCATGACCGCTCCCCAGTCACCGGCGGGGTCCGCGTGACAGATCGAGCCACCCACGGTGCCCATGTTGCGAATCAGCGGATCGGAGATGAGCGGTGCCGCGTCGAGCAGGACGTCCAGCGTCCCACGCAGATCAGTTGCGCTCTCCACATCGCGGTGCCGGGTACGAGCGCCGATACGCACATGCCCGTTTTCTCGGCGGATTCCCTCGAGTCCATCGACTCTTCCAATATCGACAATGATCACCGGAGCCGCAAATCGCAGTTTCAGCAGCGGGATCAGACTCTGGCCTCCGGCGAGCACCTTCGCGTCATCGCCGTGCTGGCTCAACAGGCTGAGCACCTCGTCGAGCCCCCCCGGCGCGACATAGTCAAACGCGGCAGGGAACATCCAAAACCTCCGGAATTGAACCCAATTACTCTCGAGGATGTGTCCGGTAGCGGACGGACGACAAGCGTACGCCAGTCAGGGACGCATCGAAAATATCCGTGAAGCGCACCGGTGTCCCGGGAAATACCCTTGCGGTGACCATGACTATGATGATTGCCGGACTCCGAACCGAGGGTGAAGGATCAGAACGCTGACGATGTTGACGCACGCCGTTTCAACCGAGCTCGAATCAGTCGACAGTGCGCAACGGCGTCTGCTCGACCAGGTCGGCGTGCTCGCACCCGAGTCCGTTGCCCTGGAGTCGGCGCTCGGACGGATCCTCGCCGAACCGATCTCATCGCAGTCCGATCTGCCCGGGTTCGACAACTCGGCGATGGATGGGTACGCCGTGCTCGCGCGCGATATCGCGGACGCGACCCTGAGCGCGCCGGTCCGGCTTCCTGTCGTCGGTGAATCGCGAGCCGGGGCGGTGCCGCAGGCTCACAGCACCGGAACCGCGATGCGGATCATGACCGGCGCCCCGATGCCCGCCGGCGCCGACACCGTGGTCCGGCAGGAGGACACCTCGCGCGATGGAGCCGTTGTGCTCATCGAGGTCGCCACGCCACTCGGCACGAGCGTTCGACCGCGCGGCGCGGACATGCGTGCCGGGGCCACCGTGATCCTCCCGGGGCAGCCGCTGACCAGCATCGACATCGGCGTCTCGGCCGCACTCGGTCACGATCGCCTCCTGGTCGGCGCACGGCCACACGTGGCGCTGCTCGCCACGGGCGACGAACTGGTCCCCGCGGGCACGAAGCCGGGACCCGCGCAACTCGTCGACTCCAACTCCCCGATGCTCGCGGCCGCGGTCCGCGCGGCCGGGGGGCTCCCGACGTTTCTCGGCATCGCCAGCGACACCAGAGACTCGGTGCGGACGATGCTCGAAGCGGCGAGCTCGTCCGACCTGGTGGTGAGCAGCGCGGGCGTCAGCGTCGGCGACCACGACTGGGTTCGTGAGGTCGCCGGTGAGCTTGGCTCCATCTCGACCTGGCGGGTGGCGATGCGTCCCGGCAAGCCGGTGCTGATCGGACGGCTGCGGGACGCCGTGTTCATCGGCCTCCCCGGCAACCCGGTGAGCAGCTCGGTGACCTTCGAGCTCTTCGCCCGGCCGGTGATCCGCCGGATGCAGGGCGCGACCGAGCTGCACCGCCGGAGGATTGCCGTGCGGCTCGGCGAGGCGATGTGCACGCCCGCGGGGCTGGAGACCTACACGCGGGCCGTGCTCCGCCCTGCAGAGCACGACGACGTTCCGCATGCGCACAGCTCCGGCGACCAGGGCTCATCGATGCTCCAATCCCTGACACGGGCAGACTGCCTGCTCGTGCTCCCCGCGGAGCCCGAGATGTTCGAAGCGGGGACCATCGTCGAGGCGATCCCCCTGCGATGACAACCGTGTCAGCGGTGCCCGTGGTGGCGATCGGTCCCGACCGGTTCGGCCGGTTGCTGCGCGATGTGCGCATCTCGGTCACCGACCGCTGCAACTTCCGCTGTCCATACTGCATGCCCAAAGCGCGTTTCGGCCCCGGATATCGCTTCCTCCCGCGCGCCGAAGCGCTCGACGCCGGTGAGATCGTCCGGCTCGCCGGCATCTTCGCCTCGCTCGGGGTCACCAAGATCCGCCTCACCGGCGGAGAGCCGCTGCTCCGTCCCGACCTGGCCGAAATCATTGCGGGGATTGCCAGGCTCGGCGTGCCCGACATCGCGTTGACCACCAATGGCGCGCTGCTCCCGCGCTGGGCGACTCGCCTTCGCAACGCGGGACTGCACCGGGTGACCGTGAGCCTCGACTCGCTCAACCCGGAGGTCTTCTCGTCGATGAGTGATTCCAAGGTCGAGCTGAGCGAGGTGCTCGAGGGCATCGCCGCTGCACGCGAGGCCGGGCTCGCGCCGATCAAGCTCAATTGCGTGGTGCAGCGCGGCGTGAACGAGGACGGTCTGCTCGACCTCGTCGATTTCGCCCGCCGCGAGGGGTTCGGCCTGCGCTGCATCGAGTACATGGACGTCGGCGCGACCAACGGATGGCACATGGCGGACGTGGTGAGCGGCGAGGAGATCCTGGAGCGCGTGCGCCAGGCGTATCCGCTCCTCGACGAGTCACCCGATCCGAACGCGGTGGCCCGAACCTATCGGTTCGCCGACGGAAAGGGCGACCTCGGGGTCATCACATCCGTGAGCCGCCCGTTCTGCGGCGACTGCACGCGCGCCCGGCTCGGCGTGGACGGCAAGCTCTACACGTGCCTGTTCGCGACGTCGGGCGTCGACCTGCGCGAGCCGCTGCGCTCCGGCGCGGACGACGAGTCGCTGCGCCGCATCGTCGCCGATCGCTGGAAGCGTCGCGACGATCGTTACTCGGAGCTGCGCGGCCTCGGCATCGCCGAGGGTGAGCGCATCGAGATGTCGTACATCGGCGGCTGACCGATGGATGACATCACCGTCCTGGTGTTCGGCCCGCTGCGCGAGCGAGTCGGTCTCGCCGAGGTCCACGTCGACGGCGCGACCGTGCAGGAGGTGTGGGACGAGCTGGTTCGCCGTCATCCCGCCGCCGCGGTCGACGCCGGCTCGATTCGCGCGGCGCGCAACCTCGGCTACTGCGAATGGCACACCGCGGTGCGAAGCGGCGACACCATCGCCTTCATCCCCCCGGTGGCCGGTGGCAGCGATGGTCCGTCACAGGTGCGCGTCTGGATGACCAACGCACCCATCGACATCGCGTCGGTGATCGCCAGCGCCGGAACATCACGCGACGGCGCGGTCGCAGCCTTCATCGGCAGGGTGCGCGACCACAGTGACGGCGTTGTGGTGCACCGCATGGACTACGAGGCATATGTCGAGATGGCCGAGGCCGAGATGCGCCGGATCGGTGAGTCGCTCTTCGCGCGTGGCGGCATCAGCACGATCACGATCGTGCACCGCACCGGATCGCTGCTCATCGGCGACGCGAGCGTCGTCGTGGTGGTGGCGGCGCCGCATCGGGATACCGCGTTTCCCGCATGTCAGGAGGCGCTGGAGCTCATCAAGAGCACCGTCCCCGTCTGGAAGCGCGAGCACCGAGCCGACGGTGCGCGGTGGGTCGACGCTCGCCACGGGGCCGCCGACGTGGTGGGTTCGTGACCGATCCACGTCTGACCCATGTTGACGCAACCGGGCGCGCGCGCATGGTCGACATCAGCGACAAGGCGGTCACGCAGCGCAGCGCCACGGCACGCGGTCGCGTGAGCTGCAGCGCCGAGGCGGTGCAGCGAATCGCCGACGACGCGATTGCGAAAGGCAGCGTGCTCGACACGGCGCGACTCGCGGGCATCATGGGCGCCAAACGCACCTCGGACCTGATCCCCCTCTGCCATCCGCTGGCGCTCCGCCACATCGACGTCGACCTGCGGCTCGACACGTCCGAGTCACCTGGGATCGTGATCGAGGCGACCGCGCGCGTGGAGGGGGCGACCGGGGTCGAGATGGAGGCACTGACCGCGGTCGCAATTGCCGGCCTCACCGTGATCGACATGATCAAGGCCGTCGATCACTGGGCGTCCATCACCGACGTCACGTTGGTGCACAAGGAGGGCGGCCGCAGCGGGTCGCTCGATCGACCGGCGACGCCTTAGCTCGCCGGGGCCGGTTGTGCGGGGTGCCGCGTGTTGCCGGAGATCAATGCCAGCGCATGAGGCAGCGCCGGCCACACTGCGTCTAGGCATTCCGCCACGGCCGCCGGACTGCCTGGGAGGGAAAGCACCAGGCACTTCGCCATGACACCGACCACCTGGCGGGACAGCATCGCGTGCGGTGTCGACTGCAGGCCGCGGTGGCGCATCACCTCGGCCATGCCCGGCACCTCGTACGCGAACATGGGGAGCAGCGCCTGGGGCGTCACGTCTCGAGGGCCGAGCCCCGTTCCGCCGGTGAGAATGAGGATGTCGGCCTGCTCCGCGCACCTGCTGACGGTGCCGCGAATGTTGTCGACGTCGTCGGACACGCTCTCACGGGCGACAACGTCCGCGGGGAGCAAGGCGAATCGCGCGACGATCACGTCGCCGCTGCGGTCGTCGCCGCCGACGCCGCGACGGCTGTCGCTCACTGTGATCTCGGCACCGCGCCAGCGCGTCTCCACGGTAGCCTCACTCATTCGCGAATGATGCGCTCGTGCCCGGCGTAGACATTCATCTGCTCACCGCGCAGAAAGCCTATCAAGGTCATTCCCGATTCAGCGGCGAGCTCGACGGCGAGACTCGACGGCGCGGAAACCGCCGCCAGCAATGGGATCCCCGCCATCAGCGCCTTCTGGGTCAGCTCGAAGCTGGCGCGTCCGGATGCGAGGATCAGGTGCGAACGAAGCGGCAACAGGCCTCGCGTCGCGGCCCACCCGATCACCTTGTCGAATGCGTTGTGGCGGCCGACGTCCTCACGCAGGCACAGCAGGACTCCGTCCGCGTCGAAGAGTGCCGCCGCGTGCAATCCGCCGGTGCGCGAGAACTGCCGCTGCGCGGAGCGCTGTTTCGCGGGGAGGGTGAGAAGGAGTTCGGGCGTGACCCGGAGCGGATCAACGGCCACGTCGTATGCCGATTTCGTTCGCACCGCCTCGATGCTCGCTTTGCCGCACATCCCGCACGACGACGTCATGTAGAACGCGCGAGGTGTGATGTCGCGATTGGCTTGAGGATCGGAGAGGGTGACCTCGACGATGTTGAGCTCCCCTGTCGATGCGGCCGCATCCGGGCACATCCGCATTGCCGTGATCTCACTCGCCGAGCCCACGATGCCCTCGGTGATCAGAAAGCCGGCAACCAGGTCGAAGTCCTCGCCCGGGGTGCGCATCGTCACCGAGAGCGAGCTGTCCCCGATCCGGATCTCGAGTGGCTCCTCGGTGCTGACATCGTCGCT
>ODAK010002396.1_pt1 | contig 19753 bp, 20 predicted proteins | sample 1539591 | NCBI WGS metagenome assembly ODAK01 (sample SAMEA3539303, study PRJEB22396) | soil metagenome | biome: tundra; feature: field; material: soil | place: USA | collected 2010-05 | depth 0.15 m | reverse complement strand
GACTCGGTGAACTTGACGATGTCGCCCATGAACGACTTGCGCGAGTCCTCGCCGGTCTCGATCTTGGCCAGCCGGTGCTCCCAGTCGCCGGTCAATCCGGGCGAGGTGAGCGGATGCTCGCCCAGTAGGCGGATCACGTTGAGCCCCTTCTCGGTGACCACCAGCGCCCGCGCATCGCGCTCGATGTAGCCGACCTGCAGCAGGCGCTCGATGATCGACGCCCGGGTGGCCGGCGTGCCGATCCCGGAGTCCTTCATCGCCTCACGCAGCTCCTCCTCGTCGACCAGCTTGCCGGCCGTCTCCATTGCAGCAAGCAGCGCGCCCTCGCTATAGCGCCGCGGAGGCTTGGTCTCCTTCTCCTCGGCGGCGATCTCCTTGACGTGGGCACGCTCGCCCTGCTCGAGCTTGGGCAGCTGCTGCTCGCGACCCTCGTCCTCGTCGCTGCGCTCACCATCGGGCAACTCGCCGTAGACGCCGCGCCAGCCGGGAATGAGCATCACCTTGCCGCGTGTGCGGAAGATGTGGTCGGCGACGGTCGTTTCGACGCGCGTGTTCTCGAACACGGCGTCGGGATGGAACACCGCCAGGAAGCGGCGGGCGACCAGGTCGTAGATCCGGCGATCATCCTCGTTGAACTTGTCGACCGGATGGTGCTCGGCGCGGGTGGGGATGATCGCGTGGTGGTCGGTGACCTTGGCGTCGTTGATCACGCGCCCCAGCGGCAGCATGTCGAGACCGCGCACGTACTTGGAAGCCTGCGCGTATTCACGGTGCTGGCCGACGATCGCCGCGATCGGCTTGATCTCGCCGATCATGTCGCCGGTCAGATAGCGGGAGTTCGTGCGCGGATACGTGAGCGCCTTGTGCTCCTCGTACAGCCGCTGCGCCGCCGCCAGTGTGCGCCGGGCGGAGAAGGTGTAGCGGCTGTTGGCGTCGCGCTGCAGCGAGGTGAGGTCATACAGCAGCGGCGCGCGCTCCTTGCGCTCGGTCTTCTCCAGCTTGGTGATCTCGCCCGTCTGCGCGTCGCACGCCGCCACCACCGCCCTGGCCTCCGCGGCCGTCTTCAGTCGCGGCTGCGCGCCGGCGTGGTAACGACCCTCGTAGATCCGGGGCGAGTTCTCGACGGGGTCGAAAACGGCGTCGACGATCCAGTAGGGCTCGGACTTGAACGCCCGGATCTCCTCCTCGCGCCGGGCCAGGATCGCCAGCGTCGGGGTCTGCACGCGCCCCAGCGAGACGGCGCCGTCAAACGAGGAGCGAAGGCGGATCGTCGCCGCCCGGGTGGCGTTCATGCCGACGATCCAGTCGGCCTCCGAGCGCGAGCGGGCGGCTTCCTCGAGCGAGCCGAGCTCCGAGCCCGGGCGCAGATGCGCGAACGCCGACTCGATCGCCGCCTTGGTCATCGAGTTCAGCCACAGGCGCTGGACGGGCTTCTTGGACCCGGACTTCTCGTACAGGTAGGCGAAGATCAGCTCGCCCTCACGCCCGGCGTCGCACGCGTTGACCACCGCCTCGACGTCGTCGCGGCCCAGTTGGCGCTTGACGACGTTCATCTGCTTCTTGGACCGCTCGTCGCGCACGACCAGCTTGAAGTGCTCAGGGACGATCGGCAGGTCGGCCATCCGCCATTTCTTGAAGCGGTCGTCGTACTCGTCGGGATCGGCCAGCTGGACGAGATGGCCAACCGCCCAGGTCACCACGTGGTCAGGCCCTTCCAGGAACCCTTCGCCCTTGGTGAACGCGCCGGGCAGCACGCGAACCAGATCGCGGCCGACCGACGGCTTCTCGGCGATGATCAGAGACTTTGACATGAGTCCGCCGAGGGTAGCGCCCGCGACAAGTGATCCCCGTCCGCTGGGCCCCGACCAACGACGATCGTCAGCTTTGCCCCCGTAGATCCTGCACATCTACGCATCGGACCCTCGAGATCGGCCCCTCAGGATCTACCAATTGAATCCGCCCCCCGGCGGATTTACCAGGATCTACGAAGCGAATCCGCCCCCCGCGGATTTGCCGCGCGCTGGGCGACCGACCCCAGGCCCAGTCGCTGCGCGGTCGACGCGGCCTGCACGATCAGGCGATCGGCCTCCGGCCCGGGTCCCAGAACCCGGGCGTAATCGATCTGCGTATGGGCCAGATGCACGGGAGCTTGCAGGGCGGCGTTGGCCACCAGCGCCTGGGCCAGATCCGATGGCCGAGGACGTCCGGGGGCAATAACGCTGAGGGTGGGCGGCGACGCAGACCGCCGCCCGCCCTGGGCGTTCATGTCAGTAGGGGGGTTCAGCGTGAGCACGGCTCGGTCGACACCTGGCGCTCTCCGCGTGACCGCGCGCTCGCCAGCTGTGACTCGACGACCGCGGTGGGTATCGCGAAGCCGCCCGGCCGGTCGGTGCCGGTGATCGACGCGAACACCGTCGCGACGACCCGACCCGCGGCGTCGACCACCGGGCCGCCGGAGTTGCCGGGACGCACGCGCCCGCGCAGCGAGGTGATACTGCGGGTCACGGGCCCGTTGCCGTACGCGTCCTCGGTGCTGAACGTCTGCGTGTCGCCAACCCGCGCCGGCTCGGCGTCGAACAGCCCGTCGAGCGGGAAGCCGACGATCGCGGCCGAAGAACCGGTGCGAGCCCCGACTGCCACCCGCAGCACCGGCGCCGACAGACCGCCGACCCTGAGCACCGCGATGTCGTTGTGCGGGTCGAAGTCGACCGCTACCGCCGGCAGTTGCGCTCCCTCGCCGCCCAGCTGCACCCTGGTGTCGGTCTCACCCGCAACCACGTGTGCGTTGGTCACGACCAGTCCGGGGGCCGCCACCCACCCGCTGCCCTCGATCCCCAGTCCGCAGGCCGTACCCAGAATCCGCACGACCGAGGCGCGCGAGGCCTGGACTCCCCGTGAGGACAGGATGCTGCGCGTCGGCGCGGGCACGTCCGCTGCCGGGCCGCGGACCGAGGGCAGCGGATCGATCCGCGCCAGCGCGTTGAGGATCGGGCCCGACGGAGGCAAGAGCTGATTCAGCTCACGCAGAATCGCCGAGCGCTGGATGTCGGCCCGCAGCGGAGGCGAGCCGGCCGACTGCAGCGCCACCGCCCCGACGATCCAGGCCACGCCGAGACCCACGCAGGCCGTGAAGGCGGCGCCGAGCAGTCCGTCGATCGCGCGCAGGCCCGGCAGCCGCAGCGCCGCCCGGACATGCACGCCGACTCCCTCAAAGCCACTGGCGAGCACCCCGCCGGCCAGCAGCGCACCGACTAATCCGAACACGGGCGCGTACTGCGATCGGTCGCCCCCGCTGAGCACCAGCCGCGCCAGGCGCGTGCCCACGAATGCGCCGAGGACGAAGCCGACCAGCGACATGGCACCCACGATGAATCCCTGCAGATAGCCGTAGAAGGCCAGCAGGACCGTGAAACCGACAATCAGCCAGTCGACACTCGTCATCGGCTGGAGAGTAGTCAAGCGCGGACGCGGCTCGCATCTTCTACCGTTCCGAATTGAGGTGGTATCTGGAGGTGTTATTGCGGCGAGCGCGCCGCGACCCGCACGGCGCAACGTCCGGCGTCGGCGGCTACTCACTCGGGCCGCGCCTCTGGGTGTGCTGGCGGTGATCGCGTTCGCCGCGGGAGCGGTCTGGGCGACCGTGCCCGGTCGCGCCGAGCGGCGGTTGGTGACCCGCTACGTCACCGCGTGGGAACACGACGAGTACGGCCAGATGTACCGGCTGCTTGACCCCGCTTCGCGCCGGCGCACCTCTGAGGCCCGGTTCGCCACCGAGCTCAGCTCCGCGGCGGCGACCGCCACGCTTGACTCCGTGAAGGTGATCCACGTCGGCAGCCGCGCCGGCGACGCGATCCCCGTCTCGATGCGGGCGCGAACGAGGATCTGGGGAACCCTGCGGGAGACCGTCGACGTGCCGCTGATCGGGAGCGGCTCCAGCGCCACCGTGCAGTTCACGAGCGCGCTCCTGTTCCCGGGACTGAGGCCCGACGAGCGCCTGACGCGGCAGATCAGGTTTCCGCCACGAGCCGCGCTGCTGGCCAGCGACGGGACACCATTGGCCGAGGGTCCGAATCGCAGCTCACCGATCCCGGATGTCGCCGATCAGATCGTCGGCACGCTCGGCCCGATCCCGAGCAGCGAAACCGCCCGGTACGCGGCGGCGGGCTATCCGTCCAGGGCGCAGGTGGGTCAGGACGGGCTCGAGCTCGTGTTCGAGCAGCAGCTCGCCGGCACCCCCGGCGGACTGCTGCTCGCCGGTCACCGCGTGTTGGCCCGCGCCCGACCAGTGGCGGCGAAGGCGATCACGACCACGATCGTGCCGTCGCTGGAGCTCGCCGCAGTCGCCGCGATGGCCGGCCGCTACGCGGGCATCGCGGTGATGAACCCACGCACCGGCGGGCTGCTGGCGCTGGCCGGCATCGCCTTCTCCGCGCTGCAGCCGCCCGGCTCGACGATGAAGATCATCACCACGACCGCCGCGCTCAACGCGGGCATCGTCACGCTCGGCACGACGTTCCCGATCCAGACCTCGGCAACGATCGACGGCTTTGCGCTGCAGAACGCGGGCGGCGAGGCGTGCGGCGGCACGCTGCTGAACGCGTTTGCGGTGTCGTGCAACTCCGTGTTCGCGCCGCTCGGGGTCAAGCTGGGCGCGGCCCGGTTGGTGGCGATGGCCGAACGGTTCGGCTTCAACCACCCCTCCTCGATTCCCGGCGCGGCCGAGAGCCTGATCCCTTCCGCGAGCACGATCGGTGACGACCTGGCCGTCGGCTCGTCGGCGATCGGGCAGGGCATGGTCCAGACCACGGCGCTGGAGATGGCCGACGTCGGGGCGACGATCGCGATGGGCGGCCGGCGGCCGATCCCCACCCTGCTGGCCCATCAGAGCCCACACTTCGTGCGCGTCACCAGCCGGCACGTCGCCGGTCTGGTCCAGCGGATGATGGTGGCGGTGGTGCAATACGGCACCGGCACGGCGGCGCAGATCCCCGGCGTGACCGTAGCCGGGAAGACCGGAACGGCGGAGCTGCGCAACACGACCGACCCCAAAAACCCGAACGCAAGCTCACCGCAGAACACCGACGCCTGGTTCGTCGGCTACGCCCCCGTCGGTCGAGTGCGGTTTGTCGTCGGCGCGCTGTTCCCAGCGCAGGGGGCGGGCGGCGCCACCGCCGCCCCAGCCGTCGCGCAGGTCCTGACCGCCGCCCTGCAGACGCACTGAGACGCTAGCCGTGGTACGCCGCGGCGACCACGCTCGGCGCAAACGTACCCTGCGTCCAGGCGGCGAGTGCCTCGTGCTTGGGCCCGAACGAGACGGCGAGATCCGAGGCGTAGGTGGTGGTGGAAAGCACCCGAGTGGGGCCGAAGCGGGCGCGGGCCGGTTGGCTGACCGCCGCGACCGGATGACCGAGTCTCACCCATCCGACGAGCGCCTCGCCGGTCGGACCCACGGACAGTGACGGCGTCTGCGACGCGTCGATCGAACCCAGGGACACCGGTTGGACGAAGGTGCCCTTGGCGCCACGCGCCGACACCTGGAGCGTGCACGAACCGTTGCCCTGGCAGATCTTCCAGGCGATCGCCTGGTCGCCGCGGGCGTCGCCCGCGAACGTCAGGCCGGAAGCCATCTGCCCCGCGGGCGAGAGCGCGCGCACCTGCGGCCGCGAGCTGACGTCGGCCGCCTCGGTCTCGGTGTGGTAGTTGCCGCGGTTGTCAAACCAGCTCTGGATCCACGCCAGGGTCGGCACCGACCCGCGAGCGGCGACGGCCAGCTCATCGATCCGGCGCGTGGATGGGAGCGTGACCAATGCACGGGCACGGCGTGGGGCGCTCAACCGCGAGCCGAAGGCGGCGTAGATGCTCCGCGGCGAGGCTTCACCCGCCGCTCCACTCCCCACCGTCCAGGCGACGATCGACTTCTCGCCCCCCAGGGAGGTCGCCGCCAGAGCCTCAGGGAGATCGGATGAGACGGTGAGCCGGTGAACTCCCGCAAAGCGATTGCCGCTCACCGATTGCGCCGCCCAGACGCCGTTGGTGGTGGCGATCGCCGCCAGCATCTGGCCGTCGGCGAGCGTCACCAGCTGTCCGAGGCTGGTGCCGTTGAGCGCGGTGACGAGCGTGTGGGGTCGGGCGAACGCGCCGCCCGGCCCCACCCGGACGGCCTGCGCCTGGCTACAGCAGCTCAGATCGGCCGGGCTCGTGGCGGTCAGGAGCTCAAGTGAGGAGCCGTCGAACGCTAGTGCGAGCACCTGCTGCGCGCCCGGGACCTGGAGCGGACCGCCAACCGCTCCACCCGGTGATCTCGACGTCACAAATGCGCTCGACAGCGACGGGCTGTCCACATTCTCCACACCGAAGGCGGCCGCGGCGGCACCCCGGGGGGAGAAGGCCAGTGCAACCGGGATCGTGTCGAGCGAGCCCGGCTTGGCGAATTGAAACGGCTTGCTCCATCCTGCCCTGGCCGCAGGTGGCGCGACCCCACCGATGGCCAACGAGACCAGCGCGAGCGAGATCGCTAGCGCTCTGGTCCTGGCCCAGGCCAGACGCGGCCCTTGCGGTGCGCGACCCAGATCCCGACCAGGATCCCCGCGAGCGCCCCGATCAGGATCCCCAGCACGATAATCGTGGCGTTGGCTCCGGCCGGGCGGGTGTAGCCAACGACGAACAGCGGGATCGCGATCGCCGTGAAGACCCCGATTCCGGTGGCCAGCGGGTTGAAGTTGAGGTCGGTGGGCGTCGACGGCGCGTGACCGCTTCGCTCGAGCCGCCGCCACCGGTCCTCGTCGCTCAAAGGTCAAGCGAGATCGTCGCCCAGCGCTGGTTGCTGGGCCCACGGATCTCGAGCGTCAGGGGCCGGTTGGCGTAAGCGGAGTCATCGATCTTGAACAGCAGCAGCCGTCCCTGCGTTGGTCCGAAGCTCGCCGTCGTATCGGGACCCGGCTCGATCCCCAGCGGCTGCAGCGCCTGCTTCGTCCATGCGTAGGGATTGATCTGCGGATTGAGCTTGATCGGGTAGTAGCGATTGGCCTGGGTGTCGACGATGTCGAAGTTGTCGGTGGTCACCTGGGGCTGAGAGGTCTGGTTCTTGGCCCACAGGAAGACGCCGTACCACTCCTGAGTCGACGCCGGCTGGGCGGTGCCCGCGGGCAGGCCGGTGACGTACTGCGAATCCTCGGTGCTGTACTGGTTGAGCTCGCGCGAGACCTGCAGCTGGTAGGTCACTGGGCCGGCGTCGACGTAGCCGCCGTTGTTGTTGGCATCGGCGACGCGCGGGTGGGCCTGCTTGTTTCCGCAGGCGGCCAGCCCGAGCGCCAGCGCCAGGGCGCCGGCCAAGATCCATAGGCGACGGACTCTCACGGGGGCGAAAGTCTAGTGCTTCTCATGCCGAGCGGGCCGCAAGCCGGAGCGCTCGAATGCGCCGGTATTTACGGCGAGAAGCACCAACCCGCCGGGTCTCAGGGGGCCTGCACCGAGGCGCGCCGGCCGCGGTCACGGTTCTCTTCCAGGATCGTTCGCAGCCGCCGCATCGCCTTCGCGGCTTGGCGACGACTCCAAGCGCTCCCGCCAAGCGCCTCCAGGAGCTTGTCCGACAGCTGCACGGGCACCGTCTCCAGGGTGTACTCCACCTTGGTCGTGCCGCCGGGCCCCGGCGAGAGCGTGTAGGTGCCGAGCATGCGAATCCGGTTGTACTTGCCGCCGCGCCCGTGCTCGACGATCCGAAACGGAGGCTGCAGCTCGGCGAAGGTCACGTCCGCCCAGGAGAAACGGTTCATCGGCGCCTTGATCCGAAACCGCGCTCCCGCCCCGGCGCCGTAGGGATCGACGCGGGTCAGGTGCCAGTCGACCAGATAATGGTCGGTGAACTCCGGATGGTTGGCGATGTCCGCCAGGTACTCGAACACCAGCTCACGGGGCTTGGCGATCGTCGTCGAGACGGTGAAGGCATCCACGGCGCTGGATTCTATGGCCGGTCGTGGCGGGCGGCCTCACCGAACGGTGGGCGGGGCGGTGGCGGGGGCTTACGCCGCCCCGGTGGTGGGTGGCGGGGCGGAGCGGAGCGGGCTTACGCCGCGGCGCGCTGGTCGGTGATGCGCATCGTGTGGCCGAACTCAGGGCCGTGCACGGTGTGCGAGTCGGCGGGCTCCTCCCGCTGGAGCTGGCGGCACAGCTCGCAGACGATCAGGCCCGAGCTGTATACGTACACGCGCTCGCCGATCAGCGGCGTGCGATTGCAGTTCCCACAGCGCTCGGAGCCCTCCGATCGCTCGTTGAGGCCGCGCCGCAGGAGCGCCAGCTCCAGTTCCTGGATCTCTCGGACCGAGGTTGCCATCGAGCTGGTCTTCGGCACTCGATGCGCCGTTCCTGCATCGCCGGAAGGGGCGACTTGGCGGATGTTCGGACTCCGGATATGCGGCTATTCGGCCTCCGGATATGTTGGTTTTCCTTTAGGCGCTCTTTGCTGTTAAGGCTATAATCGTCTCTCCAGGTTAGACAGCGAGGCCACTCCGCAGTCCGCAAGCGTGGAGCTGATTCGCCCGTAACAAGGAGACGCTCCATGAAAGCTTGGACTTCTGGAAATGTTGCGGGGACCGGTACTTTTAGATGCACCGAGTGTGAATATGCGCTGTCGCTGGACGCGGTCGATGAACTACCCGTCTGCCCCAACTGCGGCGGTACGGAGTTCGTCAGAGCATCGCTCTTCACGACCGCCCAGAACGTAATCCTCGATCCGGACCCCGAGATCGTGGACGAAGCCTGGCTCGGCGAGCTACGCGATAGGCTGCACGAGCCTGGCCAGTACGTGGCCTACACGTCGGGCGAGGAGGTCGTCGCCTACGCGATCGCGCGGGAATGGACCCGGATCGGGCGCAGTCTCGCCGCCGATATCCGCTTCGACGATCCGACCGTCTCTCGCCGGCACGCGCTGATCGTGCGCCAGCCCGATGGCCTACGGGTGCTCGATGACCGCAGTCTCAACGGGGTATTCGTCAACGGCGAGCGGGTTGAGTGGAGCACGCTGGCGGATGCCGACGAGATCGTCATCGGCCGCCATCACCTGCATTTTCTAGACGTTCCAGCGGTTTCAGGGATGCGGTTCTCCAGCACGTCGGACCGGGACTCGAGCACCAACGCTGTCTGATCGAGGGCGCCGCACAGCAACCTCAGCCGATGGCTGGCGGGAAGCTCGCCGCGCTCTCCTCGCTCGCCTATAGTCCGGCCCGATGACTGCCACGATCGCGGTTCTCTCCCAGAAAGGCGGAACTGGCAAGACGACGACGGTCAGAACCCTGACCGACGTCTTTCGCCGGATCGACCTCAACGTCCTCGCCGTCGACCTCGATCCACAGGGCAACCTGTCGGATTACCTGGATGTCGATCCCGACGCCTCGCCCACGATCGCCGACGTGCTGGCCGGCAGAGTCAAGCCGGCGCAGGCCGTCCACAACGGGATCATCCCCGCAAATCTGGGCCTCGCCGAAGCCGAGCTCCTGCTGGGCGGCAAGATGGGGCGAGAGCTCACGCTGAAGAAGGCGCTGCACGAGGTCAAGGACGGCTACGACCTGGTGCTGATCGACTGTCCACCGGCGCTGGGCCTGCTGACCGTCAACGCGCTGGTGGCCTCGGAGTTCGCGCTCCTGTCGGCCGAGGCGCAGTACTTCGCGATGCAGGGAGTCGAGCAGGCACTGGAGGTGATCGAGCTCGCGCGCGAGAGCCTCAATCCGAGTCTCGAGTGGCTGGGCGTGGTGCTCAACATCACCGACATGCGCACGCGCCATTCGCGAGAGGCGTTCGACAGCTTGCGCGAGCACTTCGGCCAGAAGCTGTTCGACACCACGATCCGCGCCTCGATCGCGTACGCCGAGTCCGCCGAGCGGGCGGTCTCGATCCTGGACTACCGACCTGACCTCGGCGCCGATTACCTCGCCGTCGCCGACGAGCTGCTGCGGCGCCTGCAGATGGAGAGCCCGCGTAAGCGCCTCGCCCGCCTGTCCGACAGCGGGAGCACACAAGCCGCATAGATAGGCGAGTGGTGCCAACCGTAGACAAGCGCTCCTAGGCTGCTCTTACGTGACGTATAGAGACTCGCGCCGTGGCAACTGAGACCTATGCCGCCGCGCCAACCGGCGGGCGCCGGGAGCGCTCTGCGAAACGCGCTGCATCTCGGCGGAGGCGGCATCTCCGGCACGGGGACGCGGACCGCGCTCTGGGTGCTGCTGGCGGACGGCGGTCGGACTTGGCCCCTGAACCCGGACGTCATGCAATCTAGGTCCGCATACGACACACCAGATGACGAACGTACCCGAGGGCGCGCTCTGGCCGCCGCCGGGTCATCAAGCCATAACCAAACCAATCCTTTCCCCAGCGCCGTTTTTCGCCACGCGGCCGCGCAACCACATGGGCCAGCTACTGTGCGTTACAGCTCGCGTACGTCGGCGCCCTGGGACTCAAACGGCGCGCGGATCACGCTCGCCCAGCCCCGCGTGCGCTCGTTGAGCGCCGCCACGACCGCGGCCGTCTGCTCGTAATGAGACCAGACCAGCACGGTCGGCCCCGCGCCGGAGATCGTCGCTCCGAGTGCTCCAAGCGCCGCCGCCTGCTCGAGCAGCTCGGCCGAGCGAGGGTACAGATGGGCGCGATAGGGCTGGTGCAGGCGGTCGGCCAGCCCGCCGGCGATCAGGTCCCAGTCGCCGCCGCGCAACCCCAGGATCAGCATCGCGGCGTGCGCGACGTTGAAGGCCGCGTCGCCGATCGGTACGCTCGCCGGCAGTGCCGCCCGCGCCTGTTCGGTGCGGACCGGCTCAGAGGGCACGACGAGCACGGCCTCCAGCCCCATCGGCGCCTCGAAGCGGTGAACCCGAGGCCCGTCGCAGACGACGAAGCCCCCGTGCAGAGCGGCGGCGATGTTGTCCGCGTGGCCCTCCAGCTCGACGGCCAGCGTGCCGATGTGGGCGTCGAGCTCGAACAGGTGATCGGCGGCCATCAGACCCGCGACGATCGCGGCGGAACTGGAACCCAGGCCGCCGCTCAACGGGATCTTCGACGAGATCCGGAACTCAAAGCCGTCGGCCGGATGCAGCGCCTCGAACGCGCGCACGACCAGATTGCTGCGGTCGAGCGGCACATCCAGCAAGCTGATCACAGCGAAGGAACCCGTCTCCACCACCTCCAGCTCCAGGTGCAGCGCGAGGGCGGCCGCCAGCACGTCGAAGCCGGGACCCAGGTTCGCCGAGGAGGCCGGTACGCGCACCAGCCGCCGGCGCCCGAGCGTCACCCCAGGACCGCCCGCTCGATCGCGCCGAGCTCAGGATCGGACGGCACCACGCCACCCGCGTGGGCGAGCGCGGTCTGGGGATCCTTGAGGCCGTGGCCGGTGAGCACGCAGGCCACGCGCTGAGCCCCGTCGACCCCGTGAACAATCAGGCCGGCGACGCTGGCCGCCGAGGCCGGCTCGCAGAAGATGCCCTCGCTGGCGGCGAGGAACCGGTACGCCGCCAGGATCTGCTCGTCGGTGACGGCCCGCACGGCCCCGCCGGAGGAGGTCATGGCGTCCATCGCGTCCTCCCAGCGGGCCGGGTTGCCGATCCGGATCGCGCTGGCGATCGTCTCAGGATGGGCGACGGGCGCACCGTGGACCAGCGGCGCCGCGCCCGCCGCCTGAAAGCCGAACATCCGCGGGCGCTGGCCGGCCTCGGTGAAGCCGCGCCAGTAGGCGGTGATGTTGCCCGCGTTGCCGACCGGGATGCAGACCGCGTCGAGCTCGTCGTCGAGCGCCTCCAGCAGCTCGAAGGCGGCGGTCTTCTGGCCCTCGATCCGGAACTCGTTGACCGAGTTGACCAGCGCGATCGGATGGCGGCGCGCAAGTTCGCGCACGAGCTCGAGCGCCTGGTCGAAGTTCCCCCGCAGCGCGATCACGCGAGCGCCGTGCATCAGCGCCTGGGCCAGCTTGCCGGTCGCGATCTTGCCCTCGGGCACGATCACCGCTCCTCGCAATCCCGCACGAGCTGCATAGGCGGCGGCAGAAGCCGCCGTGTTTCCGGTCGAGGCGCAGACGATCGTCTGCGCTCCCTCGCGCACCGCGGCCGACACCGCGCAGGTCATGCCCCGGTCCTTGAACGAGCCGGTCGGATTGGCGCCCTCCAGCTTGCACCAGACCTCCGCGCCGACGCGTTCGGAGAGCCGAGGCGCGAACACCAGCGGCGTGCTGCCCTCCTGCAGCGACACGATCGGGTCCTCGGGCGCGAACGGCAACCGGTCTCGATAACGCTCGATCACTCCAGGCATAGGCGTCGGAGCATGTCAGAGCGGCCGCCGACGCCGCGCGTCGCCGCCTACCCGGCCTGGTGCATCACTGGTCGAGCTCCAGCACGACCTTGCCGGTCGCGCCGCGGCTGTCGAGCAGCTCGAGCGCATCGGCGGCTCGCTGCAGCGGATAGCGCGCGCCGACCAGCGGATCGACGACGCCCCGCTCGATCATCTCCGCCAGCGCCGCGCCGATCTCACGGCACAGCTGCGGCTTGCCCATCACGTAGGCCCCCCAGCCGGCCCCGATCACCTCGGTGTTGTTGAGCAACAACCGGTTGACCTTGACCTCCGGGATCGAGCCGCCGGTGAACCCGACCACCACCACGCGTCCGCCCTCGCGCAGCGAGCGCAGGCTGTCGGTGAAGCGATCCCCGCCGACCGGATCGAGCACCAGGTCAACGCCGCCGCCTGACCATTCCCGGGCCTCGTCCTTCCAGGCGCCGTTGGAGCGCACGACGTGATCGGCGCCGGCCTGGCGCGCGACGCGCTCCTTCTGATCGCTGGACACGACCGCGAGCGTCCTGGCGCCAAGCGCGCCGGAGACCTGCAGCGCCGCGGTGCCCACGCCACCGGCGCCGCCGTGGACGAGCACCTTCTCGCCCTCATGCAGGCGGCCGCGGAGCTTGAGCGCGAAGTACGCCGTGTGGTAATTGAGCACCAGGCTGGCCCCCTGGGCGAAGTCGAGCTGCTCCGGCAGCGCGAAGCAGAAGAACGCCGGGGCGACCGCCACCTCGGCAAAGCCGCCCAGCATGCACAGGGCGGCGACGCGGTCTCCGGGGGCGACCTCGGCGTCGGCCGGGGCGCAGCGCACGACGCCGCCGACCTCACTGCCGGGTACGAACGGCAGCGGTGGCTTGAGCTGGTACTCCCCGCGGGTCTGCAACAGCTCAGGGAACGACACGCCGGCGGCGTGCACGTCGATGATCACTCCACTGCCCGGGGTGAGCATGTGCGAGGCCTCCGGCTCGGGGACCTCCACGAGCTTCAACGCCGTCTGGGGCCCGGTCAGCTCGGTGATCGCCATCGCTCTCACGGGCGCGGGATCCTAGTGCACTAGCCGTACTCCGCCTCGAGCACCCGGATCGCCCGCGGCGGCGCGCGCAGGATGTCCAATCCGGCGATCAGGTCCATCGCGCCGGTGAAACGCGACTCGAGCACCGGGTGGACGACCATCACCAGCCGAGCCTGCTTGCCCATCCCCTTCTGCACGACCGACTTGACCGACACGTCCTGGAGGGCCAGCACCTGCGCCACCTGGGCCAGGACCCCCGGCTCGTCGGCCACCTCCAGATACAGGTAGAAGGCCGAGACGACGTCGCCGACGATCTCCAGCACCTCCATCGTCGGGGGCGTCGAGGCCGGCGGGATCATCGCGCTGATCACGTCCCCGAGTACGGCGCTGGCCGTCTGCGGGCCACCGGCGCCGGGGCCCGACATCGTGATCTCGGTGATCGCCTCCGATTCGACCGTAACCGCGTTGAACGGGCCGTTGATCGACGCCAGCGGATGACCCGGATACAGGAACGCCGGGTGCACGCGCACCGACAGCGCGGGGCCGATCCGCTCCGCGGTCCCGATCAGCTTCAATCCGAGTCCGAGCTCGCGGGCGTATTCCAGGTCGTCGGGCTGGATCAGCTCGATTCCCTCGTAGCGAACCTGATCGATGTGAACGGGCGTGTCGAATGCCAGCCGCGCGAGGATCGCCATCTTGGCCGCCGCGTCACGGCCGTTGACGTCATCGGAGGGGTCAGCCTCGGCATATCCGAGCCGCTGCGCCTCGGCCAGGGCCTGGGCAAAGGTGGCGCCGGTGCGCGCCATCTCGGTCAGGATGAAGTTGGTGGTCCCGTTGACGATCCCGTGCACGCGGTCGATCGTCGCGCCGGCCAGCGATTCCTGCAGAACGCGGATCACCGGCACGACGCCCGCCACCGACCCCTCAAAGCGCAGCTGCACACCCTGGCGGCGCGCCTCGTCCCACAGCTCCTCGCCGTGCTGTGAGAGCAGCTGCTTGTTGGCGGTGACCACGTGACGCCCGGCACGCATCGCCCGCAGCAGGTACTCGCGGGCCGGGTCGATGCCCCCGATCAACTCGACGATCAGGTCTGAGTTCTCCAGGATCTGATCAAACGAGCCGGCGCTGCGGGTCAGCACTCCTGACAGCTCGGGGCGCAGCCCGGTGATCCGGGCCACCCGTTCGGCATGCTGTGGCAGCTGCGAGGCGAACGCGGCCCCGACGGTGCCGTGGCCGAGCAGTCCGACTCTGAACACCCCCGGCTCGGCGCTCATCTCGCTCCGGCAACGAGATCGTCGACGTCCCGGCGGCTCAGGTCGGCGTAGGTCTCACGGCGCACCACGACCCGGGCGTTTCCGTCACGGCAGAAGATCACCGGGGGACGAGGGACGCCGTTGTAGTTGTTGGCCATCGAGTAGCCGTAGGCGCCGGTCACCGGGGTGACGAGCACGTCGCCGGGCACCGGGTCCGGGAGCGGAGCGTCCCGCACGATCACGTCGCCGGACTCGCAATGCTTGCCGGCGATGTTGCACCGCTCGGTCGGAGCCGCTAGCGGCCGGTCGGCGATCAGGGCCTCGTAGCGGGATCCGTAGAGCATCGGCCGCAGGTTGTCCGACATCCCGCCGTCCACGGCGACCCAGGTCGAGACGTTGCGCTTGACCGTTTCGACCGTGTAGAGGGTGACCGTCGAGTTGGCCACCAGCGCCCGGCCCGGCTCCAGAAGCAGCCGCTTGTCGCGCCCCAGCTCGTCGTGCACGGTGCCGACGACCGCTTCGACGTAGTCGGAGATCGCGGGCGGGTCCTGGTCGGCCGTGTAGGCGACGCCGAGTCCGCCGCCGATGTTGTAGACCGGGAAGTCGCCGAGCGCGGCGACCGTGCGGACCGCCGCACGGAACGGCTCGAGCTCGAACAGCTGAGATCCGATGTGGAAGTGCAGCCCGACCAGGTCCAGATGCGGGACGCCGGCCAGGCGGTCGATCGCCTGGCGCGCCTCGCTCACCGAGAAGCCGAACTTCGAATCGGCCTGGCCGGTCGAGATCGCCCGGTGGGTGTCCCCCGCGACGTCGGGGGTCACGCGCAGCAGCACGTTCTGACGACGGCCGTGCTCGGCCACGATCCGCTCCAAACGGTCGAATTCGTGTAACGAGTCCAGCACGATGTGGCCAACGCCCGCGTCGAGCGCCTCGCGCAGCTCGGAAACCGACTTGGCGTTGCCGTGGAAGTAGATCCGGGCCGGGTCGAAGCCGCCGCGCAGGGCCAGGGCCAGCTCTCCCCCCGAGGCCACGTCGCAGGCCAGCCCCTCCTCGGCGAGGACCCGGTACATGGCGGTGCAGGGAAACGCCTTGGAGGCGAACAGCACGTCGAAATCGGCATGGCGGGAGCCCAGCTCTTCGACGAACGTCCGCGCCCGCGAGCGGACGTCGTCCTCGGCGACGATGAACGCCGGCGTGCCGAACTCGCGCGCCAGCTCGACGGCATCGCAGCCGCCGATCTCCAGCCGCCCGCGTTCATCGACGCGCGAGCCGAGCGGGAAGACGTGGGACAGCTCTAGCTCCGGCGTGGTCATCGACGCGAACGATAGGGTTTGCGGGGCTTGCGGCGCCTGCGCACAGTGACACCGGTTCTTCCGGCTGAGTCCGGCACCGACCACGGGCTCGCCTACACGGTCTGGATGCCGGCCGGCGAAGCGCCGCCCCGAGGGGGTGTGGTGATCCTGCATGGGGCGGGGTCCTGCAAGGAGAACCATCACGACTTCGCCCGCGCGGTGATCGCCCTCGGCCTGGCGGCGATCGTCTTCGATCAGCGCGGGCACGGCCAGAGCGAGCGGCCGATGGACGGACGGGCGCTCGACGACGTGGCGACGATGGCGAGGCTGCTGCGTGACCGGATCGGCTCCGGCGGCGCGCCGCTGGCGCTGCGCGGATCGAGCATGGGCGGCTACCTGGCGATTCTCGCCGCGGCCGGCGTCGGCGCCCGGGCCGTGGTGGCGATCTGCCCGGCCAGCACGGAGGGACTACGCCGCGGGCTGGCGGCGAACACGCTGGATCTCGATGCCGACCGCGACGCGCTCGATGCGCTGCTGGCCACGCACGATCTGGGACTCGCCGTGGCCGAGCTGCGGGTCCCGCTGTTAGTGCTGCACGCCGAGGGCGACGAGCAGGTGCCGATCGAGCACTCGCGGGAGCTGGCGACCCAGATGCGGGCGCCCGGCAGCCGCCTGATCGCGATTCCCGGCGGTCATCACCGCTCGATCCAGCACGACCAGGAGCTGCAGGCGGTCAGCCTGCGGTTCATCGCGCGAGCGCTGCTCAAAGCCCGCTGAGCGCGCCGCCGAGTGCGCCGGACACATTGGTTGCGCGATTGTCTTGAGCTTCATCGAGTTTCTTCAGCCCCCGCTTAGCCGGTCTGACAACATCTAAGATATGGCGCAATCCAGATCATTCGGCCGCGACACCGGACTGCAGGTCCGCATGGCGCTGACCCTGTTCCTGCTCGGCCTCGTCTACGCGGTCCTGGTGGCGGTGCTGATCGCCTCCGGCGCCGGCGCGCTGACGATCGCCGTAATCGCCGGCGTGCTGTTCCTGGTCCAGTACTTCACCTCCGACAAGATCGCGCTGCTCTCGATGGGCGCCCGCGAGGTGACCCCTCAGGACCAGCCGCAACTGCACGCGGCGATCGACCGACTCTGCATCCAGGCGAACCTGCCCAAGCCGCGCGTGGCGATCGCCCAGACCCCGATGCCCAATGCGTTCGCAATCGGCCGATCGCCGAAGACCGCCACCGTTTGCGCGACCACCGGACTGCTTGCCCTGCTCAAGCCCGGAGAGCTCGAGGCGGTGCTCGCCCATGAGCTGACCCACGTTCAGAACCGCGACGTGCTCGTGATGACGATCGCCAGCTTCTTCGCCGCGATCGCTTCCTTCATCGTGCAGATGGGGTTCTGGTTCGGCGGCATGTTCGGCGGCGACAACAACGAGGAAGGGCCCGGCGTGATGGTGGTGATCCTCGTTTCCGCGGTCGTGTATGCGATCTCGTTCGTGTTGCTGCGGACGCTGTCGCGCTATCGCGAGTTCGCCGCCGACCGCGGCTCGGCGATCATCACCGGCCGCCCCAGCGCGCTGATCTCGGCGCTGTACAAGATCGAGGGCAGGATGGACCAGATCCCGCTGCGCGACATGCGTGCCGCCTCGGGCGGATTGGCCGCGTTCTACATCTTCCCGCCCAAGGCCAAGCGGACGATCTCAAGCATGTTCGCCACCCACCCCTCGCTCGACGCGCGGGTCGCCGCGTTGCAGCGACTCGAGTCACAGCTCCAGGGCACCGCCTAACCGCTCCGCGACGCCGCCTAGCTCCACGCGGTTCGCCGATTTCGGCCACAATCCAGCCTCGATGGGATTTCTTGATGTCCTGACCGGCAAGCGCAAGCTCGCGCAGCCCGCGCCTGACCGGCTGTTCGCGATCAGCACTGCGTACGTGACTTTTGAGACCTCGCTATCGGTCACCACGCGCGGCAGCGCGGCGATCGTGTTCCAGCCACTGTCCACCGCCGACTTCGAATCGATCGTGCGTGACATGGAGGAGGTCGTCAGAGCCACCGCCGGCGACAGCGGCACCACCGTGGACAGCTCGGACGACAGCTACGGGTTCCGCTGGCTGGTCCTGCGCGGCTCGGACTTCGACGACCTCGTGGTGGGGATCAACGCCGTCAGCGGCGCGCTGGAGGCCGGTGGTTACGGCGAGCGCGTCCTGTGCTCGGTGTTCGCGTTCTCCGATTCCCATCAGCGCCCGCTCTACTGGATCTACAACTACAAGCGAGGCGCGTTCTATCCGTTCGTGCCGGCGGCGGGCGACCAGCAGCGTGACACCGAGCGCGAACTGGTGCTCAAGGCCCAGGTGGGAAAGGAACTGCCGGTAGAGCAGGAGCTCACACGGTGGTTCCCGCTGTGGGGCATCCCGATCTGAGCGGCGCCCAGCGCTCGTCACGGCCGATCCTGCTCAACGCGCGCGCGGCGGCGCGAGCGACGATCACGGGAGTGGAGCGCTGGACGGCGGAGCTGTTGCCACGGCTCCGCGCCCTGTCGCCTGACCGCTATCTCGTGCTGGCGCCTCCACGGCGCGCCCGGGGCCGGGCGCTGGGCCAGGCCTGGGAGCAGCTGGCGTTGCCGGCACGGGCCGCGCGCGAGCGCTCGTCGCTGATCTTCTCGCCGGCCAATCTGGCGCCGCTGCTGTGGCCGCGCAACGTGATGATGCTCCACGACGCGGCCGTGCTGCGCGAGCCGGGAGCCTATTCACGCAGCTACAGCGCCTGGCATCGGCGCTTCGGCGTGGCCTGCGCGCAGGGTGCGCTGCGGGTGGTGACCGTGTCGGAGTTCTCACGCCGTGAGCTGATCGACCTGGCCGGCATCGATCCGGAGCGGTTGATCGTGATCCGCGGAGGCGTGGATGAGCGCTTCACGCCCGGCTGCGACCACGAGCGGGTGGCGGCCCGGCTGGGGCTGGGGGCGCCCTACGTACTGACTGTCGCCACCGCGGACCGGCGCAAGAACCTCTCGACCCTCCGCGCCTCCGCGCAAGCGCTCAGGCGCCTGGGCCTGGAGCTGGTCTGGGCGGGCGAAGCCAGACCCTACTTTGCGCGGGAGGGCTCGATCGACGGCGTGCGCACGCTCGGCTACGTCGATGACGAGGATCTACCCGGGCTGTATGCGGGCGCGAGCGCGTTCGTGCTGCCGTCGCGCTACGAGGGACTCGGATTGACCTGCCTGGAGGCGATGGCCTGCGGGACTCCCGTCGTGGCGGCCAACCGGGCCGCTCTGCCCGAGACCTGCGGCGACGCGGCGCTGCTGGTCGACCCCGATGACCCGGAGGCGATCGCCGGTGCGGTCATGCTCGCGGTCACCGACGTCGCGCTACGGGCCCGCCTGCGGGAGGCGGGGCTGGTCCGCGCGGCGCTTTACAGTTGGGACCGCGCGGCGCGGGAGACCGATCAGCTGCTGCGTGGCCTGGCGGACGGCTGACCGCCCACCGCACGCCGATCTGGACTTCGCCCGCGCGGGATCCTGGCGCTCAGCCCCGGGATCAGCCCGGGATCAGGCCCTCGCCGCGGAACTCGGACTTGGCCTCGTTCAGTGAGACGTCGGGGGGAGGCAGGATGATGTCCGAGCCGACCAGCTCGTCGTCGGCGATCGGATGGCCCTTGTCGCGCACGAACGCCAGCAGGCGCTCGAACCCGTCACGGAAGCCCTGCTCGTCCTCTGACTCGCAGGCCGCGACGGCCTGGTTGTCGAGCTCGTTGAGCTCCCCGGTGTCGTCGTCGGGGAGCTCGTACTGACCCTCGGTGGAGATCCGGACGATCACGAGGCCTGCTCCTTATCGGATCCAGCGCTCTCGCCGGTCGCCGCGCCGCCGGCCCCGCCGGCCCCGCCGTCGCCGCCGTCGCCG
>ODAK010002395.1_pt1 | contig 19758 bp, 15 predicted proteins | sample 1539591 | NCBI WGS metagenome assembly ODAK01 (sample SAMEA3539303, study PRJEB22396) | soil metagenome | biome: tundra; feature: field; material: soil | place: USA | collected 2010-05 | depth 0.15 m | reverse complement strand
AGCAGGAAGGAATGATCCGCTTGGAGCGCTTCGACTGCGCCGCGAAGGGAATCCGGAACGCTGGCTATTTGGGCAAGTTCTTCGGGCGGAAGCTCGTAAAGATTTTTGTCGAGTGGATCGCCGGGATCGATACGGTTTTGAATTCCATCGAGTCCGGCGAGCAACAGCGCGGAGAAGGCGATGTACGGATTGGCCGCTGCATCCGGCGTGCGAAATTCGATTCGCTTCGATTTCGGGTTCGCGGAGTAGGTCGGAATGCGGATCGCGGCGGAACGATTGCGCGCTGAGTAGGCGAGATTGACCGGCGCTTCGAATCCGGGGACGAGGCGCTTATAACTATTGGTGGTCGGATTCGTGATGCAGGTGAGCGCGGGCGCGTGTTTCAAAATTCCACCGATGAAAAAGAGCGCCATCTCGCTCAACCCGGCGTAACCGTTCCCGGCAAAGAGCGGCTTGTCATCTTTCCAAAGCGACATGTGGGTGTGCATGCCCGAGCCATTGTCAGCAAAGAGCGGCTTCGGCATAAACGTCACGCTCTTGTTGTGCCTCTTGGCCACGTTGCGAATAATGTATTTGTAGTACTGCATCGAGTCGCCCATCACCTTGAGCGGCGCGAAACGGACATCGATCTCGGCCTGGCCGGCGGTGGCAACTTCGTGATGCTGTTTCTCGATCGCGACGCCCGCTTTCTCGAGCTCGAGGCACATTTCGTTGCGAATGTCCTGCAACGTGTCCATCGGCGGGACCGGGAAATAACCTTCCTTCGGGCGAATCTTGTAACCGAGATTGGGAAATTCTTCGCGCGCGCTGTTCCAATGTCCTTCCACGCTATCGACGAGATGAAACGATGAATTGCCTGAGTAGCTGAAGCGCACGTCGTCGAAAATGAAAAACTCCGCCTCCGGCCCGAAGAACGCGGTGTCGGCGATTCCCGTGCTCTTCAAATAAGCTTCCGCTTTCTCCGCGACGCCGCGCGGGTCGCGATCGTACGGCTCGCGCGTGATCGGATCGACAATTGTGCAAATAAGACTCAGCGTCGGTTCCGCGTTGAAAACGTCGATCCACGCGCTCGTCGGATCCGGAATCACGAGCATGTCCGACGTGTTAATCGTCCGCCAACCGCGAATGCTCGAGCCGTCGAAGCCGAGCCCTTCCGTGAAAATGTCTTCGTTGTATTCGGTGAGCGTGGTCGTGAAATGCTGCCAGGTGCCTGGCAGATCGGTGAACTTGAAGTCGACCAATTTCACGCCGTTGTCTTTGATCAGTTTGCTAACGTCGGATGCGGTTTTTGCTTTGGACATGTGGTGTGTTGAGTAGTTGAGGGTTGAGGAGTTGAGAATTCTAATTACTAAATCGTTAATTCACTAAATCGCTGAATGGCGTCGAAGCGCAACTCGCCCGACGCTGGTTCGCTTGTTGGAAGTAAGTTTGGCGATCGAGCGGGCTCTTCACACCGCGTTCTCGCCGATTTCTTCCGTGCGGATTCGCACTGCATGTTCCACCGGGAGCACGAAAACTTTTCCGTCGCCGATCTTGCCGGTCTTGGCCGCGGCCACCACCACGGTAACGGCTTTTTCCACCATTTCATCCGCGAGCACGACTTCGACTTTCACTTTAGGCAGGAAATCAACGGTGTATTCGCTGCCGCGATAGATTTCGGTGTGACCTTTCTGGCGCCCGAATCCCTTCACCTCGGTCACGGTCATCCCTTCGATGCCCAGCTCGGCGAGGGCTTCCTTAACTTCCTCGAGCTTGAATGGCTTGATGATCGCTTCCAGTTTTTTCATGCGAGGTAAACTTGCGCCGACGAACCGTTTTGCAATCGGAATCGGAGAGCGAATCGCGGCACGCGCTCTCTTAGCAATGTCGCGCGGCAAACGCAATCACGAAATTTTGCGGCAGATCCGCGTGTCATCCTGAGGTCGCCACGGCGACCGAAGGATCTCACAATAGCCGTTTTGGCCCACGCGAATCGATAAAGTGCAAAGTGTTGTGCGAGGTCCCTCACATCCGTTCGGGATGACAGACCTCGCATGCCTCGTGAATTTGACGTTGCCGCCTTCGCCGAGTTTATAATGCGTTCAGATGCCCCGCGACTCCTTCGTTCACCTCCACCTGCATACCGAATACTCGCTCCTCGATGGCGCGGTGCGGATGAAGGAGCTGATGAAAAAGGCGGCGGAATTCAAGATGCCCGCGGTCGCGGTGACAGATCACGGCAATCTTTTCGGCGCGATTGAGTTTTATCAAGAGGCGACCAAAGCCGGGATCAAACCAATCATTGGCTGCGAAGCCTACATCGCACCGGGATCGCACAAAGATCGGCCGAATTCGATGCGCGACGCGGCGTATCATTTCACTTTGCTGGCGCAAAACGAAACCGGATATCGCAATCTGGTTAAACTCATTTCCACCGCGCATCTCGATGGGTTTCACTACCGGCCGAGGATCGATAAGGAGCTTTTGGCCACGCACTCCGCGGGTTTGATCGGCCTGAGCGGTTGTCTCGCCGGCGAAATCAATTCCGCGATTCAAGCGAACAAGCTCGACCATGCGAAACAGGCCGCGGCTGAGTATCGCGACATTCTCGGCGCGGAAAATTTCTTCATCGAGCTGCACGATCACGGAATCGAGGAGCAACACCGATGCAATTGTGTGCTGCCGCAACTCGCGAAAGATCTCGGTGTCGGCCTAGTCGCCGCGAACGACGTGCATTTTCTGCGGCGAACCGATCACGAGGCGCACGACGTGATGCTTTGCATCGGCACCGGCAAAATGGTGCAGGACGAGAAGCGCATGCGTTACGTGCCGGAGCTTTATTTCAAATCTCCGGAGGAAATGCGCGAGTTGTTCCGCGATTTTCCGGAAGCAATCTCGAACACGCTCGAAATCGGCGAACGGTGCCATCTCGATCTGGAATTCGGCCGTTCGAAATATCCGGAGTATACGGTGCCGGAAGGGAAAACGCGCGAGGGCTATCTGCGGGAACTTTGCGAGAAAGGTTTGCACGAGCGTTACGGCGAGCGCGCTGGCAGCGATAACCAAATTCAGGAGCGTCTGCAGCGCGAGATCGAGATTCTCGAGAAGACCGGTTTCGTCAGCTACATCCTCATTGTTTGGGACTTCATCCATTTCGCGAAGGGACGCGGCATTCCGGTGGGGCCAGGCCGCGGTTCGGCGGCCGGCTCGATGGTGGCCTACGTGATGGGCATTACCGACATCGATCCATTGCAATACGGATTGATCTTCGAACGCTTTTTGAATCCCGATCGCGTTTCTCCGCCCGACATCGATGTGGATTTTTGCGAAGCGCGGCGGGGTGAAGTGCTCGAATACGTTCGCCAAAAATACGGCGAACGCCGGGTCGCGCAGATCATTACCTTTGGAAAATTGAAAGCGAAGAGCGTGGTGCGCGATGTTGGACGCGTGATGGGCATGAGTTACCGCGATGCCGATCGGATCGCGAAGATGATATCGAACGATCTCAATACCACACTTGATTCCGCTGTTGAAAAAAATCCCGAGTTGAAACGCGCGCTCGCGACCGAAGAACCGACTCGACAGTTGTGGAATCACGCAAAAATTCTTGAAGGACTGTCGCGCAATGCCGGCGTGCATGCCGCGGGCGTGGTTATCGCCGATCGCGATTTAACCGACTACATCCCGCTCTGCCGCGATGTGAAGGGCAACGACATCGTGAGCCAATACGCGATGAATCCGCTCAACGATCTCGGGTTGCTCAAAATGGATTTCCTTGGGCTCAAAACGCTGACGGTGATCGAGGACACCCTCACGCTCATTCGCAAACGCGAACCGAGTTTTTCGCTCAAGAACATTCCGCTGGATGATCCGGCCTCTTTTGCTCTCTACAATCGCGGCGAAACGATCGGTATTTTCCAAGTGGAGTCGGGCGGCATGACCGGTTTGTCGAAGCAATTTGACGTGCGCAAACTCGACGACATCATCGCATTGATCGCGCTCTATCGGCCGGGGCCAATGGAACTGATTCCCGAGTTCCTAAGAGCGAAGAAGGGAATTGCGCCGATCAAATATCTGCACCCGTTGCTCGAGGAAATTTGCGCCGACACTTATGGCGTAATGATTTACCAGGAACAGGTGATGGCCGCGGCGAGCAAACTGGGCGGCTACACTTTAAGCCAGGCCGATCTACTCCGGCGCGCCATGGGCAAGAAGGACAAGGAGAAGATGGCGAAAGAGCGCAAGAACTTCATCGAAGGTTGCGCGCGCACGAATAAAATTCCCGAGAAGAAGGCAAACGCGATTTTCGATTTGCTCGAAAAGTTTGCCGGCTACGGATTCAACAAGAGCCACAGCGCCGCTTACGGAGTGATCAGTTATCAGACCGCTTATCTCAAGGCGAATTATCCGGTTGAATTTATGGCCGGATTGCTGAGCAACGAAATCAATAACACGGACAAGATTTCAATTTTCGTGGGTGAATGTAAGCGGATGGGCATCTCGATTTTGCCGCCGGACATCAATCGCAGCGGGTTGAAGTTTCTGCCGGAGGCTGTAGCCGGGATCGCTGATCCCGGTGACGCAAAGGCTAATCTTGGAGCAGCCGGGGTCAGCGACCCCGGCTACAGACAGAAAGCCATTCGCTACGGTCTGGCTGCGATCAAGCACGTGGGTGAGGGCGCGATGGAATTGTCGATCCAGGAACGGGAGCGAGGAGGAGAGTTTACTTCGCTGGAAGATTTTTGTGGACGGCTTGGTTCGCGTATCGCCAATCGGAAGATGCTTGAAAGTCTGGTCAAGACAGGTGCGTTCGATTTTCTCGAGCGTGAACGCGCCGAGCTTTTTGCATGCATTGACGAAGCGCTGGCCGCTTCCGCGGCGGCCCATCGCGATCGTGCCGCCGGACAAGTTTCGCTTTTCGGAGACCTGGCGCCGGAAGTTTCATCGCGCCGAAGATCGGTGATCGCCTGGAGCCAGCACGAAAAGATGTCTTACGAGAAAGAGCTTCTCGGCTTTTACGTGACCGGTCATCCGCTGGATGCATACGTCGATATTATTGCGCGCGGGAATTATCAAACCATCGGATCGCTGGCTGCGCTCGCCGATCGCAGTCAGTTCAAAATCGTCGGCGCGATCGCGCAGGTCGAAAAAAAGTTCACGCGGAAAGAGGGGAAACCATTTGCCGTGTTATGGCTGGAAGATCTCACCGGCACACTTGAGGTGGTGGTTTGGAATGAAACGTACGTTCAGGTTTCCGACTCTCTCCTCGCCGGCCGAGTCATCGGCGTGCGCGGGACAATCGACAAACGCGACGAATCGCTGCGGGCGACGGCGCAAAAGATCAAAGTCTTGACGCACGAGAAGACGAACGAAATTTCTTCCAACGGTGGTTCGGAAGAAACTCCTGCTGTGTTGTTGCAGTTCTCGATCGCAACAACCGCGGAGGAGCTTCGCGAAGTGCGCGAGATTTTATCGAGTTCGCCGGGACGCCGTCCGGTCCAGCTACTTTTTGGCCGCACCGGCGGCGAGCCGCTTCGCGTTGAAGCGGGCGCGGATTTTCATGTCGATCTTACGCGCGATCTCGAAGAGAAGCTGGCGAAGTGGCTCGTGACGGCGAAGAGCGAGCGCGAGGTGACGGTCGATCCAACGCCAGCCTAACGGCGCTTCGCTCGCTTCCGTGGTTGAACGGGTCCTGGCCGAGAATGCGCGCCGAACGCTAATGATTTCTCGCCCGTACTATCACCGAAACAGAGTCGAACTACTCGTGTCGCTCCGCCCTCTTTTGCGTTAACCGACCAATCGCCTTTAGAGAGGCTTCCGCGAAACTCCAGTTCTTCGATCGGCGGTGCCAACGTGAGGCCAACGGGCGTAAACTCAATTCTACTGGCGCAATCGATTGTCTGAGTCGCGAGATCAAAGATCGGTAGCACCGCCACAGTCTTGATCGAAAGGTCGTTTGCATCGTGAAGATCGATTTCTCCACGAAATGACAGATCGACATCTTTCGTCGCCAAATTCAAGAAATCGATCGATGCGCGATCTCCGTTGAAAGTGAGACGGCCATTGGTCTCTATAAGATTCATCGGAGCGTTCGCTAATTTTCCGCTGAGCAACTGCAGGTCGCCGGCGATGCGCGGATGTTGCAAGGTTCCGGAAAGGGAAAGCTTGCCGCTCAAAATCCCTTCGCGAAAAATCTCCGGACGAAAGTATTGCGGTGCGTTTGCTAGAAAGACGGACGGGAAATCCAGCGTGAGCTTGAGCGGCGAGATGAGGAAAGCGTTCCAGTCTGCACCAATCTGTAGCGGAAAGTTTGCGGTGAAATTGAGCGGGCTAGAACCGGGCAGATTTACAATACCGCGCGCGTCCCAAATTCCCGAGTCGATCGTTACCTGAATCTCGGCCGGCGTTGGTTTCGAATCGACCGTGATGAATTTGCCGAAGATCGACAAGTAATCCGACAAATTGCCGATGGAAACGCTCAGCGTGCCGGAATAATCGTGCCCATGCGACATGTCGATCTTGCCTTGCGCGTGGACGAAATCTTTTTTCCGATTGAGTTCCAACTGCTCGATCTCGAGCTCGGCGGCCTTCAAGTTCAATCCGACGTTCAAGAGGTCGATCGGGGTCTTGAAAATCGTAAGCGACTTGCCACTCGCGGCCAAGCGCCCGACGAGTTTTCGATCGCGCGCGTTCAGTGTTCCGTTGATCGCGATCTGACCCGCAAAATCTCCGGGCTCGGCTCCAAAGAGACCGGCGAAATCGCCGAGGTCGTGAATCGAAGCGGAGATGTCGCCGTGAAAATCCGGACGCAACCAATCGGATGAGTTGGAAGGAAGGGCGCCTTCGCCGCTCATGGTCAGCTGATTGTCGCGCTGCTTTACGTAAAGCTGCTGCAGCTGGATCTGGCGATTGTAGAGCGCCGCGCCGAGCATGATGATTTCGGACGTTCGTCCCGCCCAACTAGAATCGGTGAGTTCGATCCAAATGGAAGCAGTAGCGTGCGGCAGATCGCGCGTATCACCGTGAAAGGTGAATTTGCAGGCGTGAAGCAAGCCTTCGATCGGACTGGTAAAGCCGAGCGCTTCCGACGTCTGCGCGAGCGATGCTTGCGCAGCTGAGCCCGCGATGCTCCAGACGGAATGCCGGTGGCGCCATTCATTGGAGACGCTGGCGCGGAGTTTTCCGCCGAACGTGTCGAAGTCAACTTCGATGCCGACGCGTTGGCTTCCCAGATGCGACAAATCCATCGTCATCGACTGGAGAGCGAGACCGCGGGCCAGCGCCACGCCGCCCAAAGTCAGGCGGTTGTCGTGCCAGCCGGTGGCGCCGTTTAGATTGGAAAAGGTTTGGCGGAATAACGGGGAGGCAATCATGAGTTCGCCGACCTTGAGGCGGCCGGCTTCAATCTGGCTCGCGGAAAGAGAAGTGTTCCGCAGCAGGATGATGGTCGATCCGCTTTCAACGCGAAGATCGATCTTGGCCACGTTGAGATTCTCCGGAAGGAGTTTTTGAAGAGTTGGCCAGACCAACCGCGACTTTTCTGTTCCATCTGAAACAGAGCAGTGAGTTTCGACGTGCAATTCTTTAATCGAAAGCGCGCGGATGGCGCGTCCCGAAGCGCCGGTCAAAATTCTGGCGAGTTGAAGATCGACGATCGCCTCCGAGACTTTTACATCAATCCGGCACGGCGCGTTGTTAGCGGATGCGATATGCAAGTTTTGGATCAGGACTGGTCGCAGCAGCGGCGCGTCGACCTTCTCGATCTCAACCTTTAAGCCTTGCCGACGCCCCTGCCACCAGAGCCATGTGCGCACTCCGGTCGCAACCGCCGTGGGCCAGATCCAAAAGACAAAAAGACTGATGAGCACAGCCAACAGGCTCGCTATCAGGAGTCGGCGTCGAAAGGGCATTTACGTCTGATTGCTTTAGCCGCAAAGGCGACAGGGGGAAAGTTTTCTCGCACGCGAAGTTAAGGCAAGAGCTTGCTCGCTATTCCTTTATCACGGGGAAGCCGAAAACCACCCGCACGGGCTGGGGGGCGTGAATGCGTTCGTTCAACTGCTGCTGCAACGCGCGCTCAGCTTGCACGGGCAGACCACTTTCCTCGGCCTTTTGTCGCGCGAGCTGGGGCAAGATCGACAACTCATTCTTCACATCGTCGGCCGAGATTTGATTCCAAAAACCGTTCTCGAACTCGAGCACATCGAGTTGGTCTTGTTCGACGCCGAGAATCTGCGCGTGCGGAACCTGCACCACGATTTCTTCGGGACGCACGTCGACAGCGAGATTTTGTCGCAGATCGAAACCGGCTTTGACCGCGAACGTTCCATGCAACTTGATTCGCTTCGAGCTTCCCGCCCAGGTGTGCGCGAACTCGTGTTCGACCTCGATGCGGCGCGAGACAATCGCCAACTCGCTTCTGGTCGTGGTTTGTTCCAGATAGACGCGATTGTTGATCGTGATGCGCGGTTGCAAATGCGCGACATCGACAAAGGCCGAGCGCAAATCTTTTCCAAGGCGCTCGAGCTCAGCTGTACTCTGCTTCGCCGTTCGCGCCGGCCAGCTTTCCAAACGCAGGAAAACGAGAACAACGACGGCGGCGGCGACGACAACAACAAGCATGATCGCGGCGGGCCAGGAGATTCGGCCATTCGCCTCCGGGCTTTTTTTCATGAGGCGTACCTTCCGATCAAAAAGATACCGCCCCCCACGTCCGAGGGACGTGAAGGGCGGCTGTTCCCCCCAGAACAATCTTCCAAAACTGGGCAGCTAATAAACGAGCTTAGCTGCGATGACAACAAAATTCTATACGAACTAGGCGACGTGTCACGATCTTTATCATAGTTTCCCCTGTGAAACTGGGAATTCGTTATCAAACGACTTACAGTTACGAACCGGCGGTCAGCTTCTCGCCCCACGATGTTCGGCTTTTTCCTCGCCATGACCGCTTCAGCCGTGTTCGAAGATTAGAATTTAAAACCACGCCCTCAGCCAACGTGCGTTTTGCTCGAGACGTGTTCGATAACACGGTCGCGTCCTGTTTTTTCCCCGATCCTTCAGCGGAACTAAATTTGCAATTGGCGCTCGATCTCGAGATCGATGAAAAGGACCCGTTTCATTTTATTCTCGAAAATAGCGCGGTGGATTTGCCGTTCGATTACGATCCCGCGATTCTTGCCGTGCTGGCGCCTTACCGCGAGCGAAAGATCACGCATGAGTTGGCGATCCCGGGATGGACGCCGCCAAGCGCGTCGAACAAACGCAACACGGTTTCTGTTTTGGCCAATCTCAATCGCTTGCTCCATGAAGCGATCGGATACGAGCGGCGCGAAGGAGGGGCGACGCGATCTCCGATCGAAACGTTGCGGAACGGGAGTGGGGCTTGCCGCGATATTGCGGTGCTGTTGGCCGAGCTCCTGCGCGAAATGGGTTTGGCGGCGCGACTGGTCAGCGGTTACTTGCGCGAAAGTGACGGCCAGACTCGGCGCGCGGAAGGTTCGTTGCACGCGTGGACAGAAGCGTTTTTGCCCGGAGCCGGTTGGGTCGGCCTGGATGCGACCAACGGAATCTTTTGCAATCATAATTTCATCAGTGCGGCCGTCGGCCTAACTCCGTCAGATGTCACGCCGATCAGCGGCAGTTACTTTCGTAAAGAGGAAATTCCGAATCGGATGAACAGCTGCCTCGAGTTGGTAAATCTCTGAAAGGAGCTGTAGCGACGGTCTGTGACCGCCGTTTATTAGAGAGTCGGCGCCCATAGAGCGCCGCTACAATTGCCGATCTTGCGCGGGCGCTTGCGAAAGGTCGCATCGCGGTTTTTAGTTTTACATGCGCAATCTGAGAGGGGAAAAGCCGCGAAGTCTCGCCGGCTCGTTTCTCGCCGCTCATCCCAACATGCTCGATCCGAATTTCCGGCGCACTGTTCTATTTATTTCCTCACATGATCCGGATGACGGCGCGCTGGGAGTGATTATCAATCGGCCGCTCGACAAGCACGTGTCGGATCTGGTGAACGAATTGCCGCCGTACGGATTGGCTGACGTTCCAGTTTTTCTCGGAGGCCCGGTCGGGAAAAATCAGTTGATGTTCGCGGCCTTCGAATGGGAGAAGGGAGAAGGGCTGAAGCTCAATCACAATGTGGACGTCGATGAAGCCGGCGAGCGCGCCGGTGCGGATCCCGCCTCGGTCCGCGCCTTTGTCGGTTACGCTGGCTGGAGCGCCGGCCAGTTGGAGGTAGAAATGAAACAGAACGCGTGGCTATTGCACAAACCGAATCGTACCGCTCTCAAGCCGGAGATCCTTCCCAAATTGTGGTTCAACATCATGCGCGGTTTGGGGCCGTGGTACAAATTGCTTGCGGCGGCGCCGGATAATCCATCTTTGAACTAGCTTCGCGCACTCTCTTCTGCGAAGCACTGCGTATGATTATCGGCGTTCCGAGGGAAATTAAGGAACAGGAGAATCGTGTTGGCCTTTTGCCTTCGGCAGCGGAGCAGTTGAAACGGCGCGGACATTCCGTGCTGGTCGAGAAGAACGCGGGCATCGGTTCCGGTTATCCTGATGAGGATTACATCAAGGGCGGCGCGGAGATTGTCGATCTTGCCAAAGATGTTTTCGCGCGCGCAGACATGATCGTGAAAGTGAAGGAACCGCTCAAAGCCGAGTTTCCATTTTTGCGCAAAGGCCAGATTCTTTTCACCTTTCTCCATCTCGCCGCGAGCAAAACTCTGACCGACGCTTTATTAAAGTCCGGCGTCACCGCCGTCGCTTACGAAACGATTCAGGTCGGGAATCGATTGCCGTTGCTCGAACCGATGAGTGAAATCGCCGGCCGCATGTCCACCGTGATGGGCGCGTATTATTTGGCGAAGCATGTGGGTGGCAGCGGTGTGTTGCTCGGCGGCGTGCCCGGCGTGTTGCCGGGACGCGTGGTGGTGCTCGGCGGTGGGACCTCGGGTGTGAACGCCGCGCGCATGGCAACCGGTCTCGGCGCGGACGTTACGATTCTCGATGTCGATCTTGAACGCTTGAGATTTCTCGATCTCACCATGGCCAACACGCGGACGCTCTTCTCGAGCGAGGCGCATTTGCACGAGCTGATGCCGACGACGGATCTCTTGATCGGCGCCGTGCTGGTGCCGGGAGCGAAGGCGCCAAAACTAATCACGCGAGCAATGTTGCGGAAGATGAGACCAGGCAGCGTGCTTGTCGATATCGCGATCGATCAGGGCGGTTGCGCGGAAACAGCGCGACCGACGACACATGTCGATCCCGTTTACGTCGAAGAAGGCGTGACTCATTATTGCGTGGCCAACATGCCGGCTGCGTATGCACGGACTGCCACGCAAGCACTCACCAATATCACTTACCGGTACGTTCAACTACTGGCCGATCATGGACTGGAAGGCGCTTGCGAAAAACAACCGGCTTTACGCGGCGGAATTAACACGCGCGACGGCAAGCTCACGATCGAAGCGGTCGCGGAAGAGCATGGTTTGAAATACGAGCCGGCGCTTTGATCGACGGATTTGTCGTGCCAGGCAAAACTTTATTTGCGACGGCCGAAACCCGCCCTTGCTCCGATTCAATGTTTGACCCACATTGGGATTCCCATAAACAAATTATGAAGAAATACATCTGCATTCTGGCTAGTGCCGCGCTTTTAGCGGCGTGCGAGCAAAAGACTGAAACCGTGACACCGGCTGCGAGCCCATCCACGGAAGCGAGCCCCGCTGCGACATCCGGCACGGAGTCGACGACTACTACAACGACGACGACCTCGCCGTCGCCTTCACCGTAGCCTGCCGGAACAGATTCCGCTTTTGCGAAGTCTTTCCCTGAATGCGTTCAGGGGAAGATTTTTGCTGTACAAAATTCGTTTCGCAGGTGTTGTTCTGGAAACAATGAGTTGCAGCGAATGTCCTTGTGTTGCCGGGTCGCAATTGAGATAACGCCGCTATGAATTGGCTGGCGATCATTTGCGCGGGCGCGGCCTACTGGGTGCTGGGTTTTGTCTGGTATTCTTTGTTGTTCGGGAAAACTTGGGGAAATGAGTTGCGGCGTTATCGTGCCCAGTGGCCGACACCGACAAAAGGGGAAATGGCCGGCAACTTAATCGGCACCTTCGTTTCGAACTTCATCGCAGTCACGGCGATCGCTTACATTTTGGATCACTCCACCACGCCCGACATGAATCATGCGTTGCGGCTTGGGGTCGCGGCGGGCGTAGGGCTTTCGGCCACTGCGCTCACTATCGCCCACATTTGGGAATCGAAACCGACTAAGGTTTGGATGATCGACACAAGCTACCACCTTCTTGGTTGCATTTTGGCGACGGTCATTTTGTTTTCCTGGCGTTAGCAACGCCGCCGGCGTTTAGCGATTTCAAAATGCATGTCCGCACCGCGCGATCTGCGTCTTCCGAAGTCGCGCCGTCTTACGCGGCCATCGGAGTTTGAGCGCGTAAAAAAGGAAGGCCGGTCCGAGCGTGGAGCTTTGCTCATCCTTGGTGCCCTTCAGTCGCCCGATCGACACTCTCTGCGCGCGGGATTTGTAACTTCAAAACGCATCGGCGGAGCAGTCGTTCGAAACCGGGTTCGGCGCCGTTTGCGTGAAATCGTTCGCAAACATCAACAAGATTTGCGAGCTGATCTTTGGATCGTAATCATTGCCCGGCCAAAAGCGGCGCGCGCCACCTATCGCGAACTGGAAGATGAGTGGTTGCGCCTGGCAAAGCGCACTTCTATTCTAGCGGCCTAATGGTTCCGCTGATTCGAATTCTTGTCCGCGCCTATCAATGCACGGTGTCGCCGCTCCTCTCCTGGATGGCGGGACCAGGATCCGGCTGTCGCTTCGAACCGACCTGTTCCGCGTACTTTTTGGAAGCCGTAGAAACGCACGGCACTTTTCACGGAAGCTGGCTGGGCTTGAAACGCCTCGGGCGCTGCCAACCTTGGGGTGGTTTTGGGCACGATCCAGTTCCGCCGCGAGATCGCGTGGTTGCCGGTTGCGCCACCGAACAGAGCGTCTGTGAATAGTCTTTCCGTTACCAATTATGGATCGAACCGCGTGGGTCGCCGTTATACTTTGCGTCATTGCTCTTGTGCTATGGGAGTGGTGGACCGTACGTCAGGCTCCGCCGCGGCCATTGGCAATCACGGCGTCGCCGGCGCCAGTTTCTTCCGTATCGCCCGTTACTCCTAGCGCAACGACTGCTCCGCTTGCCTCGGCTCTTGCGGCTTCAACGCCAACGCCGGCGGCAACAATTCCGTCGTTCGCTCTAAAAACTGAAACACTCAGCAACGGCGACGTCGAGCTGCATTTCACAAACCGTGGTGGCGGCATCAGCGAGGCGATTTTGCCCAAGCACAAAGCCGAACACGAGAAACGGGTTTCGTTAAATTCCCCGGAGCATCTCCCGATCGGCGCCATGGTAGAAAATCCCGCGGCGCCCATTCTGACGGAATACGAGATGATCCGCGAAAGCGACGCCGTTCGGCTTAAGCAGACGACAGCGGACAATATCACGATTCGAAAGAAGTTTTTCTTTCCGAAGACGAGCGAAACAAAGGACAACTACCTCGTCGAGCTGGATGTCGATCTTCAGAACGGCGGCGCAAAGCCGTATTCAAGCTCCGGCTATTTCCTCGGCCTCGGCTCGGCGGTTTCGATCCACGCCAAGGATTTCCCTTCCTACACACGTCTGGCTTGGTGCGTAGAGGGAAAAGCAAAAGGCGTTGACGTCGGTTGGTTTGCCGGAAGCAGCGGGTTCGTTGGAATGGGCCAGCGAATGGCGCGTCCGCTCTATCAAGAGAGCGTCGCTAACGCGGAATGGGTCGCCGTTAGTAATCAATTTTTCACGACTCTCATCGTACCGCTCACGGCGAAGGCGAACTCCGTTTGGGGACGGCGCGTCGAAACCGAATTGTCGCCCGACCTAAAGGTCGCGGCGATCGAAGGCGCGCTCGGCATGCCGGGATTCGAATTGCAGCCCGGTCAAACAACCAGCGTGCGTTTTCAGATGTGGATCGGTCCGAAGCTTTATCATCGTCTCGCGCGTCTCGAACACGACGAAGCGGAGATCATGAACTTCGGGATATTCAAACTGGTCAGCCAATTCCTGCTGAACTTCATGAACTGGTTGCACAGCGCGGTGAGAGATTACGGTGTGGCGATTCTCGTCCTCACCACCATCATTCGAGTTGTGCTTTGGCCGTTGCAAAGCAAAGCGAATCAATCGATGCGCAAAACTGCTGTGCTTGCGCCGAAGATGCAGGAATTGCGCGAAAAATATAAAGACGATCCGACGCGCATGAATCAGGAGGTGATGAAGCTCTATAAACAGTACGGGATTAATCCCGTGGGCGGTTGCCTGCCGATGGTCATCCAGATCCCGATCTTTTTCGGTCTTTACCAGATGCTGGGACAAGCCGTGGAATTGCGGAACCAAAAATTTCTTTGGGTCCCAGATCTTTCGCAGCCGGACACCGTCGCGCATCTGCCGGTGCTCGGCTGGCCGATCAACATTATTCCGCTCTGCATGGCCGCCACCCAGATTTGGCTCATGGCCATGACGCCAAAAACCGGCGACGCCACGCAGCGGCGCGTCATGATGTTCACGCCGCTAATCTTCTTATTTATCTGCTACAATTTTGCCGCCGCTCTGGCATTGTATTACACCGCTCAAAATCTTTTCAGCATTTTGCAATTTTATCAGAATAAGAAACAACCCATGCCGACGCTTGAAAAAGTCGCACCTGCTGGAAAGCAGAAACGACGATGACTCCGAAGGAATTACTCGACACCATGCTTGGCTTTCTCGGTTTCGTTGTGCAAATCGAGGAGTCGCGGAACGAGGCCGGCAATTTGGTTCTGCAAATCTACACCGAGGAAAGCGGACGCCTGATCGGTCGCGACGGCGAAATGCTCGAAGCGATCACGTTTCTTCTCAACCGCCTCATTCAAGCGAAGGATAACGACGCGTCAAAAGTAATTGTCGATTGCGAAATGTATCGCTCGATGCGCGAGGATCGGATTGTGCAACGTGTGCGTGAATTGGCCGAGCGCGTGCGCATTACCGGACGTTCGCTTCAACTCGAGCCGATGAATTCCTACGAGCGCCGTATTGTGCACAACGCTTTCAAAGACGATCCTGACGTCGCGACCTGGAGTCCGGACGATTCGGCGCGCATCAAACAAATCACGCTGCTCAAACGCCAGCCGAAAAAAGAAACCGCGCAAAAAGAGTAGCTGTCACTCTTGTTGCCGAGACTAATTAAATTCGGCGATCGTAGACCGCCGCTACAGTTCGGGCAGAAAACGCGCGGCCTCTTTACTGGCGCGTGGACCCACTTCTGGTCGCCAGCGGAATTTTTCCGAAAGCGGATTCGATTTTCCTTCGACTGCGTCGGCAATCAGTTTGCCCAGGACCGGTGCGAACTTGAATCCGTGGCCGTTATCACCCGCCGCCACAACCAGCCCAGGACGTTCCGGGTCGGGCGCGATCCAAAAATGTCCATCGTGCGTGTCGCAATACAAACAAATGCACGTGTAAACAATCGGCGCACGCGCGAGCGCCGGGAATGTTTCGGATAGGAACGCGCGCAATTGTTTTTCTTCTTCCGCAGTCACCACGCGTTTCGAAGATTCCGGCGACATCTCGCGGCCGGGTCCGTGATTGGCAATCTTTACCACGCCATCTCGGTTGAGCGGGAAACCGTAATAGCCCGTCGTTGAGACGTCGGCGCCAAAAACCGGGAACCGTTCCGGGGCGAACAACTCAGGTTGATGAGGTTTGAGATGAAACACTGGTTGTCCGGTCGCGCGGAAAAAGTTTCTCGTAAACGGCAACACGTATGGTGTCCACGCGCCGGCTGCCATCACCACGACGTCGCCGGCAATTCGCTCTCCGCCGTCGAGCACAATGCCTTTCACGCGATCACCGCCTTCGTCCAACCTGGAAAATCGACTGCCTTCCCGTAAATCGATGCCAAGCGAGCTCGCGCGCTCTAATAGCGTCGCGACTACGCGCCCGCTTTCGGCATAACCGGCTTCCGTTTCAAGAAGGCCATCATGATACTGTTCCGCGTTCCATGCTGGAAAACGTTCGCGCAGTTGCGCCGAATTTATCCGCTCCGCCTTGTCGCCGCGCCGTTCAAACAATTTGAGACTATCGTATTCGTAATCTCCCGGTCGCATCTCTTCGTGCCGCATAAACAGCGCGCCTACCTCGTGATATAACTCGAGGCGAAATTCTTCATTCCACTCGCGCCAGAGCTCGATCGAGCGTCGAGCCATCGCCGTATATTCTTCATCCGTGCCGTAAGCTGCGCGAACCGCTTTGCTGATGTCGGTCGACGCGGCGAGAGGATGCGGCAGCGGTCCTGGATCAACCAGAGTTACTTTGTGGCCGCGTGTTTTTAGTTCGATCGCGGCAGTAACGCCATTAATTCCCGCACCGACAACAATTGCGATCACGCGCCGAATTCGAAAATGATTTTGCCGCTGCGCTTTCCTTGGGCGGCGTGCGCCACTGCGATTTTCATTTCGCTGAGCGGATAAGACTTCTCAATTTTCGTTTTCAATAAGCCGCGCTTCGTCATTTCAAAGAGCGACCGGAACGCCTCCATGCGTTCCGGCATTGTCGCATTGTCGTACCACTTGTTGATCCAAATTCCGCGGAAGCGAAGATCTTTGAAAATGAGAAGGCCGTTCGGAATTTTGAGCGGCTGCAAACTCATCGCGCCGAACGTGACCATCGTCGATCCGGGCGCGAGCGTGTTTGCGAGACGCAAGGCGCTCTCGCCTCCGACCGCGTTCAATCCGAGGCGGATCGGCGCCCCGCCCGTCACGCTCTTCACTTCTTCACGAAGATTTTCACTATCTACCAGGACAACATCACCGCCTTCCGCGCGCAATTCTTCGATCAATTCCTGGCGTCGAACCACATTGATCGTTTTGTAACCGAGATCGCGGGCGATCTGGATCACCGCACGACCAGCAGCCGAGTTCGCGGCGTTTTGAATCAGCCAATCACCGCGTTTTAGATCGACGTAATCGTGCAGCAAACGCCACGCGGTCATCGGATTGATTTTTAACATCGCCGCCTGCACCGGTTCGATCTCCGGCGGAACGGCGACCAATTCGCTTGCTTTCACCGCGAGCGCATCGCGCCACGTCCCGATGTGGTGCGGCAAGATCACCAGCGCACCGGCTGCAATTGTTGTAACGTCGCTGCCAAGATCGACCACGACTCCAGCGCCTTCAAAGCCCGGGGTCGCCGGCAGTTGCGGCCGCAGCGGATATTTTCCTTCGATTGCATTCAGGTCCGCCGGATTGATTGGCGCGGCCCGCATCTGCACAACTACTTCGTCCGGCGCCGGTTTCGGCCAGGGCTGCTTCTCAATCCGCAAGACCTCCGCCGGATTTCCGTGCGTTTCGTATACTACCGCGCTTATATCTTTCTTCATCGATGCCTTCGCAGCCTCACGCTTCCGTCAACAATCTGCAAACTGGCGCTCGTGTCGCGTTGCTCGGGCTATTCATCAACGTGCTGGTGGCGAGTGCAAAGATCACCGCTGGCATTTTTGGCAATGCTTACGTCCTGATTGCGGACGGCATCGAGTCCGCGCTCGATATTGCCGGTTCGGTCATTATTTGGGGTGGGTTGAAAGTCGCAGCGCGTCCGCCGGACGCGACTCATCCTTACGGACATGGCAAAGCCGAACCGATCGCCGCCGTTCTTGTCGCGATCGGAGTACTGGCCGCCGCGCTTGGCATCGCCATTCAAAGCGTGCGCGAGCTTTTTCGACCGTATCACGGTCCCGCGCCTTTTACGCTCGTTGTGCTCATCGTCGTCGTGGTGGTGAAGGAAGTTCTGTATCGCTATGTAATTCGGTTGGGGCGCGACGTTGAAAGCACCGCCTTGCAAACCGACGCCTGGCATCATCGCACCGATGCGCTGACTTCGATTGCCGCGTTTATTGGAATTTCCCTCGCGCTGATTGGTGGCAAAGCCTGGCAAGGCGCGGATGATTGGGCCGCGATTTTTGCTTGCGGACTGATCGGCGCGAACGGCTACCGGCTGTTGAAACCCGCGCTCTACGAAATTATGGACACGGCTCCGCGCGGCGAAATTATCGATCGTGTTCGAACCGCCGCGGCTGCTGTGCCCGGTGTCATGGAAATCGACAAATGTTTTGCCCGAAAAATGGGCCTGAGTTTTTATGTCGATCTTCACGTTAAAGTGAACGGCAACATTTCCGTGCGCGAAGGCCACGACATTGCCCACCAGGTAAAACGCGCTATTCAAGAAACCGATCCGCGCATCGCCGACGTGCTCGTTCATGTCGAACCGGCACAGCTCGGTCACTAATCGGGCAATTGCTTAATCAACGCGACCAATCCCTGGGCAATGGCATTCCTGGCCTGGGCTACCTGGCCGGCGAAGCGGCTTAAACGTCCGATGGCCAACGGATGCGTGAGAAGATAAAAAGCGAGCCGAACGCCATCCGTTTTTTGGCGTTCCACATTGAACAGAACATTCGGCGGCGCCGGAAACGGTTGGTGCGGAGAATCGCTGATCGCGCGAAGCGAAAGCATTGGAATCGCGTGCGCGGTGCACGCGGCGGCGATGTATTCAGTTTCCATTTCGACGGCATCGGCTCCGTGCTCACGCGCAATCCGATTGCGTTCATCGATTGAATCGACAATGGCCGTGGCGGTAAAAAGTTTTATCGTTTGCACATTCCGCTGGCGTAAGATTTCCTGCGCGCTCAAAAGCAGACGTGGATCTGAAAAATTTTCCGCAAGAACTAACTCCCCGATTTTTAATCCTTCACGGACTGCTCCGGCAAATCCGGCGCCGATAAAAACCTTGGGCCGCGTTTCGCCAAGAAATTTATCGATCCGATTCTCACAGCTTTTCCGGCCGACGCCGGTGTGCACGATTGCGACCGCTCGTTCGCCGATTTTTCCCTGCGCAACCTTGGCCGGGCCGATCGCAACGGATTGCTTGTCCTGCAAAAGGTCGATCAGGCCGGAGCTTTCCGCCGGAAGCGCGAATGACACCGCAATCATTTCGCGCATCGAAGACATTACTTCGCGCTGTCGACAATTCGAATTTGGAGAATTGCCTTGCCGCTTGTTATGCTCTCGGTTCTTGGCGCTGGCGGAGCTGCTCCAAGTTTCTTTAATGAATCAGCGAATTCGTTTACGCGCGCGGCTGGAATTTCGGCGAACAACAGGATTCCATTTTCATTGTTTAAGCCCTTCACCGCTGAGCCGCCACATTGGTTCGCGGCTGTGATGACCTTGCTTGCCATTGCTTCGCGCTGTTTTGCCGGCGCTTCGAGCCTGATCTCATCAATTTCAAAACTCGGTGTTGGCATCGCGGACGCAGCAGTTTTTTCCAAGGCTTGCACTAACTGTTGCTGATTCTGTGCTTCCGCCGGGCGCGCGCGCCGTTTCTTTTCCATGAACCCAATTGCATAAAGCCCAAAGGCAACGTTGAGAAAAACCAGCACCGCAAACGCGACCGCGATTCTGCGGCCCAAAATGGCGCCGCGATTGTTGATTGCCTCATCCACCAACAAAACTTCGCGCGAATCGCGCATCCGGCTGTGAATTTCACGGGCCGCGGCGAGCTCGCGCCGCGAATGCGCATCCGACGCGAGCTGTCGCTCAATCTTCTCGCGTTGTTCCGGAGACAACTTCCCGTCGAGATAATCAAATAGCTTGTCCGGACTCATATGGCGCGAAAAGCGTGACGCGAGATGCCTT
>ODAK010002394.1_pt1 | contig 19767 bp, 20 predicted proteins | sample 1539591 | NCBI WGS metagenome assembly ODAK01 (sample SAMEA3539303, study PRJEB22396) | soil metagenome | biome: tundra; feature: field; material: soil | place: USA | collected 2010-05 | depth 0.15 m | reverse complement strand
GCGGCGCGCGCGGAGCGACGCGCCCTACCCGCCAAATGTGTCAATGTTGATTTTAACGGCCATACACCATCGGCGGCGTCCTCACCTTGAGCCAGGGCACGAACGCCGGCGACCCGGCGCTGATCCAGTTTCCGGTCGAGCCGGGACACTGGTATGAAGTCCAAGCCACGACCGATCTCCAATCCTGGACCACCGTCTGGCAAACGGACGTGGCTGATGCCAATGTCTGGCTTCAATTCGCCGACCCGGAGGCCGGCGCGTTCAGTTCGCAGTTCTACCGGCTGGTGCTGCACTGAACCTGACACCAAAAACTGCACGCCGGAAGCAGGTTCTCCCCGGAACATCATGCCCGCCGCGCAACTTTCCAGCCGGAAAGGAGTTTTAAGAATGACCATGTATCCGGCGATTTCTAATTTGAAGGAAAACCCATGAATAAACCTAGTCTCATTTTGTTGGCGGCCATCTGCTCGCTCGCCTGCGTTTGCACCGCCCAGGACACCAATTCATTGAAAACCCAAATCGGCGTGTTCGAGTCCCGGACCGGCTCGGTCATCATCAAGGGTTTTGGGCCGGTCGGCTCGGTGGTCGCGGGGTCAGACGAGGTGTCGGTGCGCATCAAGGAAACCACGGATGTCAGCATCGGGCAAAAGGCTTACGGCCTGGCCATCGAAATTGAAGGGAACCCTTTCCCACAGGACCGAATCTACATTGATGACGACGAGGTGGACCCTCTGCTCAACGCCCTCAACTACCTGCTCAAGATCAAATACGACGTCACAGCCCTGCCGAGCTTTGAAGCCAGCTTCACCACCAAGGCCGGATTGCGGGTGATGGCCAACAGCATCCGCCGGGAAGGGGCCATCCAACATTCACTGCAATATGGCGAGCGGCCCAGGATTCTGCTGACATCCATCCAGATGACGCAACTTTACGGCTTAATTGCCCAGGCCCGGAAAAATCTGGACGCCCTCAAGGCCGGCAAATGACGGTATGCATTTGCCTCCTTCTGTGGGAAAAAATCGTCCAGCTTCATCCACAATAAAACCGGCATTTGCATTCCGCGCGGCCTCAAAAACTATCGCCTGACATCGTCTGCCTCGAGGTGCGGGCCGATTGGGCGGATTGAGTTATTCAGCGCCGAGCGAGCCTGCCCGGGGCTTTTACTTGTTTGCAAAGAAGTTCTTCATGGAATAGTCTGGCACCCGCTGTTGGAGATGGCTCATCTCGCACGCTGGTCTCGACGTCCGCTGTTTCGCGGTGCGGGAAAACCCACATAGATTTGGCGCCTTCCGTCCGGGTCCGGGCGTTGAGCCAGTGGCATTCCCGTTTCCGTGTCCTGGTTGACGCGCGGTTGGCGCCAAGGTTGCGATTCCGTTTTCCCATGCCAGTTCAACTATTGCTGCCGCAACCATGCTGGCAGTGACGATCGCAACGCAGACCGTGCAGTATTTACACATTTATGAAAGAGAAGAAACCGGCCAAGTCCAAACGCGACGAGCAGGCGCAATTGCTGGATTTATTGAGAACCATTTTACCGAGGGTCGCGCCCGACCCGGCGCTCGCCGAAAAAATTTATTCGGCCGTTGAAGCGGAACTGCGGGCCAAGAACCGCGTGCAGTCGTTTGAAAAATTTTGCGAACGCATCGAGCTGCCGGACCTGGACGCTAAGACGCTGGAAGAAGTGAAACAGCAGCTTACCGCCGGATTCGGCGAGGCCGATCTGGAGATTGAACCGGATGAAAACGGTCGGGCGTTGATGGTGGATGTTTCGCTGCCGGACGGCACGCAGTTCCATAGCAAGATTCCCGTGCGTCCGCTCGCGGCGGCGGACGACGGCGAGCCGGATGTGCCGCTGAAATTTGGGTCGTTCCCCGTGAGCCTGCCGGGCGACCCGGAATTGATCTGGGCACTGGCCAAGCGTGAGAACATGACGGGCGAAGAAGCGGGCATCGCGCTGAACAAAATCGAGGACGACTTCTGGGCTTCCAAGACCGGCCAGAAATTGCTCCGCGACCGCGTGGAGCGGAGCTTCCCGGAATTTATCGCGCGGGTGCCGGCGGGCTTGCTGGGTGACTTAGGCTTGAAACGGCATTACAAATTACCCGAACCAGTAAAAGTTCTGAGGGCGGCGATGAAAAAGAGTTGAGCCTGATGTGGGGACGTCGCGTCAAGCCTTGCGGTTGGTTGCAAGTTTTGCCGGGCAACTGTCCCATTGGACACAACAGCGTCCCGTTTGAGGTCGCAGTCCGAATGACCACCTGTGAAAACCGAACGGTGACTGCTTGGGAAATCGCAAAATCAGTCAATTCTTATTGAGATTCCTAGTTATTCCGAATTGTATCAAATTATTCTGGACTTTGGCATTGAGCGTGCTAAAAGGTGTTGGTCGTGGTTGCGACTGGCAATAAAGTGAACAAAGTTGTAATTATCTAAACCCGCCTGCCGCATTGTTCCACCGCGAAATAAAGAGAAAGCAAAAACAATGAAACAGTCCAAGAACCTCCGCAAAGCCGGCTTCACGCTGGTTGAAATCATGATCGTCGTGGCCATCATCGGCCTCCTCGCCGCCATCGCGATTCCGAACTTCGTGAAAGCCCGCGCCAGTTCGCAAGCCAACGCGTGCATCAACAACCTCCGCCAGATTGACGCGGCGGCCAACCAGTTCGCGCTGGAAGCCCACAAGGTCAACAATGCCGCCATCACCTATCCGACGGACTTGACGCCCTACATCAAGCTGAATGTCCTCGGCAGCATCCCCGGCTGCCCGGCTAACGGCAATTATACGTGCACTGCGGTCGGCACTTCGCCGGCGTGCAGCTTGGCCAACACGGTGACACCCGGTCACTACCTCCCGTAATTTGACATGATTCAAACCACCCCGGCGCGCAAGCTCCGGGGTGTTTTTTTTGCGAAAGCAAAAGATAAATCATGGCATTGGAAGTGCTAAAATAATGAGCAGCGGTGCCAACAGGCAATTTGTGAACAAAATCGTCATCATATCAATAGCAACCCGCCTGCTGGTGGTTCACGCCGCGCCTAAAATAAAATGAAAACCACCCGAAAAAAAGTCGGTTCGGGCGCGTTCACGCTAGTGGAAATCATGATTGTGATAGCCATCATTGGCTTGTTATGCGCCATCGCGATTCCCAATTATGTGCGAGCCCGCTCCAACTCGCAGGCCAGCTCCTGCATCAACAACCTGCGGCAAATTGACTCGGCGGTGCAGCAGTTTGCCATCGAAAACAAAAAACGCATCGGGGATGCGGTCACCTATCCCACGGACCTGACGCCCTACATCAAGTTGAATTCGGCCAGCAGCATTCCACCGTGCCCCGCCGGCGGCAACTATAGCCTGTCTTTGATCGGCTCAGTCCCGTCCTCCATCTGCTCGCTGGGAAACACCGTCACCCCGGCGCATGTAATGCAGTAGCCAATCCAGCCCGTTTCACGGCGCAAGGCGACCCGCCTTGCGCCTTTTTGATAACGCGGTGGTTGACTCGCCCTTTCATTTGCGCTACGAAATCCGCCGTGAACAACCTTTCGTGCCCGCCATGACCGCCATTTTGCGAACGGAAAAGTTGCGCGTGGAATATCGCAGCCGCGAAATGCGCCAGGCCATCAAGGTTGCGCTGTCCGGCCTCGACCTCGAAGTGGGTGCCGGCGAAGTCTTCGGCTTCCTCGGCCCCAACGGTGCGGGCAAGACCACGACCATGAACGTCCTGCTCGGCTTCGTGCCACCCACGAGCGGCGCGGCCTATCTGTTCGGCATTGATGTCCGCCAGCCCATCGCCCGTCAGCGCATCGGCTATCTGCCAGAGCTGACCTACTACTATAAATTCCTCACCGCCGAGGAACTGCTCCGGTTCTATGCAAAAATTTTTGGACTGTCCCGCGCGGAAATGGACAAGCGCATTCCAGAGTTGCTCAAGCTGGTGGAACTGGAGCACGCCGCGAAACGTCCGATCAAATCCTATTCCAAAGGCATGCAGCAGCGCGTCGGCCTGGCGCAGGCGCTCATCAACAATCCCGATTTGCTCGTGCTCGACGAGCCGACCAGCGGCCTCGATCCGCTGGGCCGCATGAAAGTCCGCGAAATCATCCAGCGTCTGAAGAACGAGGGCAAAACGGTCTTCTTCTCGTCGCACGAACTCGGCGAGGTCGAGTCCGTCTGCGACCGCGTGGCCATCATTCACCAGGGCGAACTCAAGGCGATTGGCCGCGTCCAGGACATCACCGGCAAACACGCAAACCTTGAAAAGGCCTTTCTCGAAATAATTGGTTGCGCACCGTAATAATGAACATTCAACATTCAACATTCACCGCTCAACATCGAATTGTCAGGTGGTTGCTCAGTTTCGCGGACGTTGAGCATTGGGTGTTGCATGTTGAATGTTGAATGTTTTCCTTTATCCCATGAGAAACATCTTTGCCGTCGCCGGCGTCGTCCTCAAGGAACTGTATCGCCGCAAGGATTTTTACGTCCTGTTCATCATCACCATATTGATCTGCGTGGTCATGGCGTCGGTCAACATTTTCAACGATGCCAAGATCGTCCGTTACCTCAAGGAAATCTGCCTGCTGCTGGTCTGGCTTTCCTCGCTCGTCATCGCCATCACCACCACCGCGCGGCAGATTCCGGCGGAGCGCGAAAACCGCACGTTGCTGCCGCTGCTGGCCAAGCCGCTGACGCGACCGCAACTGATCATTGGCAAATTCCTGGGCTGCTGGCTCGCCTGCGGCCTGACGCTGCTCTGCTTTTATGTTTTCTTCGGCGCGCTCTCGGCCAGCCGCGAACATCAATGGCCGCTGCTGAATTATTTTCAGACCGCCACGCTGCACTGGTTCATGCTCGGCATCATCGTGGCCATGACGCTGCTCGGCTCGCTGGTCTTCGCCGCGCCCTCGTCCACCTCCACCATCTGCTTCGTGGTGGTCGGCGGCATATTGTTCGTTGGCCGGCATCTGGATCAAGTCGCGCTCACGCTGCACGAACCGTTGCGAGCGATCGTCAACGCACTGTATTTCACCATCCCGCACCTGGAATTTTACGATTTGCGCGACCTCGTCATCCACAACTGGCCGCTGATTCCGTGGCTGTATTTTGCTCTCGCGCTGCTGTATGCGCTGGGCTACATGGGGGTTTTCCTCACCGGCGCGTGCCTGGTGTTCAGCCGCAAAGCCGTGAACTGAAAAATGAATTCGCCGCGCACATTTTTTCTGCTGCTGCTCGCGCTGCTGGTTTCCTGCATCGGCCTGGCCGCGCATTTGCAGCCGCAATTTCAAGGCTGGCGCGGCAGCCGCGCGTCCGGCGACATTTTCAACGTCGTGCTCGGTGACAGCCGCCGGCTGTTTGCCAACCAGTTTTATGTCAAGGCCGACGCCTATTATCACAGCGGCTATTATCCGAGCATGTTTGATGACAATGCCGCCTTCCAAACCACGCACATGGCGGCAGATACCGGCGCGGTCAACAGCAAAAACCACGGCGACGAGGATGGCTTTCTGGGGCCGCGCCGCAACTGGATTGACGCCTTTGGCCGGAATTTTTTTCCCGACCGGCACACTCATCTGGACGGCGGGGGCCCGGCGGATAATCTGGGCGGCAGCGACGAGGTCCGCGAAATATTGCCGTGGTTGAAACTTTCCGCCGACCTTGATCCCGACAATGTCCAGACCTACACCGTCACCGCCTTCTGGCTGCGCGAACGAATGAACAATGTCAAAGAAGCCGACGCGATGCTGCACGAAGGTCTCCGCAACTGCCCCGACAGCTACGACATTCTTTTTGAGCTGGGCCGGCTTTATTCCGAAAGCTACCACGACCAGGAACGTGCGCGAAACGTCTGGGAACTTGGCGTCCGCAAATGGCGCAAAATCTATCCCACGCTCGACCCGGAGGCGCAAAAAGAAAACCGGCTCATCATGGAGCAGCTCACCACCCACCTCGCCAAGCTGGAAGAAGACACGGGGAATTTGCCGCAAGCGATTGACTGGTTTCAAGCCGCGCAAAAAGTTTCCCTCACGCCCGACGCCATCCAGCAGCAGGTCAACCGGCTCAAATTCAAACTCGGCCAGGAATTCAACCCGCTGCTCAAGCCGCTTTATTGATTCAGTGCCGACGCTCGCCATCCGAAGAAATAGAAACAAACATGATACAATAATCCTTATGAAAACCAAAATCCTGGCCGGTTTGTTCATTGTCCTGGCGGCGGGTTTTATTCCCGTCCTGGCCGATGATAACCCCGATCAAGCCGCCGCCCGCGCGGCGCTGGTAAAAAAACTGTTCGAGTTGAGCCAACCGCCACTCCGGCCACCACCACGTTGGGACTCCGGGGCGGTGGCGGTTAGTCCCGACAAATCAACAAACGAGATCATTGAGCCTGTCGCCACCAAGACAGAGCCGCCACAAACGACTCCCGCAGCAACTAACTTGCTGGCCGCGCCCGCAAAAGAAGTTCCGGCGGCGGTCACGCCTGCGGTTGCCGCAAAAATAATTGCAGAGCCGACCAAGACTCAACCTCCGGCGGCGGCGGTGCCAGCAACTCCCAAGGCAAACCTGCCCCCCGTTGTGATAAAAGCGCCGAATCCTCCGGTAAAGTTGCCACCGGCCAATGACCTCGTGACTATCACCGGAGCGGTTTACAAAGAAGCGCGGGTGGAAAAAGTGGAGCCGGACGGATTAATTATCAGTTATGTCCCTGCGCGTGGCGGGGTGGCGATGACCAAGGTTTTGTTTGAAGATCTTCCCGACCAATTGCGGCAGCAATACGAGAAGAAAAAGGAAATAAAACACTAGCTCCTTTAGCATGGCCGGCCGTTCCGCATATCATAACCGCGCAATTCCGCTTGGTCTTTCCGCCGCCGCTCTGGTTTAATTTCCGCGATGAAAAACCGGCAGTCTAAAATCAAACGCCACACGCTGGAAACCCAGATTTCCATCCGGCTCAATCTCGACGGCAAGGGCAAATCCAAAATCAAAACGGGCATTTCGTTTTTCGACCACATGCTCACGCTGTTTGCCAAACATGCGACTGTGGATCTGGAGCTGCGCTGCGACGGCGATCTGGAAGTGGACGCGCACCACACCGTCGAGGACTGCGGCATTGCGCTGGGACAGGCATTCGCGGTGGCGCTCGGTAACAAGCGCGGCATCCGCCGCTACGGCCACGGCTTTCACCCGCAGAACCCGTTCACCGGCGAGGCGTATGTGCCGATGGACGAATGTCTCGCGCGCTGCGTGGTGGATTTCGGCGGCCGCCCGCATCTCGTCTGGCGCGGGCTGGACAAATTCTCCCAGAAGAAAATTTCCGACGCGGAAAAAAGCCAGGACATGTCGAGCGCGTTTCGATTCGGCCTGGCACGGGAATTTTTCCAAGGGTTCACGAATGAGGCGCGGTGCAATCTGCATCTGGAACTGCTTTACGGCGACGAGCCGCATCACATTGTCGAGGCGCTGTTCAAGGCGTTCGCGCGGGCGGTGGACGCCGCGCGCCAGCACGACCCGCGCATCGCCGGACAATTGCCGAGCACGAAGGGCCGGCTCTAAAGCGTTTTCAGATACTCCAGCAGCGCCGATTTTTCCGGGCCGGTCAAATCGGTGCCATAAACGTGGCCTTGATTGCCATTGCCGCGCACCGTCACATCCACACGCCAGCCGGCGTGTTCAGGCTCCGGGCCGGTGGCGATGAAACCAACGTTCGTAGGATCGTAAACATCGTAGCCGCGATAAAATGTGGCTGGGCGCTTTTCCACCGGTTCGAGCAAATCACGCAGCGTCGGCACGGAACCGTTGTGCAAATACGGCGCCCGCATCCAGAGACCGTCGAGCGGCGGCGAACAATAGCCGTGATTTTTCACCATGTTCGGACGATTGATGCCAAGCTTTTTCACGGCTTGATTCGCTTCATCGGCGGCGGCTTGCGTCCAGGTGTCGAGGCGTTCGCGGTCGGTGCCGATTTCTTCGATGGGAATCACCTTGCTCGTGCGGGCCGCGCCGACGTCGTGGCACTCCGCGCAGTAACGGTCGTAAATTGGTTTCCCTTTCGCGGCAAGATCGGCGTCCACGGCAAACGGATATTTTGGCGGCGGCAAAGTGCTGAGAAAATTATCGAGGTCTTCCATGCGTTTCACAAACCACGCGCGGCGTTCCAGTTTCCAGTCGAGCAGATCAAGCGGATAGGTGAGCCGGCTGGTTTTGTCTGGCGCAGCGCCAAGACCGAGCGCGGAGTCAATCAGCACCGACCGCACGGCGGGCGTGTCGCAGCTCCAGTTGAGAAAGAGATTCGTGCCTTTGCGCGCCTGTAAATTCCAGTTGCTCGGAAAATCCGCCTGGCCAACAGTGTTATCCATTGGCTGCGAAGTCATGAAGTATTTTGTGAGATTCATCGGGTCGTCGCGGCCCGGTCCCCAATCCGGCTGGCTGGGACGATTCATCCACATGAACCGCGACTGCTGCTGCTGAAGCGCGCGCTTCGTGAGCGGGATGAGGACGAAGCGATAGATTTGGCGGTCAATGAAGGAGAGTTTGGTTTCGCGCTGAATTTCCGTGAGCAGCACGCCGGCGTTGAAGCGCGAATCCTGGCCCGCTTTCGTCAGGAAACGGAGCATGGCCTGGACGTTGACCGTGTTCGCAGGACCGGCGACCACAAGATGCGGCACCTCTTCATCCTTGCTGCGCCAAGTGCCGACGTGACAGATGGCGCAATTATTGGCCACACGCGGAAAGCCGATGACCTGCTTGGTGAAACCGACCGGCATTTCCTTGCCTTCTTCCCAAACGAGGCCGAAGGATTTATAGCCGCCGGGGCCGGGCATCAAGTCGGGAAAAACGCGCGGCAACACCACCCAGATCCAGTAGGGCATCCCGCGGCTGAATTCCGCGCCGATGGAACCGTATTTGAACCGCTCGGCTTCATCAGCCCCCTTTTGCTCCGGTTCGGCGCGGAGAAATTTATACCAGCCGAACCAGCCGAGCGCGATGACGAGCAGCAGAAGCACAAACAGCTTCCGAACAATTTTGCGTTTGTTTCTTGGCTTCATCATGGCCTTTCTCCCGGGAGCGCCGGCGTCCCGCCGGCGGGTTGCCGTTTTGGATTGAAAAACTCGCCGGCGAGACGCCGGCGCTCCCGGGGCGTGTCAAGATTTCGCTTCAATTGCATAATCACAGTCAAAATGTTTTCAGATATTCCACGACCGCGTCCTTGTCTTCGGCGCTCAACTCGGTGCCGTATTCCTCGCCTTCGTGGCCGGCGTTGCCGTTGCCCGGCAGGCGCGTGTCGTAAAAAAAATATTTGCGGCCATTTTCCTCCGGCAAGCCCTGTGAACTAATACTGGCCGCCGGCTCCAGCGCCTCCGCGCCGCCTATTTCACGGGGCACGTCCGAAATGAAACCCACCCGCGCGCGGTCAATCACATCGTAACCGCGATAAAATTCCGCGCGCCGGTTCGCCGCCGGTTCGAGCAGTTCGCGCAGCGTCGGCACGGAGCCATTGTGCAGATACGGCCCGCGCAGCCAGAGGCCGTCGAGCGGCTGGTTGGCGTAGCCAAACGTTTTCCGAAAATGCGAGAAGCGTTCGGCGGGATAGGCGGCGTAGAGCTGATTCTGATTGGCGCACAGTTCCTCGGTGTAAGAGTCGAGCCGATGACGGTCGGTCTGGATTTTTTCAATCGGCGTCACCTGCCCGACCAGTTCGCCAGTAAAATCGCTGCCATTTTTGCCGTGGCAACGCGCACAGTATTCCGCGTAAATTTTTTCGCCACGCGCGGATTTTACGGAATCAATTTCATACGGCCACGGCGGCGGCGTATTCGTCCAGATGAAATCCTTCATGCGCTGGACCGATTCGCGGTCAATCGTCGGCGGGGTCGCGCCGGTGCCGTAGGCGGCGCTGCGATTGCGTTCGTCAACGGAGTCGTTGTTGCCATCCCAATGCAGCCTCATGCCCTGCCGCTTGCCCTGATTCCAGATGGAAGGGAGATCGCAGTTGCCCACCCACTCGTTGGTGGGCAACGCATCCATCCGAAAATTCAGCAGCACTTTTGGCGGATTGAATGTGTCCACACGGCCAGGACCGGTGTCCGGTTCACGGTCCATGAAGCTGAACCGCTGGCCCAGCGTGATCAAACGCTGCCGCGCAAGGTCAACGGCGAGGTAACGAAACAACAGACGGTTTAATAAATCGTCGCTTTTGCGTTTGGCAATTTCATCCACGAGGCGAGAGGAATTAAAATCTTCATCCCGCGCGCACGCGAAAAGAAAACGCTCGAAGGCCTGCAAATCCATGTTGTTCGCGGGCATCCCCACGATGGTGCGGCGCGGACTTGCGGGCGTGTCGCGCACGGTGCCGACGTGACAGACGGCGCAGTTGAGAAACACGCGGTTCACGCCCTGCACGTTGCGTTCCGACACGCCGATGGGAAACGCGCGGTTCGTCTCGTAAATGAAGCCAAGCGATTCCAGTCCTTTGCCGGGAAGATTTTTTTGGAACAAATCAGGAAGGATGTTCCAGAGCGCTACGGGAATGCCTGCGTCACGCTCTCCGCCCGTCGAGCCATATTTAAAATGCTCCTCGGCGGTGGCATAAGTCACCGGCTTGTCGCGATGAAATCGAACCCAAAGATAAAGGCCCGCGATGAGCAGGATTATGAACCCAACCCGGCAACAACGGCGGCACTTTTGGCATTCGTGGTTCATAAATTTTCCCGCGAGCCGGGCCGGGTTTACTTCGGAAACTTGAGCGCGAAATCAATCAGCTTCGTTTTGCCCCAAAAGACAATGCCGAGATAAACGCCGTCGCCGACCTGCCGGATTTCATCGCGAATCCAGTGCGCGAGCAGCGACGTTTTCGAATAATCCAGCGCGATGCACTCCTTGCCATCATACCAGCTCGCGTCCTTATAGACTTTGGCGATGATAGCTTTTAGTCCCATCGGCAGAATTTTGTTTCGCAGTTCGCCCGCGTTCGCGTCAAAAACTTTTCCCTGCCAGGCAAAGAAGTGGATGAACTTGGCGGCGGTCCCTTCCAGTTCTGTGCCGGGCGCGATGATGGCGGTGCCTTGCGCCTCGCCGTCGGGAATCAGCCCGGCGGGGCTTTGTTTGAACAGATCGTCGAGTTGCGCCTGCGTCATTTTCATCAAGTCAGGTATGTCAACCGCCATAATTTTCCTTTCACTTTTGTTCGCGCGCCCGGACGCGAATGATTTATTTTTCCACACCGCGCCAGGGCAAGTTTCCAAATTACGGCCGAAGCGCGGCTGTGTCGAAGACCAGCCGCAGCAACCCGGTCAATCTGGAAACTTTTGCGCGATCCACACGCTGCGGCTGGTCCGGAGGACACAGCCGCGCTCCCAAAATGAAAACGCTCGCTAGAGAGTTTTCAAAAACTCAATCAGCGCGAGCTTGTCGGCCTCGGGCAGTTCACTGCCGAAATAATGTCCCCGGTCCTCTACAAGGTCGGGACACTTGCTGACCTTCCACAACGCGGGAGCGACTTCCATTCGCAGCACTTCCGTCGTGGCGGCGGCATCAAGGTGTTCCAGTTTGATCTTCACGAAAGCCTCTTTCAGCTTGAGGCAAAGCTTGACCAAGTTCACCGGGTCGGCCTCGGGATCAACATTCGCGAGCAAATTGACCGGCGTGCCTTCGGGAATGGGACCGATGCGGAAATAACCGTCGGGATCAATTTTGCCGGCAAGTTTGAGACCATCGCGCAAAAAAGCCGGCATCACGGCGGCTTGAATTTGCAGATTACATTCCTGGCTGGTGCGCCAGATGATATTGTCGCGCTTTTCGGGCCAAAGCAGTTTTTCCGCAGCGTCGTTGAACGCCTTCATTCGATCTGCCACGGACGGATCGCCGGTGAATTCCCCGAGCATATTGTTGTGCAGGAATGGCGCGGACGACCAGCAACTGATCAGCGACGCGGTGCGATAGTAGCCCGAGCCACCACCCGGCACGGTCCAGCTTTCATTCGCTCCCGTGTAAGGATTCGTCACTTCAATGTCGCCGACCGACGGCAAATTTTTATAAGTCTCGGAAGAAAACGCGTCCCAGATGTGGCCGCGCTTGGCGTTGGTGCCGGCGGTGCGCGCGGCGTTGGTCTTGATTTTGGTGATCGGATAACGGCGGTCGTCGGAGAAGAAATTGTTGTCGCGGAAATCCGGCTTGACCACCTCGGCGCGGAACCATTCATCCGCGTCCACTCCTGCAGGCGGGCGCTTGCTCGAATGGCAAGTGGCGCAGTTTTCCGCGAACACGATTTTGCCGCGCGTCATCATCGCATCGTCTTTCGTGATGTAATCCTTGCCGCCGGGCGCGTCCTCAAGCCGGTAGGATTTCAGGTGCATGAAAAAGTTGGCGATGTTCGTGACCTTCATCTGCGTCGCGAGCCAATAGACGGAATTTTCCTGCGCGGTGGTGACGCTAAACGGCTTTTGCGGCGTCAGCCCGATGAGCACATTGTGCTGCTCCAACCAGTGCTGCGAGTAGAGGCCGATGTTGACATAGACCCGCAGCGTCGCGCCGGGAACGCCGACGGAATCCGCACCGTCCTTGAGCACGTGCGGCACGTTCATGGTTTTGGCAGCTCCAGGAAGATTGAGCGAATCGCCCGCGACCGCTTCTTCTTCGGCCATCGAAAACCGCGCGCCGAGTTCGAAGATCGGATTGATCGTGTTCGGATTGTTGAGGTGATCCGTCGCGAGGCGCGAAGTGTCGGAAGTGCCGGGCGGCTGCGTCTTGAGCATTTCCCAAAAAAATCCGCCGGGCTTGACGAGCGAGGCGAACGTGGCACCTTCGCGGATGTATTGATTGCCAATCGCCGAAGCGAGATTTTCCCATTTTGGATTTTCCGGATCATCCGGCGGCTTGCAGGGATTGAAAGCGATGTGGCAGGCCCCGCACGAAAAACCGACTTTGTAAGGCCGCACCAATGTTTTGCTGACCGCGTAATCGGGGTCTTTGTAATACCGTTCGCCGTCCCAGTTTTTCACCGCGTCGCCTTTGAAATCGGGATTTTCAAACAGTCGGAAGCCCATGACGCCAGTGGGATGGCCATAGACTTTCGGATCAATGCCCGCCGGTTCGCCCGCGCCTTCAACCGGCTCGTCAATCCACAAACCATATTGATCCGGTTTGGACGCCGGTCGGAATCCCGGTTCGTTGATGAGGCCGATCTTTGCGAACCGGTGCGCGCGGTCCCGCGAGTCAATCATCTTGAGCAAATCAATCAGCCCGTAACTTTCACGCGACATGCGCTCCCAGAATTATTCGTCGCCCGCGCACCAGAGATCCCAGGTGTTGCGGCCCTTGATTTCATTGGCGTTGAGTTCGATGCCGCCGTCCATCGGCTTGAAAACATCTGCGGCCAGTTCGGGAAAATCCTCCGGACGACGTCCGCCAGCATTGTCCGCCGGCGCAGTCCCCGTCCGTTTGCAGCCGCCGGCCAGGCCAATGACCATCAGGCCGGCGGCGGCGGCGAATTGAAGGCGCGTCATTTTCATAATTCAGTCCTGAATTCGTTTTGTGACTCCTCACGATGAACGCGGCGCACACCCCATTGCGACCGCCCAAGATTATTAACTCGGAACGCACGGAGGCGCAATAGCTTTATTTATGTTTAATTGAAGCTTAATTGATTTAAGATGCCGAGCCACCGTTGACACGGCGGCACCTCATGCAATTCGATGAGCGAAGGAAATTTTCCCACCAAGCAAGGTCAGGAGCGGCCGACCGGTTTCAGCGGTGGTCAGCCCGGCCGTTGGAGAACAGAACATTTTCATGGCGGAGCCGGTCGAGCAAAAAGATGACGATGAAGGAGATGGCAAAACGCATGGTGAAGTTCCAGCCGAAAACTTCCATGAGGCTGGAGTCAAGCTTGTCCAGATACTCCTGGGTTGAAGCACTGAGGGCGGATAACAGCACGACCACGATTCCCCAGCGGAGGTTCAAAAACAGCGTGATGAGCATGGCCGGGAACAGATAGATCGGCAGAAACAGCATGCGCGGGCCGGTAAAGTAATCTAACGCCACGATGAGCAGGAACAACAAGGCACTCGCCAGGACGACCGCCCAATTTTCGGCCACATTTGCCGGCCGCAGATTCAGCGCTGTCAGGTTGTGCAAAAAATCTTTTTGCCGGTGGACGCGATCCGTCATGAACACGCAGATTTGCAGGGTGATAAAACGCATCACGGTGTTCCAGCAAAAAAGATCCCAGTGATGAAAGTCAGGAATTTTCAACGCCGCCACCCAAGGTCCAACCATTGCGTCCAAGACCGCAAACAACGTGCCCCATCGCCGGCCCATTTTCCAGGTGATCAAAAAGCAGGGCAAGGCATAAATCGGCAGCAACATTTGGTAGGTGACGTATGAATATTGAAACCTAGCCACGGCGACAAACCACAGGCAGCCCAGCACGGCCACCGGCCAGTGGGCCAGCAACCGCACCCGCATCGAGGGCTGGACATTGGCGGTCAATGTCGGTTCCCAAAATACGTTGGCCAGTTGCGCCCACGCGGATTTCAACTGCCGCCCGGCGTCAGCCCACACTCCCGGCTGGAAGGCGATGGCTTGAATCCCTTGGTTTGCTCCCGTTTTTTTCCCTTGCGGCGGCGTTGCAAATCCCCAGCGCTCGGCGAGCAAGGCGTGCAATTTCGCCGTGGTCTCGCGGCCTTCCAGCGGTTTGACCACCCAGCGATGGTGCAACAGGTAGGCGAGCATGAGAGGCTTGACGATCGGGCTGATGCCGGTGACGGCGGCATATTTTTCAAAGCGCGGCGACTGGAGCAGCTCCTCCACCTCGGCGGCGACGCGTTCCAGGGAATGCCGCCGGGCGAGAATCGCGGTTTGGGTGATGAAGTGAAACCAGTCCCAACCGGGAATCCCTTCGAGATGGCCGCGTTCCCAGTCAAACGCCTGCAAGTTTTGCGCGTTGACGGCTCGAATGTTCCACGGCGCAAAATCGCCGTGATGCAGTGTGGTGCGGACGGCCTGACCGGCCAGCGCCGCGTGCAAAACCCGCCAGGCAGCGGGATCGGCTCCAGCAACTTCCGCTTCTAGTTCGCTCCAAGCGTCCAGGCTTTCAATCGGCACCGCCGGCCCCGGATTGATCCAGGAATGAAACAGCATTTCCATGCCGGCGTCATCGTCCGGGCTGTCACCCGGAAAATAAGCCGTGGCAAAAGCAGATATTTTCGAGGTGGTCAGCCGACCGGTCGTGCGGATGCACCCGAGGGTGTTGGCCGGGAGCTTATCCAACAGGTCCGCCTCGCGCTCCGTCGCCGCGCGACCGCCGGCATCCAGTCCCAGCTTGATGACTTTTACGGGGCGGTTGGTCGTGTCACACGCCAGCAGGACCAATCGCGATTTTTGGTGCGCCATGCCGCCGAACTTGATGGCCGGCGCGCGGAGCTGATCCACCGGCACCCCCGATTGCTCCGACACAAAACGGATAATCTCCGAACCGGCATCCGCCTGGAAATGAATCCGCGAAAAAACAGACGCCGCCGGCGTCCGAAATAATAGCGGCAGCAAGGCCCGCCAGATTTTTGCCCGTTTTCGTTGCGGGGAATAAAGCTCCAGACTCACGCGCACATCCATCGCCGCGACCGGCAGCAGCAGAAAGGGCCGCCGCCGCCGCCGGATCAGCCGCCAGGCGAATTCAATCGGACGGCCTTGCGGGACATTGCTCGAAAAAAGCTCCGCAATGACTGGCTGGATGGATTTGGACATGGCTTTAACAAACGACCACGGCGAACGGTCTCGGTGATGAAATCAGCATTCGTTCAAAAAAAATATTTTCAGACGGGACGGCATACAAACAACAGGTCAATCGAGCGGTCGCACCAGCGGTTTTCCCCGGCAAAGACTTTATCCACCACCGCCGCCGCGCCTCGCAACGGCGTGCGGTAAAGCGTCGGCGGCAGCATACCGAAACCAAACTGGCGCACAATCTGAAAACCGCTTTCCCAGAGTAACTCTCTGGTTACTACCGGCGACAGCTCGTTCAGCATCGCGCCGGTATTTTGAGTCCGTTCACGCCAGCGCCGCCAGGCAATCGCCGGGTGCCGCAACGACCGCGAATTGCCGTGGACGTTCACCACCAGCAGTCCGTCCGGCTCGCGCACCACGGCGCGCAGCTTTTTCAAAACGCGGCCCCGCAGCTCCGGCTCTGCGTTGAGCAGAAAGCGAAAGCTCGTGATGACATCGTATTTTTTTTGCAGCAATTCCGGCTGCGACAAAACATCGCCGACTTTCAACTGCGCCGTCCGGCATTTTTTGCGGGCAACTGCCACCATGTTGTCGGAAATATCAATTCCCTCCGCCGCGTCCACCAGCGGTTCCAGGCTGGCAATCACGCGGCCGGTGCCACACGCAAAGTCCAACAGCCGCACCGGCCCGTGCGTCTGCCGGAAATCAGCCAGGATTTTTTCCAGCACCGGCCGCTGCAAACCCCAGATGAACGACGAATAACTGCCTGCGCCATACTCCTTGGCATCATAGTCCACGACCGCATCCTTTTCCTGAAACCGGTCGGAATAATTCAGAGGCGATGACGGTGATTTGAGACTCATAATCGGGCGCAACCGGAGCATCGCAGTTCGGCACGCCGGATTCAATTTTTGAATTTTTCCAGGGTGGGTTTTCAAAATCAGGTTCACGGCGCAGTTTTATTGGGACGCGGCTGGGTGGCTAGACTGGTAACAGGCGCGCGCTGCGACCGATGCCGCCGCCGAGCCTGGCGTCAGGCGACGGAATTTTGAGCATCGCAAATCTTGCCCCGCCCAAAGTGTCCGCGACACGGGCAGACAGAGTCGCAGCGCGATCAAGGTCTCCTTAAAACTTCAGCGCTCTTATACTACTTCGCGATAAACGTCGGGATGCGGACGAGAAATCACGACGGCGTTCACCAGCACACCGGCTTCGGCGAGCACCGCGCGGCCTGCGGCGACGCCGGCTTGCACCGACGAAACATCGCCGGTCATCGTGCAAAATGCTTTGCCGCCCATCGCCATCGCGAGGCGAACTTCGAGCAGTTGCACGTCGGAAGTTTTGGCCACGGCGTCGGCAGCTTGAATCAGCGTGGCGACGTTGAACGATTCAATGATGCCGAGCGCACCGGTCGTTTCCGCCGGCTGCGTGCGGCCAAGGGCGACGAAAACATCCGGGTGCAAATTGGCGATGACGAAGCTGTCAATTAAGCAGCCGCCCGCGTCCACACAGCCCGCCTCAACCGCAGCAGTCACGCCGGCGGTTTCGCCACCGACGAGCACCATGTATTTGCCGGAACAAATCGAGCGCGACAACAGCAGCCGCACGTTGCCCGCCTTGAGCATGGTGTCCGCGACCTGAAAGCCGGCGGCGATGCTCGATAGTTCAATCAATCCAACAGATTTTTCGGCCATAAAATTTCTTGGTTATATTTCTCCGCAAATTTCTCGCATAACTAAAACCCCGAGCCGCCCCCCTCATCCGCCCTTCGGGCACCTTCTCCCCCACTGGGGGAGAAGGCCGGGATGAGGGGGAATCGGCACGCAAATTGTCATTTTGCATCCGGCACCATTTCACTTCTCCATAACAATCTGTTTCTCGTTCGCCTCGCGCACCGTGCCGCTCATGGGCGCGTGCAAGATCGCGCCCAGCGCATTCGGTGCCGGTTCGCCGATGATTTGTCCGAAGCTCACGTGGTCGCCAATTTTCACCTTGGAAATACAGGGCGTTCCGGCGCTTTGCTTGAGCGGTAAAATGAGACGGCTTGAGGAAATTTCCTGACGCACCAGCGGCGCGGGCAAATCGTAGTCGAGGACGTGCAATTTTTTGGCGAGCGATTTGATCGGCACGCGGCGGCCGTCCATCATTGCGTGCGGTTTGGGATTCATCGGGCCGGTCCATTTCATCTGCTTCGCACGCATGACGGACTTCGCGTCGTCGCAGGCTTCCTTGGGAAATAATTCTTCCGGGCATGCATACAAAGTGCAGAGTCCGCACGAACAGCACATCGCCGCCCACTGGTTAAAATAATCTTCACCCGTGCCGCTGAACGCCAGCGTGCGCATGACTTGATGCGGTTCGACGGCGTAGCCGAGCAAAAAGCGCGGACAATACTCCGTGCAGTAGCGGCACTGATCGCACGCGGACTTGCCGATCTTGGCCTGCATCTTGGCCGGTTTGATTTTGCGTTCGATGGTGTGATGCGTGCGCGGCAAAATCACCACGCCGGTGGAAGTTTTCGTAACGGGTGTATCGAGGTCGTCCGTCGTCGTGCCCATCATCAGGCCGCCGAGGCAGAGCACCGGATCATCCGTGTCGAGGCCGCCCGCGTATTCGATGCACTCGCGAAACGTCATGCCAATCGGCACGCGCAAAGTCGCCGGTGATTTCACTGCGCCGGCGATGGTGAGCGTTTTGTGCGTGAGCGGCTTACCGTCGTGCGCGGCGGCAATGTTCACAAACGTCTCAACATTATTGACGACGACGCCGACCGCGATGGGAATGCCGCCGGGCGGAATCAATTTGCCCGTGACGTTATAGACCAAATCGTATTCGTCGCCGGCCGGATAATAATCGCCGAGCAACTGGACGCGGACATTCGTGCCTTTGCTCGCGGCTTGCACGGCTTCGACGGCGTGTTTCTTTTTGCCTTTGACGCCGATGACGCCTTCCTTCGCGCCGACGGCTTCCATCGCGAGCTGCATGCCGCGCACGAGTTCGGCGGCGCTTTCTTCCATCGTCACCGCGTCCTTGTGCAGGAGCGGTTCGCACTCCGCGCCGTTGGCAATGACGGTTTCCGCCTTGGCGTTGAGCTTGACGTGCGTCGGAAATCCACCGCCGCCCGCGCCGACGACGCCGGCCTGCCGAACTTTTTCTGCGAGATTCATTTCAATAATAATTTTGTAAATTCACTTAGCCAACAGTTGCTAATCTGTTTGTAATCAACCCCCAATTATCTTCAAACTTTTCATTCTCAAATTTTTCTATCTCAGTAATCGAAATACGCCAAAGATAGGACTCGGTTGATCGCGGATGTTTCCATCCGACCTTTTCCATTGCGCCGCCATAGCTTTTGATAATTACTTTCTGCAACTGTGCTTTGGTCAAAATGAAAAACCTGTCTTTGTCAGCCTCAACACTCGAACTCGCTACAGCAACAAAAACATAAATCAAATCAGGGTTCTCGATTTTTTTTGGCCCAAGGTAATTTTGTCGTTCCTTTTCTTCATCAAAAGTTATTTCCATCCAATCTCGCACATTATTAGGCCATTTCTTCGCCTGCGACGCCTTGACTTGAAATGGCACGGTGCGGCAGCGTTCGTCGGCAGCTAAAACATCAAACGCAGGAACATTGCCAGAAAATGGTGTCGCAATGAAACCCAACCTTTCAAGTTCGGCGCAAACGAGATGTTCGCCGATTTGCTTTGTCAGTGTTTTGTTTCTGCCGCTGCTCATTTATTTCAAATTATGCTGGGCTTCGCCATCCGCTTCCGCCGCCGGAGCGACGATCACTTCCACGCCGCGTTCGCGCAATGCCGAAACCAATTCGTGCGGCGCGCGGCTGTCGGTGACAATCGTGTCCACCATGTCGAGTCCGCACAGCGGCGAGACGGATTGCCGCCCAAATTTTGAGTGGTCGAGGCAGAAAATAATTTTCTGCGCGGCCTTGAGCATCGCGCGCTGGATGTCAATCAGCAGCGCGTGCGAATTCGTCACGCCTTCAAGCGTGATGCCGCCGGCACTCATGATCGCCACGTCGGCGCGCATTTTGGAAAACG
>ODAK010002393.1_pt1 | contig 19772 bp, 16 predicted proteins | sample 1539591 | NCBI WGS metagenome assembly ODAK01 (sample SAMEA3539303, study PRJEB22396) | soil metagenome | biome: tundra; feature: field; material: soil | place: USA | collected 2010-05 | depth 0.15 m | reverse complement strand
TCGGCGCCGGAGGGACCGCTGGGCACGTCGTGCCGGCGCTGGCGGTGGCCGACGCCCTAAAAGCTGAGGGCGCCGAGGTCCTGTTCGTCGGCGGCGAGCGCGCCGAGCGCGAGCTGATCCCCGCCGCCGGATATGAGCTGAAGACACTGCGGGTGGCGCCGCTGGCCCGCCGCCACCCGCTGCGCGCCGCCCGCGCGGTGGCCCTGGATGCCGACGCGGTGCGCCGCGGGCGCCGGCTGCTCGACCGGCTGGCTCCGTCCGCCGTGCTCGGCGCCGGTGGCTACGTCGCCGGCCCGGTCGGCCTGGCCGCGGCGCTCAAGCGCGTACCGCTGGTGCTGATGGAGTCAGACAGCCATCTCGGTCTGACCAACCGGATGCTCGCGCCGCTGGCGCGCCGGGTCTGTTTGGCCTTCCCGCTGACTGAGCGAACGAGTGACAAGTACCTGGTCACCGGGCGTCCGGTACCGACACCGGCCACCGACCGCGCCGCGGCCCGGGCGCGGTTTCAGATCGGGCCCGACGAGACCTGCGTGCTGGTGTTCGGCGGCAGTCTGGGCGCGCGCACTATCAACCAGGCCGCGATCGGCGCCTTCGCCGGCGCGCGGTTTCACGTACTGCACGCCGCCGGGGAGCGTGACCTCGCCGATCTCAGCGCGCCCGGGCCCCACTACGACCTGCAGGGCTACATCACCGAGTTCGGTCAGGCGCTGCTGGCCAGCGATCTGGTCGTGGCCCGGTCAGGCGGCTCGATCTTTGAGATCGCCGCCCACGGGCGCCCGATGGTGCTCGTGCCCTACCCGTACGCGACCGCCGACCATCAGTCAGAGAACGCCCGCTACATGCAGCGAAACGGGGCCGCGGTGGTGATCTCAGACGCCGAGCTGACCGCGCCGCGCCTGGCCTCCGAGGTCGGCGGCCTGCTCGCCGACCGCAGTCGGCTGGCGGCGATGGGACGGGCGTCGGCCGAGCTTGCTCGCCCGCAGGCCGCGCAGGAGATCGCCCGAGAGCTGCTGGAGGCCGCGGCCGCTGCTTGACCAGGGCGCTGCTTGACCCGGACGCTGCTTGACGCGAGTGGTGCTTGACGCGGGCGCTGTCTCAGTAGGGCCGGCTGGGATAGCCGGGGCCGAGCTGACTGTTGGCAAACGCCGCCATCGAGATCGCCTTGGCGGCCCAGAACGTGCCGCTCGGCGTTCCGCCCCCGCAGCTGCCGCTGCTGTTTCCGGGCGGATGGGTCCACAGGAAGGCGTCGGCCTGGCTGGAGGTCGTGGCGGTCGTGTCCATGGGGCCGATGCCGCGATCGGGAGGGTTGCACAGAGCCTCGGTTCCCTGCGTGACGGGATGTGGGTTCAGCTTCGGCCCGCGCCCGTTGTCAGACGTGTTGACGATGAAGTGGGCGCCGTGGGTGAGCTTGGAGATCTGCTGGGCCCAGTGGACCTCTGCGCTCGTCCAGTTCTGGTGGGTGTCGTTGGTGAAGAAGCCGCGGATCTGGTTGACCCCGATCGCGTTGAGGATCCTGGCCGTGTAGCTCGGCGAGTTGCCATCCGAGTAGCCGGCCTCGACGTAGACGACGGTGTGGGGCAGCGCGCGCACCGCGTTGATCTCATAGCGCAGGGCCGCCTCCCAGTCCGCCATCGCCCCGTCGTGCGCGATGCAGCTCGACGAGCCGATCGCGTCGAGCTCGAGCAGCATCACTGCCGGGCGACGCCCGATCCCTTCCGCCAGCTCGTCGACCCGCCGCCTGAATACCGGGCCGGCGCCTTGCACCTGGGCGGCCGTCGGGCAGCCTCCGAGCGCAGGGTGCAGAAAGTAGGTGTTGATGATCGGGATCGTCCCGGGATCGGCCGTCATGTTGGCGCATAAGATCTTCTGGACCTGCTTGAAGATCGCTCCCGGGCCGCCGCCGCCTGAGTACATGCTGAACCGCTGGGCCTCGGGTTGTGAGGCGATCTTCTCGAGCTCGTGCACCTTGTAGGCGAGCGCCGGATCACCGCTGAGCCTGTGGCTCAGTCCACCCGAGGTCAGCTGGCGTTCAAACGTGGCCCAAGACTCGCTGTTGGCCAGGCGCTTGGGGTCCAGGCCCACGAGCTGGGCGATCGTGCTCGCCGCCGAGCCGTGGGCCGGGCCGTCGACGAAGAAGTTGGCTCCGCTCAGAGGGTCCGCGCCCGGGGCACTGGGCAGGTCAAGCGGGTTGGAAGGGTCGCGCTGGGCGGGGAAAGGCTCGGCGCACTGCTGCGCGGAGGCCGCGTGCGCACGGGCGGGATGAGCGTCGGCTGTCGCGACCGTTGCCGGGATCAGGATCCCGAGCAGCGCCAATCCGCCGAGCAGCCTCCGCCGCATCCGGGACGCGAGGCTGAATATGGAACCAGGCCGCATTCAGGGGTGATCGGCCAGATAAGGTCACAACTGAAGCCAAATCGTCGGCGGCTGGACGTCTGGGCATTCGCCGTGGGCCCTTAGGGTTCGCGACTGAGTAAATGTCGGAACCGTCAGTTACAAAGTCGTGAGCCCTTAGTAGGGGCGGCTGCGATAGCCGGGCCCGAGCCGCCCGTTGGCGCGCGCGGCCAGGGTGATCGCCCGTGAGATCCAGAACACGCTGGCCGGCGGTCCCGCGCCGCAGCCACTGCTGTTGCCCGGCACGTGGGTCCAGATCCACGCGTCGGCGTAGGGGAAGCCGGTGTTGGTAGTCGGCTTGGGCCCCAGCGCGCGCCCGGGCGGGTTGCAGAGATCCTCCATGCCCTCGGAGGCCGGATGGGCGTTGAGCTTGGGGCCTTGGCCGTTCTGGGCGGTGTTGACGATGAAGTGCGCGCCGCCGGTGAGCGCCGAGATCCGCTGGGCCCAGTGGACCTCGCGGATCGTCCAGTTGAGATGCGTGTCGTTGGTGTAGAAGCCGCGGATCCGCCTGACGCCGACCGCGTTGAGGACCTGGGCCGTATAGCGGGCCGAGTTCCCGTCCGAATAGCCCGCCTCCATGTAGAGCACCGTGTGGGGCAGCGCCGCCAGCTGGTCGACCTCATAGCGCAGGTCGGCCTCCCAGACCCCCAGCGCGCCGTCGTGGGCGATGCACTGCGAGGAGCCGACCGCGTCGAGCTCGAGCAGGTACACGGCCGGTCGCCAGCCGGTCGCCGCGGCGGTCTCGTCGACCTGGCGCCGGAACGTCGGTCCGATCGCCTCGAGCTCGCTCGCGTTTGGGCAGGGTGCGGTCGCCGGGTGCAGGAAATAGGTGTTGATGATCGGGATCGAGCCGGGGTCGGCGGTCATGTTCTGGCAGAAGATCTTCTCCGCCTGGCCGAAGATCGCCCCCGGACCACCGCCCCCCGAGTAGACGCTGAAGCGCTGAACCTCCGGCTGCGCGGCGATCTTCTCCAGCTCATCGATCCGGTGGCCCAGCACCGGGTTGCCCGCGAGCCGGCTGTGCAGCGCTCCGTGGTTCACGCTGCGCTGGAACGCCCCCCAGGACTCGGAGTCCGGGAAGCTGTGGGGATCGAGCCCCAGCAGTCGCACGATCGCTCCGGCCGCCTCGCCGTGGGCCGGGCCGTCGACGAACAAGCGCGCCCCGCTGAGCGGGTTAGCTCCGGGAGCCCCAGGCAGCTCGAGCGGGTTGGCCGGATCGCGCACGGCCGAATACGGCTCTGCACACGGCTGGAGCACAGCCGCATGGGCCCGCTGCACCGCCGCATGGGCGGCCGCGCCGGTGGCCGGCAGGAGCATCGCCAGCACGGCGGCGAGCGCCACCACAACCGCGGCGGCGGGGGCGCAGCACCGGGGACGGCGACCAGCGGGGGCGATCTGAGCGAAAGCGGAACGGGGTGCCATGAGCACGACGAGCGCGCGCTCATATACCCCCGAGTCAAGCGCCGCAGACGCGCTTTTTCCGGGTTTACGTGGCAGGACGCTTTAGGAAGGACGCGTTCTCGCCGGGGGCTTTGCGGGAATGGTCATCGGGGGCATCTTGCCAACTGTGCCCGACGAACGTCGCGGCGGCCAATGCGCCGTTCGCCGGTCCGATGTCCGCAGCCCGCGCGCGGGGCTGCGGTCCTATAGTGGTCGCCAAGTGCTTCTCGGCGCAAATGGCGACGGTATTTACGGTGGGGAGCACCAAGGCAAAGATCCCGAAGCGAGGTGGAGCCAGATGCTGTTCGGCGAAGAGCACGTCAAGCGATATCTGGAGACCGACGGGGCCCAGGGCCATGACTGGCGCGGTACCACGACCCTGATCCTGACCACCACCGGCCGGCGCTCGGGCCAGCCGCGCAGCACGCCCCTGATCTACGGCACCCACGGCGACGAGTACCTCGTCGTGGCCTCCAAGGGCGGCGCCGAGAAGCATCCGGCCTGGTATCTGAACCTCGACGAGCATCCCGAGGTCACCGTTCAGGTGCGCGGCGACCGGTTTGCCGCACGGGCGCGCACGGCCACCGCGGAGGAGAAGCCCGAGCTGTGGCGCACGATGCTGGCGCAATGGCCGGCCTACGCCGAGTACCAGCAGAAGACCCCGCGCGAGATCCCCGTAGTGGTGCTCGAGCGCTCCTGAGCCAGCCTGCCGTCAGCCAGGCGGACTGGTCCGGGCGCCGGCTGCATTTCGTCGGCATCGGCGGCGCGGGGATGAGCGGCCTGGCGCTTGTCGCCCAGGTTCTGGGCGCCCGGGTCAGCGGCTCTGACCGAGCCGAGTCCGCCTACACCCAGCGGCTGCGCCAGCACGGCATCGAGCCGACGATCGGGCATGCCGGCGCCAACGTTCCCCCGGGCGCCGAGGTCGTCTACTCCACCGCCGTCCCGGCCGACAACCCCGAGCGCGCCGTCGCCCAGCGCCAGCTGCACCGCGCCGACCTGCTTGCCCAGATCGCCGCGCTCAAGCACTGTCTGGCCGTGACCGGAACGCACGGCAAGACGACCACCGCCGCGATGGCCGTGCACGCGCTGCGCGGCTGCGGCCTGGATCCGGCCTACGTCGTCGGCGGCGAGCTGCGCTCCACCGACAGCAACGCCGGCTGGGGCGCGGGCGACTGGATCGTGATCGAGGCCGACGAATCCGACCGCTCGCTGCTCAAGCTCGATCCGGAGATCGCCGTCTTGACCAACGCCGAGCTCGACCACCACGCGACCTACTCCTCGCTGTCGGAGCTGCAGGCGACGCTGGCCACGTTCATGGCGAGAGCGGGCGAGCGGGCGGTGGTCTGGGATCGGCCCCAGCTGCGCGCGCTGTGCCCGGGAGGCGGAGTTCCCTACGACGTCCCCCACCCGCAGCTGTCGCCGCAGGGCTCGCGCTTTGACTGGAGCGGCGTGCCGGTCAGGCTGTCGGTCCCGGGCGCTCACAACTGCCTCAATGCCGCCGGCGCATTGACCGCCTGCGCGCTGGCTGGGGCCGAGCCGGCCGCCGCGGCCGCCGCGCTGGCCGACTTCCGCGGCGCGCGGCGTCGCTTTGAGCTGCTGGGTGCAACGGCGGCCGGCGTCGCGGTCTACGACGACTACGCCCACCATCCGACCGAGGTGGCCGCCGCCCTGGCGGCGGCCAGAACGTTGCGCCCGCAGCGGCTGGTGGCCGTCTTCCAGCCCCATCTCTACTCACGCACGCACGCGCTGGCGCGCGACTTTGGGGTGGCCCTGGCCGCCGCCGACCTGGTGGTGGTGCTGGCGGTGTATCCGGCGCGCGAACGCCAGGCCGATTTCCCCGGCGTCGAGGGCCGGCTGATCGCCGCGGCGGCGGCCGACGCGGCGCCGGGGGCCACGATCGCCTGGCTGCCGGGCTTTGCGGAGGCCAGGCGGTTCCTGGAGCGGTCGCTGCGCGACGGCGACCTGTGCCTGGTGATGGGCGCCGGCGACGTCGATTCGCTCGGTCGCTCGCTGGTCGCCTGAGCCGACCGGCCGGGGGCGCCGGGCCCAAAGGCCTCGATCGGCGGGCCGATCTGAGCGCCCTGGCGGACGGGGCGGAGGCGGCCGGTGTGCCATCTACCCTCCGAGGTTCATGTCCGATCTCCCCTCCGGGGTCAGCCCCGACTACCCGCTGGCGCGGCTGACGACGATCCGCACCGGTGGCACGGCCGAGCTGTTCGCACGCGCCGGCACGCTGGCCGACCTCCAGCGGCTGGTGGCCTGGGCGGCCGGCGCGAAGCTGGAGGTAGGGGTCGTCGGCTCAGGGTCGAACCTGCTGGTGGCGGACGCCGGCGTCCGCGGGCTTGTCGTGAAACTAGACCAGGAGCTGAGCGAGATCGAACTGGACGCACCGCGGATCCGCTGCGGAGGTGGCGCGCGCCTGCCGTCCGTCTCGGCGCGCGCAGCTCGCGCAGGGCTGACCGGAATCGAGTTCGGCGTCAACATCCCCGGCACGGTCGGGGGCGCGGTGCGGATGAACGCCAACGCCTACGGCGGCGAGCTGGCCCGCGTGCTGGAGTGGGTCGACGTCGTCAGCCCCGCGGGGACCGAGCGCCGGGTGCCCGAGCAGCTGTCGTTTGCCTACCGTCGCTCGGGGCTGAGAACCGGTGAGATCGTGGCCCGGGCCTGTTTTGCGCTGCAGCCGGCCGACAGCGAGCAGGTCAAGGCGACGCTCGCCCAGATGCGTGAGCGGCGAAAGGCCGCCCAGCCGTCAGGAATCAAGACCTTCGGCTCGACGTTCAAGAATCCCCAGGATCCGCGTGCCGAGGGCCGCACGGCCGGGCAGCTGCTGGAGGCGGCCGGCTGCCGGGGGCTGCGGCTCGGTGGCGCCGGGTTCTCGGACAAGCACGCCAACTTCGTTGAGAACCACGGCCAGGCCACGACCGCCGACGTGATCTCGCTGATGGCCGAGGGCCGGCGCCGGGTCAAGGAGCGCTTCGGGATCGAGCTCGAGCCCGAGGTACAGGCGCTGGGCCCGGTGGCCTTCCCGAGCGACTGGGGGCGAGGATGAGCGGCGGGCGCAGCCCGGGCCTGATGGCGCGGCGGCGTACCCCGCGTGGCGCGCTGCGACCGCTGAGGCGCCGGGGGCCGGCGCCTGGGCGCCGCCGGCGCGCGCTGGGACGGCCACGGCCCCTGGTGCTGGCGGTCGCGCTGGGGATCGTGCTGCTGGCGGTGGGGGGGTGGTTGTGGTTGCGCGACTCGTCGCTGGTGGCGGTAAACCGCGTCACGGTCACCGGGGAGAGCGGACCGGACGCCGGGCAGATCCGCTCGGCGCTGACGGCCGCCGCGCGCAACATGACCACGCTGGACGTGCAGATGAACCAGCTGCGGACGGCGGTCGAGCCCTATCCGGTGGTCAAGGACCTGAGCGTCAGCACGCAGTTCCCGCACGGAATGCGGATCCAGGTGATCGAGCAGAGTCCGGTCGCGGTCGTCTCGGCGGGGGGTCACAGGATCGCCGTGGCCGGCGACGGGACGCTGTTGCGCGACGTGATCCCCAGCTCGTCGCTGCCGACGATCGCGCTCACGATCGTGCCGGGTGGAACCCGCCTGACGGGTTCGGCCCGCGCGGAGGCGAGGCTGGTGGCCGCGGCGCCGTATCAGCTGCTGGCGAAGCTCAGTCAGGTCACGACGGGCGCCTCGCACGGCCTCGTAGCGCAGCTGCGTAGCGGCCCCAGCATCTACTTCGGCGCGGCCAGTCAGCTGGACGCGAAATGGGCCGCGGCGGCTGCGGTGCTGGCCGACCCGGGCTCGGACGGCGCCGTCTACATCGATGTCACCAACCCGGGACGTCCGGCCCCGGGCGGCGGGTCAGGCGCCGGCGCTGGGACTTCGAGCGCCACCGCCGCCGGTGCCTCCGGGACTTCGGCGTCGACATCCACCGGGTCACCTGGCGGAGGCTAAGGCTCAACCAGAGCTTTAGCCTGACTCTGGGGCAACTCTCCGAGGCTCATCGAGACTTCGGCGATCTGCAACGAACGTTGCGAACGTCGCCCGTCCGTTGACTTCATGCATCGTCAGGCCATAACGTGGCAAACTGCTGCATACAGCGGTCGAGTGATAAACACTCGACCATACCTCGAGGGTCGGACGAACGATATGGAAAGCGGAAGTTATCTGGCAGTCATCAAGGTCGTCGGCGTCGGTGGCGGCGGGACCAACGCCGTCAACCGGATGGTCGATGCCGGCCTGAGCGGCGTCGAGTTCATCGCCTGCAACACCGACGCCCAGGCGCTGGCGATGTGCGATGCCGACATCAAGCTGAACATCGGCCACGAGATGACCAAGGGCCTCGGCGCGGGCGCCAACCCGGAGACCGGGCACGGCGCCGCGGCCGAATCACGCGACGAGATCAAGGACACACTGAAGGGCGCCGACATGGTGTTCGTGACCGCGGGCGAGGGCGGCGGGACCGGCACCGGTGCAGCCCCGGTGATCGCCGAGATCGCCAAGAACGAGATCGGCGCGCTGACCGTAGGGGTGGTGACGCGGCCGTTCTCATTCGAGGGCAGCCAGCGCGCCCGCCAGGCCCAGGAGGGCATCCAGCGCCTGCGGGAGAACGTCGACACGCTGATCGTGATCCCCAACGAGAAACTGCTCGCGATCGTCGAGCGCCGCACCACGATCCTCGACGCCTTCCGTGAGGCCGACAACGTGCTGCGCCAGGGCGTGCAGGGGATCACCGACCTGATCACGATCCCCGGTCTGATCAACCTCGACTTCGCCGACGTGCGCACGATCATGCACGACGCCGGCAGCGCCCTGATGGGGATCGGCACCGCCGGAGGCGAGAACCGCGCCGCCGAGGCCGCCAAGATCGCGATCTCCTCGCCGCTGCTGGAGGAATCGGTGGAGGGGGCGATGGGCATCCTGCTGAACATCACCGGCGGACACGACCTCGGCCTGTTCGAGGTCAACGAGGCCGCCGAGATCGTCCAGGGCGCCGCCGACGCCAACTCCAACATCATCTTCGGCGCGGTGATCGACGACGGGCTCGGCGACGAGGTCCGCGTGACGGTGATCGCGACCGGCTTTGATCACGGCCACGCCAGCCCCACCACTGCGCGCGAGAGCACCCGCAAGGCCAGGCGCGACCGCGACGTGACGATGGACGACCGCCAGCGCTCCTCGCTGGAGATCCGCGACGACGAGATCGACATCCCGTCGTTCCTGCGCGACCGCTGAGCGCTGACCGGACCCCGGGCCCGCCGGCCTGAGTCCGGGGACCCCGTGTACTAGCCTGCCAGGGGTGACCCTCGCCGCCGACACACTGCGCCGGACCCCGCTCTACGAGCGTCACGTCCAGGCCGGCGCCAAGCTCGTCCCGTTCGCCGGCTGGGAGATGCCCGTGCAGTACGCCGGCATCCGCCAGGAGCACCTCGCCGTCCGCCACTCGGCCGGCGTGTTCGACGTCTCGCACATGGGGCAGATCGAGACCAAGGGCCCGCAGGCCGAGCAGCTGCTGCAGCGCCTGCTCTCCAACGACCTGCGGCGCCTGCCCGAAGGGGGCGCGCAGTACAGCGTCCTGTGCCGCCCCGACGGGGGTGTGCTCGACGACCTGTTCACCTACCGCCTGGCCGACCGCCATTTCCTGACGATCACCAACGCCGCCAACCACGAGCGCGATCTCGCCTGGTTCACCACCCACGCGTCTGGATTCGATGTCGATGTGGTCGACCGCCTGGAGGAGTTCGCGATGCTCGCCGTCCAGGGGCCGCTGGCCCGGGCGCTGGTCGCGGGCCTGGCCGACGGTCCGCTGCCCGGGCGGATGCACTGCTGCGAGCGGACGGTCGCCGGGACGGCGATGCTCGTGTGCGCTACCGGCTACACGGGCGAGGACGGTGTGGAGCTGCTGCTTGATCCGGGCGCCGCGCCGCTGGTGTGGGACGCGCTGGTCGCCGCCGGCGCCACGCCGGCCGGGCTCGGCGCGCGCGACACGCTGCGCCTGGAGGTCTGCTTTCACCTCTACGGCAACGATCTCAGCGAGGCGCGCGGGCCGATCGAGGCGGGTTTGGGCTGGTGCTGCCACGAGGCGACCGGCTTCATCGGGTCAGCGGCGGTCGCCGAGATTCGCGCCCAGGGGCCGGGCCAGCGGCTGGTGGCGTTCACGATCGATGGCGCCGGGATCGCCCGCCAGGGCAATCCGGTGATCGGCGGTGGCGAGGTCGCCAGCGGAACCTTCTCCCCCTGCCTGGAGCGGGGGATCGGGATGGCCTACGTGCCCGCCGCCCAGGCCGAACCCGGCACGCGGCTGGAGATCGACGTCAGGGGCACCCGGCGCAGCGCGACCGTGCAGCGCAAGCCCCTCTACCGCTCTCATCCCCTGACGAACCCCAAGGAGTCCTGACGATGGCCGAGGCCAGCTACCCCGACGACCTGCTCTACCACTCCGAGCACGACTGGGCGCGCGTGGAGGGCGATCAGGCGACGTTCGGGATCACCTGGTACGCGCAGGACGCGCTCGGCGAGGTGGTGTTCTTTGACCCGCCGCAGGTCGGCGCCCAGGTCACCAAGGACGATTCCTACACCGAGGTCGAGTCCGTCAAGGCGGTGTCTGACGTGATCGCGCCGCTGTCGGGTGAGGTGGTGGAGGTCAACGAGGCGCTGGCCCAGACGCCGGAGAAGATCAACGAGGACCCCTACGGCGAGGGCTGGCTGGTGAAGGTCAAGCTCTCCGACGCCTCCCAGGCCGAGTCGCTGATGGACGCGGCCGCCTACCAGGCGGGTCTGGATTGAGCCGCTACACCTCAGCCACCGATGAGGACCGCCGGGAGATGCTGGCGACGATCGGCGTGGAGTCGATCGAGGAGCTGTTTGCCGACATCCCGGCCGCGCTCAGGCTGGCGCGGCCGCTGGCGCTCGATGACGGGCGCTCCGAGCAGGAGGTCTACGCGGAGCTGCGCGCGCTGGCCCAGCGCAACGTGTCGGCCGAGGACGAGCTCTCGTTCCTCGGCGCCGGGATGTATGACCACTACGTTCCCGCGCTGGTCGACGCGATCACGTCGCGCTCGGAGTTCCTGACCCCCTACACGCCCTACCAGCCCGAGATCTCCCAGGGCGGCCTGCAGGCAATGTTCGAGTACCAGACGGCGATCTCGGAGCTGACCGGGCTGCCGGTCTCCAATGCCTCGGTCTACGAGGGGCCGAGCGCGGTGGCCGCCGCCGGCTACGTGGCCAAGCACGCCAACCCGGGCCGCAACCGGTTCGTGGTCTCGCGCGGCGTGCACCCCCACGCGCGCGAGACGCTGCGCACGCTGGCCCACGGCTTCGGCATGGAGGTCTCAGAGGCGCCGCTGTCTGACGGGCTGACCGAGCTGCCGGCGCTTGGCGACGACGTCAGCGCGGTGATCGTCGCCCAGCCCAACTTCCTCGGCGCCGTGGAGGACGTGCACCAGCTCGCTCAATGCGCTCACGAGGCTGGTGCATTGGCGATCTGCGCCTGTGACCCGTTGCCCCTGGCGCTGCTGCGCTCGCCGGGCGAGTGCGGCGTCGACATCGCCGTCGGCGAAGGGCAGACGCTCGGCAACCGGCTGGACTTCGGCGGCCCGTCGTTCGGCTTCTTTGCGGTCACCGAGGCGCTGCTCCGGCGCGTTCCGGGCCGGATCGCCGGGGAGACCCGCGACGTGGACGGCAAGCGCGGCTTCGTGCTCACCCTGCAGACGCGCGAGCAGCACATCCGGCGGGAGAAGGCGACCTCCAACATCTGCACCGCGCAGGCGCTCAACGCGCTGGCCGGGGTGATCTACCTCAGCTGGCTGGGCCGCCGCGGGATCGTCGAGCTGGCCGAGCTGATGGTCCAGCGCACCGCCTACGCGCGCCAGCGGCTGGTCGAGCTCGACGGGGTCAGCGCGCTGCACGAGCAGCCGGTGGCGCGTGAGTTCGCGCTCGAGCTTGACGCCGACGTCGGAGCGGTGATCGCCCGTTGCACCGAGCAGGGGGTCAATCCCGGCTACGCCCTCGGGCGCGACTACCCCGAGCACGAGCGCGGCCTGCTGGTGGCAATCACCGAGCAGCGCAGCCGCGCCGACATCGACCGGCTCGCCGACGTGCTCGGCGCCGCGCTGCGCGCCGAGCGCGGCGCCTACCACGGAGCCGCGAGTTGAACGTATCGAACGCTGCCGCGACCGCCGACGACGAGCTGACGATCTACGAGCGCTCGCGGCCGGGCCGGCGGGCGTTCACGGCCCCGCCGCTGGACGTGCCCGCACGCCCGCTGGACGAGCTGCTGCCCGCCCGGCTGCGCCGCGCCCAGCCCGCGCGCCTGCCAGAGGTCTCAGAGCCGGAGATCGTGCGCCACTACAACCGCCTGTCGAAGCGCAACTTCGACCTCGACACCGGCTTTTACCCGCTCGGCTCGTGCACGATGAAGCACAACCCCAAGCTCCACGAGCGGGTGGCCGCGCTGCCCGGCCACGCCCGGCTGCATCCGCTCCAGGAGCCGCGCCACGCCCAGGGCGCGCTGGAGCTGATGTGGCGCCTGCAGCACGCGCTGGGCGAGATCGCCGGCCTGCCGCACGTCTCGCTGCAGCCGTCGGCGGGCTCCCACGGCGAGCTGGCCGGAGTGCTGCTGACGCGCGCCCTGCACGAGGACCGCGGCGATCAGCGCACCCAGGTTCTGACCCCCGACACCGCCCACGGGACCAACCCCGCGACGGTGACGATGGCCGGCTATCAGGTGGTCAAGGTCGGCACCGACCGCCACGGCAACATCGACCTCGACGACCTGCGGGACAAGGCGACCGAGGACGTGGCCTGCCTGATGCTGACCAATCCCTCGACGCTGGGGCTGTTTGAGCCGGGGATCGAGGAGATCGAGCGGATCGTGCACGGGATCGGCGCGACGCTGTACTACGACGGCGCCAACCTCAACGCGATCATGGGCATCTGCCGCCCGGGCGACATGGGCTTCGACATCGTGCACTTCAACCTGCACAAGTCCTTCACCCAGCCCCACGGCGGCGGCGGCCCGGGATCAGGGCCGATCGCCGTGTCCGAGCGCCTGGAGCCGTTCCTGCCCCGCCCGCAGGTGGTGCGCCGCGGCGCGAGCGCCAACGGCTCAGGGTCACCGCCCGGGCCCGACAACGGCGAAGGCGGCGAGGCGTTCTACGACCTCGATTACGAGCGCCCCAAGTCGATCGGGCGCCTGCGCGGCTTCCAGGGCAACTACGGCGTGTTCGTGCGCTGCTACGCCTACATCCGCTCGCTCGGGGCCCCTGGCCTGCGCGAGGTGTCAGAGGTGGCGGTGCTCAACGCCAACTACCTGCTGGCGCGGTTGCGCCGCGAGGGGGTGCTGGAGTACCTGCCGGCCGCCTACGAGCGGATCTGCATGCACGAGTTCGTGCTGTCCGGTGCGCCGATGAAGCGCGAGCTGCAGATCCGCACGCTGGACCTCGCCAAGCGACTGCTCGACTTCGGCGTGCACCCGCCGACGGTGTACTTCCCGCTGATCGTCGAGGAGGCGCTGCTGATCGAGCCGACCGAGACCGAGACCAAGGAGACGCTCGATCGCTTCGCCGCGACCGTCGCGGAGATCCTGCGCGAGGCCCGCGAGGACCCGGAGATCGCCCGCCACGCCCCGTACAGCACCCCGGTCCGGCGACTGGACGAGGCCGGTGCCGCGCGGCGGCCGGTGCTGCGCCAGCCGCTCTGAGGAAAACAAAAATCATTCCAGTCGGCGTTCGGCCAGGGTGCGGGCCGATCTCTAAACATTGGCGAGGTTCTGGACGATAACTCCGCGCGATGCTCTCACAAGCTCTGGTGGCCGCCTGATGTCTGACCGCTTCGCGAGGCTCGGCGCGGCGGCGGCGATCAAACCCGAGGAGAGTCAGCTCGCCTGGCGGATCGGCGGGGCGCTGTATCTGATCGGCGCCGTGACGCTGGCGGCGTTCACGGTGCTGCCCGACGTCCCCCACGGCCACCGGGCGGTGATACTCACGCTGGCCGGGGCCGCGCTGGCCTGGGGACTGTCGGCGATCCTGGTGATCGACTTCCGGAGGGCTCCGTGGTGGTTGATGCACGCGACCACGACCGCGGGTCTGATCTTCGTCGGGATCGCGATCAGCGCCACCGGCGGCGCGCGCTCGACGACCTGGATCTACCTGTTCCTGGTGGTGGTGTTCGCCGCCTACTTCTTCCCGCCGGCCTTTGGGCTGACCTATCTCGCGGGGGCGATCGCGGTCAGCGCCAGCGTGCTGCTCTACGACCCGCGGGCGCTGAGCGGCGTCTTCCTGGCGCAGTTCGTAATCGCGGCGCCCACGTTCGTGGCGCTGGCCAGCGCGATCATCGTGCTCAAGCGCTTCATGGCGGCGTTGCGCTGGCGGGCGGAAGAGCTGGCCGCCGAGCACGGGGCCCTGCGCCGAGTCGCCACCGCCGTGGTCGGCGGCGAGCCCACCGAGCGCCTGTACGAGCTCGTCGCCCGCGAGGCGGGGATGCTGCTCGGCGCCAGTGCCGCCGGACTGCTGCGGCTGGAGAATCCCGGCAGCGCCACCGTGCTGGGATCATGGGCGCGCGCCGACTCCGCGGCCTACCCACCGGGAACGATCGTCGCGCTGTCGCCCAACAGCGGGATGGCGCAGACGCTGCGGACCGGACGGCCGGCGCGGACCGACGACCACGGCTCGGAGGGCATCGGGGAGACGCTGCACCTTGGCTGCAGCGTGGTCTCGCCGGTGACCGTCGCCGGGCGGATCTGGGGGGCGCTGGCCGTTGCCACGACGCTGCCGTGGGGCCTGTCGTCTGATTGCGAGCGGCGGCTGAACGAGTTCGGCGATCTGCTGGCGACGGCGATCAGCAGCATCGAGGATCGCGCCCAGCTCAAAGCGCAGGCCCGCACCGACCCGCTGACCGGCCTGGCCAACCACCGCATGCTGCACGAGCGCCTGGCCGCCGAGACCACCCGCGCGGCCCGCCACGGAACGCCACTGTCAGTGGCGGTGCTCGACGTCGATCACTTCAAGACGATCAACGACACCGGCGGTCACGACAGCGGTGACGAGATGCTGGTGCGGGTGGCCAACTGCCTGCGCTCGGTGGCGCGCGCCGGGGACACGCTGGCCCGCGCCGGCGGCGACGAGTTCGCCTGGCTGTTGCCCCAGACCACCGGCGAGCAGGCGCTGGCGGCGGTGCAGCGAGCGCGCCAGATCGTCGGCGAGAGCGTCGAGCTGCCCTTACGGCTGAGCCTGTCGGTCGGGATCTGCGACACCAGCGTCAGCTGCGACCCCGCGCAGCTGCTGGGGTTCGCCGACGACGCGCTGTACGCCTGCAAGGCCCACGGGCGCGCCCAGGCCAGGGTCTATGACCCGGGATCCGCCGATCAGCTCTCAGCCCAGGATCGGGCTGAGCGCCTGGAGCGCTCCCGGGTGATGGTGGGGCTGCGCGCGCTGGCCCGCGCCGTGGACGCCCAGGACCCGGGCATGGCCGAGCATTCCCAGCGGGTCTCCCAGCTGGTCACCGAGCTGGCCCGCCGGGCCGGCTGGACGCCGGCGCGGGCGCTGATGCTCGGCGAGGCGGCGCTGGTGCACGACATCGGCAAGATCGCCGTCGCCGACGAGCATCCGGCTGTGGCCGCGAGGATCCTCAACGGCGTACTCGATGCCGAGCAGCTGCACTGGATCCGCGCCCAGCACGAGCGCCCCGACGGGCGTGGCTATCCCGACGGGCTGCGGGAGGACGAGATCCCACAGGGCGCCGCGCTGCTGGCGCTCGCCGACGCCTGGGACGTGATGACCCTGAGCCGGCCCTCCAGCGCGCGCAGGACGCCGCAGGAGGCGCTGGCCGAGTGCCAACAGCTGATCGGCGTCCAGTTCAGCGCGGCGGCCGTCCGAGCCTTGATCGCAGTGCGCCGTACCGATCAGCCCGATCGGCGGCCCGCGGGCCCGCGTCTGCGCGCGGTGCCAGCGGAAGCACTGATCCTCCCAACCACGGACGAGGCGCAGCTTGTAGACCCAGCCCGGCGCTAGGCGTCGTAGGCTTGCGGCGATGCGATTCGTGATCTATGGCGCCGGCGCGATCGGCGGGGTCGTCGGCGCGCGGCTGGCCCAGGCCGGGTTCGACGTCACGCTGATCGCCCGGGGGGCTCACCTGGACGCGATCAGACGCGATGGTCTGACGCTCGAGACCCCGGTCGAGCGGCTGGTGCTCGACCTGCCCTGCGCCGAGGATCCGGCGGCGATCGACTGGCGCCCGGACGACGTCGTCTGCCTGGCGACCAAGGGCCAGGACAGCGCGGGCGCGCTGACCGCGCTGAGAGTCGCGGCCCCGCCCGGCCTGCCGGTCGTCTGCATGCAGAACGGTGTCGAGAACGAGCGCCTGGCGCTGCGCCGGTTCGCCGACGTCTACGGCGCCGTGGTGATGGTGCCGGCCGCGCACCTGGATCCCGGCGTCGTGCAGGCCTACGGAGCCGGCCTGACGGGCGTGATCGACATCGGCCGCTATCCCGGCGGCGTCGACGAGCGCTGCGAGGCGATCGCCGCGGCGCTGGCCGCGTCGAGGTTTAACTCCCGCGTGCGGCCGGACATCATGCGCTACAAGTACGCCAAGCTGATCGTCAACCTCGGCAACGCGGTGGGGGCGCTGTGCGATCCCGGCCCGGAGGCCGACGAGCTCACGCGCCGCGCCCGGGAGGAGGGCCGGGCGGTGCTGGGCGCCGCCGGGATCGAATTCGTGGCCGCCGAGGTCGACGACGTCCGCGGCCGCTGGGAGCGGATGCAGGTGTCAGAGATCGGGGGCCGCCAGCGCGCCGGATCCTCCAGCTGGCAGAGCCTGGCGCGCGGCTCGGGCGCGATCGAGACCGACTATCTCAACGGCGAGATCGCGTTGCTGGGGCGCCTGCACGGCGTCCCCGTGCCGGTCAACGCGCAGCTGTGCGCGCTCGCCGATCGTGTCGCCGCCGACGGGGGATCGCCGGGGCAGCTCCCGGCCGGCCAGGTGCTGGCGGGCGCCGGATGAGCGCGGCCACCAACGGGCTGATAGCGCCCGCCGCGGCCGAGATCGCCCAGCGCGCCGAGCGCGAGCTGGAGGCGTTGGTGGGGGTCTCCTCGCCGTCGGGCGACGTTCAGGGAGCCGAGGCGGCGCTGGCGATCTGCGCCTCGCTGCTGCCCGACGGCGCGCGGGTGGAGCGCCCGCCGTGCTCCACGGCCGGCAGCGCGCCTGACCTGCTGGCCCGGATCCCCGGCCGTGGCCGGCGTCGGATCATGCTGCTCGGACACGTCGACACGGTCATCGGGCATGGCGAGCATCAGCCGCTGCGGCGGGAGGGCAAGCGCCTGTACGGCACCGGCACGGCCGACATGAAGGGTGGCGACGTGCTGGCGCTCGGCGTCGCTCGCGCGCTGGCCGCCCACCCGGAGTCCTTCGCCGAGCTGGCGGTGCTGATGGTCACCGACGAGGAGTGGCGCACCGCCGAGTTCGCCCACGCAAGCCGGCTGAGCGGCTATGACGCGTGCCTGTGCTTTGAGGCCGGCGAGCGCACCGCGCAGGGCGACGACGCGCTGGTGGTCCGCCGCAAGGCGGCGGGCACGTTGCGGGTCACCGCCACCGGGCGCGCCTCGCACTCGGGCAGCGCACCGGATCGCGGTCGCAATGCGCTGCTGGCGCTGGCCCAGACCGCAGAGACCGTGGCCGCGCTGCACGATCCCGGCGGGGCCGATGCGCTCAGCGCCGTGCCGACCATGATGCGCTCGGGCGAGGCATTTAACATCGTGCCCGCCTCGGGCGAGCTGATCTTCGATCTGCGGGCCGTCACGCTGGAGGCCTTTGCGCCGGTGCTGGCCGCGGTGGCGTCCGAGATCGACGGCGTGACGCTGCAGGCGCGGATGGAGCGCCGCTGGCCCGGGATGGACACCGAGCAGATCGCCGCGCCGCTGCTGGCGGCGGCCTCGGCCCGCCTCGGGCGGGCGCTCACCGGCGTTCCGCGCGGAGGGGCCAGCGACGCCGCCCACTTTGCGGCGACGATCCCGCTGACCGTCGACGGGCTCGGCCCGCGCGGCGGCGGCGCCCACACGCCGGAGGAGTTCGTGCTCACCGAATCGCTGAGATCTCGCGCCGAGGTGGCGCTGGCCGTGGCTCTGGCGGCCCTCGCCGACGACTGACCCGCACCGCCGGATCGTCCGGTTTGGCATGCTTTGGGTATGAGCACCACCGCCGCAGCGAGCAAGAAGCGGGCCCTTCCGGGGGTCAAGGGCAGGCGATTCCTTCCGGGCGACAACGGCAAGCAGTCGATTGAGGGGCTCGTGCTGCTGGCCGGGATCGTCGCGTTGATGTGGCTGCTCGAGGTGATCAACACCCTCGACTCCAACCACCTCAACTCCGACGGGATCGTCCCGCGCAACTTCGATCACCTGTGGGGCATCTTCACGGGTCCGTTCCTGCACGTCAGCTTTCAGCATCTGATCGACAACACGGTTCCGTTCGTGTTCATGGGCGTGATCATCGCGCTGCGCGGCGCCGTCCGGCTGGCGCTGGTGACGCTGATCGTGATCGTGATCGGGGGCCTGGGGACGTGGCTGATCTCACCCGGGAACGAGTCCACCGTCGGCGCCAGCGGCGTCGTGTTCGGCTACGCCGCCTACCTGTTCACGCGCGGCGTGTTCAACCGCAGCCTGCTGGAGATCCTGACCGCGGTCGTGGTCGGCGTGGTCTGGGGCGGCGCGCTGCTCTCCAGCCTGGTGCCGCATACCGGCATCTCCTGGCAGGGCCACGCCTGCGGGGCGATCGGCGGCGTCGCCGCGGCGTGGTGGCTGTCGCCCGGGCACGCGGGCCGCCGCTCCATCTCTGCTCTGTCTGAGTAGCCTGCCGGCCACGGTGAGGATCTTCTCCGGCATCCAGCCCACCGGGCGAAAGCACCTGGGCAACTACATCGGCGCGATCACCCAGTACGTCGCCGGCCAGGATCGCGGCGAGGCGATCTACTGCGTCGTCGACCTGCACGCGACCACCGTCGCCTACCAGCCGCCGGGACTGCGCGAATCGGTCTACGACACCGCGGCCACCCTGCTGGCGGCCGGGCTTGAACCCGATCGCTGCATCTTCTTCCGCCAGTCCGACGTGCTGGAGCACACCGAGCTGGCCTGGCTGCTGTCCAGCGTGACCGCGTTCGGCGACCTCAACCGGATGCACCAGTTCAAGGACAAGGCCGGCGCCCAGCGCGAGCTCGTCTCGGCCGGACTGTTCACCTATCCGGTCCTGATGGCCGCCGACGTGCTCGCCTACCGGGCCCACGACGTGCCCGTCGGCGACGACCAGCGCCAGCACGTGGAGCTGATGCGCGACATCGCCGAGCGTTTCAACGCTCGTTTCGGCGACACGCTGGTGGTGCCCGCGGCGCGGATCCCCACCGTCGGGGCGCGGATCATGGATCTGCAGTTCCCCGAGCGCAAGATGTCGACCACCGGCGGCAGCGAGCAGGGGACCGTGTACGTACTCGACGAACCGGCGGCGGTGGTCAAGAAGCTGCGCTCGGCGGTCACCGACTCCGGCCGCGAGGTGGTGCGCGCGCCCGACAAGCCCGGCGTCTCGAACCTGATCGAGATCCTGGCCGCCGTCGGTCAGAGCTCCCCGGAAGACGTGGAGCGCCGGTTCGACAGCCAGGGCTACGGCCCGTTCAAGTCGGCGGTCGCCGAGGCCGTGGTCGGGTATCTGGAGCCCGTGCGCGAGCGCTATCAGGCGCTGCGCGCCGACGAGTCAGAGCTCGAGCGGCTGCTGGCCATCGGCGCCGACAAGGCCCGCCAGATCGCCGCCGCGACGCTCGTGGACGTGCGTCAGGCGATGGGAGTCGGACCGGTCCGACCCCGCAGCTAACGTCTGCTGCGTGCGCGCGGCAAATCTGGAGCTCGACCTCGACGTCTTCGTCGGGCCGTTTGACCTGCTGCTGACGCTGATCCTGCGCGAGGAGGTCGACCTGCTGG
>ODAK010002392.1_pt1 | contig 19772 bp, 16 predicted proteins | sample 1539591 | NCBI WGS metagenome assembly ODAK01 (sample SAMEA3539303, study PRJEB22396) | soil metagenome | biome: tundra; feature: field; material: soil | place: USA | collected 2010-05 | depth 0.15 m | reverse complement strand
CGTCCGGATTTATCCAGCGATCAAAATCATTCTGAATTCTTAAAGCACACTCTGGTTGTGGTGCGCAAGAACCTCATCAGGCTTCGCATCTCTCTCAGGAATCAGCATTTAGTGAATTGGGTGCTGCCTGGGTTTTCCACACGGATTAGCCTCGTTCGAGGGCCGTTTTGAACGTAGAATTCGCCTCCTATGTTTCGACGACTATCCTTCATTAATGCTCAGACTCCTCTTGGTCCTCATTGGCCTCTTCGGAGAGGCCGCGAAGTTTGGTCGCGGCCTACTCCGCGCTCGGACTTCCCTGGTCGCTGAGAACCTTTTCCTAAGAAAACAGCTCGCATTCTACCGTGAGCGAAACATCACGCCGCGGCGACTGACCGACTCGGCCAGACTTACAATCCTCCTCTACTCAAGATTCTTCAACTGGAAGGATGCCCTTGTGGTGGTTAGGCCCGAGACTCTGATCGGTTGGCATCGTCGAGCATTCCAGCTTTTCTGGAGTTGGAAATCGCGCGGCGGTAGGCCTCGATTGCCGAAGAATATTCGAGGTCTGATCGCCGAAATGGTCCGAGAGAATCCGACATGGGGCGAGGCGCGGATTGCATCGGAACTAGCTCTCAAGCTCGGCATTCGCGTATCGCCTAGAACCGCGCGAGCCTATTGGCCGCAAGATCTCACTCCGGTTCGACGTCCTTCCTCCCAACGCTGGATGACGTTCGTGCGGAATCACGCAAGAGTTATTGTGGCCTGCGATTTCGCGGTTGTGGTGCGCAAAAACCTCATCAGCCTTCGCATCTCTCTCAGGAATCCCCACCCACTAGCGGTTCAGCTCAAAATTAAGGAACAATAGGGGAACAGCACGCCCCAAAAGCCATGCAAAACTGTGATACTAGACGCAAGAAAAAGCTAGACGGGCCAACAAGATAGATTTTTTACAACTGCCTGTCACCTAAGAAAACGGGACACAGGGTGGTTCTAGTACTTGGGTTATGACGAGAGTTCTGAAATCGTCCCTTAGGGCGCACCGACACTGTTTCTCCCTTTACGTTCAATATCTTGCAGCGATATGCTGTGCATCGTCCGCTGCAAATGGGAGCTGTTGTGAATGCGAGCCTTATGAGGACTGCCGACATCTTTCATTTATTGATTTTTTTTGTCGGCATTCCACTGATTGCTGGAGGTGTGGGTTTTGCGGCACGGAAAGGCTGGCCGAGGAATTTCAGCCCTGCACGGTATCTGGGTAGCATTTTGGGGGCTAGGGCTTGCCTCCGGGGTCCTAACTATATCGGCACAACAAATGAGGCCTGAGGACGTTTGGCACCAGTTATTGCAGGAGGTATTTGGAGTGCTCGGAGTGCTTCTCTTTGGGGCTAGCATGGGCTGCTTCGTTGGGATGTTCACCACCCGGCACAGGTCGCCGTCTCCTACACCGCATGAATAGCGGAGTGATTGCCTTCAAGTCTCCCGTGGCCGCCGATCACGCTATGGACTCAATCAAATTAGTGAGTCAACTTGTGTCAAACTGGCCACGATTTCACGCAGGAAAGTTCTATAATCGTCCTCGTGGGCGCACCACTTCAAATCCTTATGCCTCGTTCGATTAGCTCGTTGGCCTTAATTATCTGTCGGGATCTTTTCCAGGCGATCCACCACAATCATATCGACCGGCAACTTTTCCTTGTTCAGTTTAAGGCCCAGCTTCTCAATCGAGGCATACACCGATCCCCCCGAAGGATCCGACGCGGTTGGTACGGGGCTCGAGTTCCCTTGCGCCGGTGCCGGACCGGCCGCACCAAAAGCGAAACCTTGCGATTTCGCGATCGCCTGCAAATCCTCCACAGATATATCCACGGCCACCACGTAAGTGCCCTTCAGGGCGGTCTTATCAATCACCGGCTGGCCGACGAAGCCTGTCAATTGTTGCGAAAGAATTTCCATCGTCATTTTGGAAGATTCCATGTGCATCATGCCGTTATTGACAGACACTTTCAGATTTCCCGCGGGCCCGCCGGAAATTTGCGTGCTCCCACCCTCGCCGATTCTCCCAGTCGTCTTCACCCGCATCTGGCCGGTTCCTGCATCGATCACCGTCACGTCCTTGTCATCCGGCTTGTCCGTTGGCGGCGGATCCGGTGGTGAAGAAGCCATCTTTACCCCGTTCTTGCCAACTTCCAGCGCAAGGATTGGCATTTCCTTGCTGCTGTGATGGATTACCAGCTTGAAGCGATCCGCCAACAGCGCCTGCATCATCTCTGGAACCTGATCTTTGTTTGCACCCTCGGGTAGCGTGGCCTCGATATCCCAATGCGCTGACTTCATCCAGTCCGGTCCCGTAACCTGGTACGCCTTCATCTTGTAGGCGTAAGTGATAAGCTGCGCCAGCGTGAAATACCCTATATCCACTCTTTGGTCGTCCACTTTCATGCCGACGTGCGGCATCTTTCCGGCGCTAACCGCCGCCATGAGGTCCCCGGAGGGCTTGATGGACGCGACTTCAAATGCCGGCGGAGCCGCGCTGGGAGCCGGCGATTGCGCGCGAACGTTCACGGCGCCCACGAATCCTAGGATTGCTATTCCACACACAACGCTGAGCGCAATCTGCGCGAGCACAAATTTCCGCGCGGCGGAACCAGCTACTCTTCGTCCGAACCTGGTCTCTTCTTTCATACATGGCTTCTCAATATTGTTCACCGGAATTATCCCCTCGCTCTGGCTTTGAATGAGCATTTCTCCTACTCACCGATCCATATAGATATCGACGTTTATATCTCTTCAAAGTTTCAGGTTAGCTCGAAAGTTCCACGATCAATACGTGAAATCCGTCTGCGGAGTTGCGGCCTTAGACGCTCTGCTAACCCTTCCGAACTCTTACGCGTAGAACACTGGCGCGAGGCGGAGCCGGTGTTTCTGGCTTTCGTCCTTTATGTATTATGTTCCTTCGGTTCTCCTATTTCACGTCAATCACCGGCCGAGTTCCGGCGGGTACAACGTGATCACAAACTTCTAAACGCGCTGACATCATAGTGCCGTCACATGGTGAGAATTCCACAAAAGAAACCTTAAGAAGACGCACGCCGGTCAGGCGCACAGCTGGTGCCGCAGCAGCTTCGGGGCAACTCACAGATTTGATGCAGGTGCGAATTCAATTTGTGTCAAGCCGGCCACGATCTCAGCTACGAGAGTTCTGAAATCGTCCTCTAGGGCGCACCACTTCGATTTGTGATTTGTTTTCAGCAACTTCTGTCGATACCCTTAGAATCATGTCGAACAGAAACTATACGTGACCATCGCTGAGCTACCGCCTAGCATCCACGGCAGTCAGTGTTCTGGTAGCCAATTGCTCGGCAGGCTTCCATACAGGCGAATGTAAAACACATCAAATCCCCAGGCCTTTTCTCCGGCCATCTTCCCAATGTAGGATTTCTCGTCTGACCGCACAAGGCGCTGCGGATTGGTGAACGTTGGACTGTGATTGCAGTCACAGACGCGGACGGCGAACTAGGTCTCAATTAAGAGTATTGCACAGCAGGGTCAGCTTTTTAGCGGGCAGGCACGAGAGAAAAGACTGACACGGGAGTTCACCATGCGGAATTTGGAGATACCAAGGGGGAGATCTTACATTGGGAAGTTGATTTTGATAGGGTTGTTCTTATGCGTCGGTAACATGGCATTCGCGCAGGACAAGCAGGAACAGATCGAGCAAAAGTCGCCGCTTTCGGGCGCCCACATGTTCAAGGCGTACTGCGCGGCGTGCCACGGCAAGGATGCGAAAGGACACGGGCCGGCAGCGGCGGCGTTGAAACAGGCGCCGGCGGACTTGACGACGCTGGCGAAGCGGCACGGCGGGAAATTCCCGGACCTCTATGTGGCAGACGTGCTGCGGAACGGCGTGAAGACTCCGGCACACGGCGATGCGGAAATGCCGGTGTGGGGCCCTCTGTTTAGGTCGATGGATCCGGATGCATTGTTCATGCACATTCGGATTTCAAGTGTGATGAGCTACATCAAGTCGCTGCAAGTTAAGTAGCCAGTTGCAAGTGCCAAGTCGTGTGTTTCCGAACGGTTGCGATACCACTTTTTGCCTTAAAAGTCTGCACAACACTAAACTTATCTCAGCGCTCACAGATTCGGCAGGCGGGCCAAAAGGTTGGCATCCCGTTATTGAGTCCATTCATGATGTGACTCAGCTTGTGTCAAGCTGGCCACGAAATCTCCGAGAAAAGTTCTAAGATAGTCTCCTTGGGCGCGCCACTTACTTGTATGCCTTTTTTTCAATAACTTCCGGCAATACCCGTTAGTTTATTTCGAACCTATATTCTTCGCTCAGACCGAATGTGACAAATCAAGCTTTCATTTGTCCCGTTACTTGTTTAGACGTTCAAGTGAATTGTTTCCGAGTGCGACGTGATCCAAGCGCGATCGCCAAACTGTGCTGCCATTTCCTGATTCACCAAATCCCGGGGATAAAACGCTTCGTCCTTTCCATGTAATCTTGGTAGGGCTGGCCGAACTTTTCCAACATCATACTCTCCTCGGGACGCAACCGGAAAACAAGCATGAGAACGAATGCGACGAGGCAACCCAGGCCGGCGATCCAATTCGAAAGAAGTAAGGCTTGCGCGAGAGCATAAACAAATATCGAGGCATACATTGGATGGCGGATGGATTTGTAAATTCCGGAGATTACGAGTTGATGTTTTTCACGAAGTTCCAGGCTGTTGGACCAATTTGTACCCAATTCGGCGTGGGATCGGTAGAAGAGCCAAAATGAAAAACCGAGACAAACAATGCCGCCCGAGAGAGGTAGTAGTCGAAGAGGATAGTCGGCAAAGGAAAAAAGCGGGGACACGATGAATACCAAGGGAAGAAGGAAGCCGCCGATCCCCATCAAAGCCAGAAGCGTCGCTTCCAGGGCGCCCTTGCGGCTCTCCGCGATCTTGGTTTTCTTGCTTCGCTTGTCATGTGGCACGCGAATCGCAACGAACACGACCAACCCTAATAGAAACGCCGTTTTCCCAATCCATGCGCTCATCGGTCAATGTTTCCTAAATTGTGCCTACCAAAAAGTCCGTTCTGTATGAAACTGTTGAACTTACGAACCTGAGAAATGTAGGCTGCCCTGGCCATGTTTACACTACTCATGTCTCTACGGGATTGTTTCCGAATGCGCGCTGTTCTGCAAGCTGAGATAATTGCTCTAAGACACCAACTCTTAGTCCTGCACCGATCCAATCGAGACCGTCGCCCTCACCTAAAACTCTTTGACCGACTCTTGTGGGTTTGGCTTTCCCAGATGTGGACTGGTTGGCGGTCTGAATTGTTGAAAAATCACATGAAAGATCTGGTTTCCGCCGACTTCTTCGTAGTCCCCACAATTTCGTTTCGAATTCTATTTGTCTTCGTCATTCTCGATTATGACCGTCGTCGTCCAATTCACTTTGCCGTAACGGAACACCCAACCGCAGAATGGACGACCCACCAGCTCTTGGAAGCGTTTCCCTGGGACAGTGCTCCGCGTTACCTGTTGCGCGATCGAGATGGAATCTACGGAGAAAAGCTGAAGGTCTCGAAACACGCCGGTTCTAATGCTCGGATCAACGCAAAAGTTCTGAAATCGTCCCCTAAGGCGCACCACTTTTCTGCGTACTGTGGTTTCAATAACTTCCCCCGATACCCTTTAGTTCGTTTCGAACTCACATTCCCTTTCGGCCAGAATGGAGAAAATTAAGAATTCGCCCGTTCGGTAAACGCGTTAATCAGGACTTACGCATGCCGATGACGCCCTGGTGCTCCCTAAATCAGCTTATTTCTGATTTCGAGACAATCAAGTAAGTAAGCTTGGAATCCGCAAATTTTACCCACACGGCAGCCCCGATGTCGTACCCACCGTAGTTTTCCATAAACTCTTTGTCGCTGAGTTCCGGATGTCACTGCCTCAGTTTTCTCAGGTCCCACATCCAACTGCTGCTCGTCGTTTCCTCGCATGCATTCTTCTTATCACTTTGTGCTGCGGAAACAAGATAGGTTTCTGGTTCTGGACCAGTTTCACCAAGGCCTTGGCCGGGCGGAGCGAGAATCTGCAGCCGTCGCTCTGAACAGGTGTATATTAGCGCTCGCCATGCATAGAATCTGTTCGATTGTCGTTCTTAGTCTTCTTTTCTGTTCCACACTGGCTGCACCAGAAGACTATCCTGTGGGAGATAAGCCGTTCCGGCGGTATGTCGTAGAGGGCAGAGATGGCAAGCTCATCACCTTCTATCTTTCAACTCAGGAAGCGCCCAGTCATCCTGTTCCGCTGATCGTCTGGGTGCAAGGCACAGGCTGCTCATCTCATTTCGTCCGCGTCGGTGAGCGGATCGGCAGCAAGCTGCAGAGCCTTCTATATTCAGTGGCCCGCGGCCGCGCCCGCATCTTGGCGGTCGAAAAGCCCGGCGTTGAGTTTCTGGATGATCATCCTGATGACGGCGACACCCGCGCTTGCCGTCCAGAATTTCGAGCCGAGTTCACGCTGGACCGATGGGCCACAACCATTGCAGACGCAATCCAAGCGGCGCAGGCGCTGCCTAGCGTGGACACTTCAAAAACACTCGTGCTCGGCCATTCGGAGGGCGGCATTGTAGCGATGCGGGTCTCAAACGTATCGCCCCTGGTGACGCACGCCGCATCCTTGTCGGGAGGCGGACCCGTCTATCTGTTCCACATGGCCGAGTTTATGCGTGGTCAGGGGTTAGACGCGGAAAAGGAAGTCTACGCGTGTTGGAGCGAAATCGTGAAAGATCCGGACAGCACTACCAAGTTCTGTTGGGGGCAGACCTACCGCCAGTGGTCCAGTTTTATGAAGACCTCCGTCATTGGGGAAGCCCTCAAATCGCACGCACTCCTATATTTCGCCCATGGCACAGCCGACACGCAGAACTCGATCACTGGGTTCGATGTCCTGCGCGCCGAGTTGGCCGCAAGACAGCGAGACGCTGTGTTTGAGCGAATCGAGGCTGCTGACCATGCCTTGGATCTTCCGAATCAGCAGGTACCCGATGGTTTGGAAGCGGTCTTCGGTCGGGTAGTGGATTGGTTTCTGGGGAATGTCACGAAATAAGCATAATGAGAGGCGCTGTCCGTCGCCAAAATGCAAAACGCCTCTGAATTCGCGCTTCGATTTGCTATTCTTCGATCTTGATCGGACAAAAGTGTGAGGCCCGTGCAGGAAGCAACCCAGCTTGCGTACACCACGGCAAGGAACTCCCTGCGCAAAAGCTCTTTCAATAATAAAATAATGTTCTCTAAGCAGCGCGGCCGTAGCGGTGATGCAGGCCGCCGAGGCGCGGGATCACCGAGCGAACTCTCCCATTTGGAGTGCCCTTGTTCAGGCCCAGATGGGTTCGGTCCTCATGGTAGTAAGCGACGTATTCCTTGAGCAGCCGTTTCAGATGAGCCTCGTTGACGGGAATCACGTGGTCCAATAAATCGCGGCGGCAACTCTCAACCCACCGCTCCGCCACGCCGTTCTGCCAAGGACTCTCAAACGAAGTTCGGATAGGTCGCACACCTAACGAGCGAACCGCCGCAGCAACTTCGAGGCTGAACTTTGAATCACGATCGAAGATCAGAAACTTTTCAGCGGATTGATATGGGAAGGCCTCCGACAATTGTTGGATGATCCATGCGCTCGTGGGATGCCAGGTCACATTGAAGTGTAGGATCTGCCGACGGTCATGACTGATTACGAAAAAGCAGTAGAGAACGCGAAATGAAACGCTCGGAACAGTGAAGAAATCCATCGCCGCAATGGCTTCGCGATGGTTCCTCAAGAAGGCAAGCCACCGTTTGGATTGTTCCGGATCTCTCGGTGCGCGACGCATCCAGTGGGAAATGGTTCTCTCGAAAACATCGAAGCCAAGCAGAAAGAATTCACCGTGGATTCTCGGCGCGCCCCATGTAGGATTTTCCGCAACCATTCTGAAGATCAGGTCCCGAACTTCCTTCGGGATTCGTTTCCTCCCAAACATGCGGCGTGCTCGGGAGATCACCCGGCAATAGAGGATGAATCCTGCTCTGTGCCACCGGACCACAGTATCCGGGGTGACCATGATCAGAGCTCGTTTCCAGCCTGACCAAAGCCTTCGGGCAGGAACCCAGAAGAGTTTATCGAGCGCAGCAATCCGTGGCCTTGGACGCTTGCGCTTGAGAACAGTGAGCTGCTGTCGGAGAACCAAGTTTTCGAGCAATAGACTTGACCGGGGCCGAAAAACCCGGAGAATGCAGCCAAACAGAAGCTGCAAGAATCGAAGCATCCACTGGTGTTATCGCAAACCGATTGTGAATCGCAACGGTTTATGTTGTTGAAATCACAGGCGGACAGAGTTTTGGCGAGGGACAACTTTCCAGCAGCCTACCAGTGTTAGCAAAACGCATGGCTCCCGCTCTCCAATCGTCACAGGTCGAAGTCACAATGCTCGGTGACCAACATCACATCAAGTGGCTTCCACCGTTGTTAGACTCTTTCCGAAGGCTCGCGATGATGCGCATTAGGACCTCTCGCTCCCTTGGAGGAAACCATGGAAACAGTTCACTCCTATCGAGTAAGTGCCAGTTCAACGATTACCCGTAGCGGCGTAGCTGAGGTGAATGGAGTCGAGCCTTCGATTTCTTTCAGCGCGCCCCCTGACTTTGGCGGTGTCGCCGGTCATTGGGCGCCTGAGCACCTCTTTGTGATTGCAGTTGCGAGCTGTTACGTCAGCACTTTTTCGGGAATCGCGGATATCTCGCATTTTGAGTTTGTTTCACTCTCCCTGAAAGCCGAAGGCATTTTGGAGAAGAAAGAGGGAACCTTGCAATTCTCTAGGATCATTCTCCGTCCAGTCCTGAAAATAGCGCGTGAAGAAGGCAGGGAACGCGCACTCCGGCTGCTCGAAAAAGCGGATAAGAGCTGTCTTGTGGCGCGGTCGATAAAGTGCTCATTAGACCTCAAGCCAGAGATCAAAATCGAAGAGGAACTATCGACCATCGAAAAGGCCGGACTCTCCCGCGCGCGGGTGATGTGAGCGAAGCCCCGGCTAGGCCAGAGAACCTCTCCACCCTTGGAGATCCGTCTGCACCTTTGCGGCGACATCGTTTAGGAGTACGCCCGTGAAACCTACTATGAAAATCCTCGATGGCAATGAAGCGGCTGCCTCAGTCGCTTATCGCCTGAATGAAGTGATCGCAATCTATCCAATCACGCCTTCTTCCCCAATGGGCGAATGGGCGGATCAATGGCGGCAAGAAGGTAAGAAGAATATTTTCGGTACGATCCCCACTGTTGTCGAAATGCAAAGTGAAGGCGGAGCTGCAGGCGCATTACATGGCGCATTACAAGCTGGGGCGCTGGGTACGACATTCACCGCGTCGCAGGGCTTGCTGTTGATGATCCCCAACATGTTTAAAATCGCTGGCGAGCTTACCCCATGTGTGATCCACGTCGCGGCGCGCACGATCGCCACTCACGCGCTTTCCATTTTTGGAGACCACAGCGACGTCATGGCAGTCCGAATGACTGGATTTGCGCTGCTCTCGTCTGATTCGGTACAAGAAGCCTGTGATTTTGCCCTCATCGCCCAAACCGCGTCGCTTGAATCGCGAATTCCATTCCTTCACTTCTTCGATGGATTTCGAACCTCGCACGAACTAAACAAAATCAACGTCCTTGAAGATGATGACATTCGTGCGCTTATCGATGAAACACTCGTCCGACAGCATCGCGATCGCCGGCTGACCCCGGATCATCCGTCGCTTCGTGGAAGCGCGCAGAACCCGGATGTTTTCTTCCAGGCGCGCGAAGCGATCAACCCGTTTTATCTCGCTTGCCCAACGATTGTTCAAAATGCGATGGATCGCTTCGCGCTTCGAACCGGCCGCGCTTATCACCTATTCGACTATTTCGGCGACCCTGATGCCGAGCGCGTGCTTGTGCTGATGGGATCAGGCGCGGGAGCGGCCGAAGAAACAGTCGAATACCTCAATGCTCATGGCGAAAAAGTTGGCATCATCAAAGTTCGCCTGTTTCGCCCTTTTGCGAGCGATGCGTTTTTCACAGCCTTGCCCAAATCTGCGCACTCTATCGCGGTGCTAGATCGCACCAAAGAACCCGGCGCGGTTGGCGAGCCGATGTACTCCGAAATCGTGACCGCATTGGCGGAAACACCCCCCACACAGAAAAGTGCGCGCGCCACGCCGCGAGTAGTGGGCGGGCGATATGGGTTATCGTCGAAGGAATTCACTCCCGCGATGGCGAAAGCAGTGTTCGACGAACTCAAAGCGGAAACGCCGCGGAATCACTTCACGATCGGTATCCACGATGATGTGACGCACACAAGCCTTAAGTATGATGCAGGTTTCTCGACGGAAAATCCCCGTACTGTCCGCGCGCTTTTCTATGGGCTGGGCTCAGACGGCACGGTAGGCGCGAACAAGAATTCGATCAAAATCATTGGCGAGAATACGGAAAATCATGCGCAAGGATACTTCGTCTACGACTCGAAGAAGGCCGGCTCCGTCACAGTCTCACACCTGCGGTTCGGCCCGGACCCCATCCGCTCGACTTACCTGATTAGCCGGGCAAGTTTCATAGGATGTCATCAGTTTCAGTTTCTCGACCGGATCGACGTACTCGCGGCAGCGGAATCAGGTGCCATTCTGTTATTGAATGCACCATTTGGGCCAGACGAAGTGTGGAATCATCTGCCGTGCAAAGTTCAGCGGCAAATCATTGAAAAGAAGCTTCGCTTCTTCGTAATTGACGGATACAAGGTGGCTCTTGAAACAGGCATGGGCAGCCGCATCAACACGATCATGCAGACAGGTTTCTTCGCCTTGAGCGGCGTGCTCCCACGCGACGAAGCTATCGAAGCCATCAAGAACGCAATCCAGAAAACTTACGGCAAGCGGGGCGACGCAGTCGTTCAGAAAAACTTCGCGGCCGTAGATGCGTCGATCGCACATTTACACGAGGTCCTTGTTCCGGCGCAGGTCACGAGTACGTTTGATATTCTCCCTGCGATTCCCTCACAAGCACCTGCTTTCGTTCGCGACGTTCTAGGCGCGATGATCGCGGGAAACGGCGACAATCTTTCAGTTAGCGCGCTGACTCCGGACGGTACATTTCCGACCGATACAGCTCAATGGGAAAAACGCAACATCGCGCTCCAAATTCCAGTTTGGGATGAGGATTTGTGCATTCAGTGTGGCAAGTGCGTTCTCGTTTGCCCCCACGCGGTGATACGAGCGAAGGTTTATGACGAAAGCATTCTCTCGGAGGCGCCAACGGGATTCAAGTCCACTAAGCCCCGCTGGCGTGAATTTGAATCACTGCGATATAGCTTGCAGGTCGCACCGGAAGATTGCACCGGATGCACTCTGTGCGTTGAAGTTTGTCCCGCCAAGAGCAAGAGCGAAGTGAAGCACAAAGCGATTAACATGCAGCCGCAGCCCCCCCTTCACAAATCCGAAGTGAAGAACTGGGACTTTTTCCTTTCGATACCCGAATTCGATCGCGGCCGGCTAGTTCACTCGCACGTCAAGGATGTTCAGTTGCTCGAGCCCCTCTTTGAATTTTCGGGCGCGTGTGCCGGATGTGGTGAGACACCGTACATCAAGCTGCTGACGCAGCTTTTTGGCGACCGTCTACTGATTGCAAACGCAACAGGCTGCTCGTCAATTTACGGCGGGAACCTCCCAACCACGCCATACGCAAAAAACGCGTGTGGAATGGGTCCGGCATGGTCGAATTCGCTTTTTGAAGACAATGCTGAATTCGGACTGGGAATGCGCCTCGCGGTGGATAAGCAGGCTGAGTATGCGCGAGAACTGTTGAAGTGCCGCTCCCCAGAGCTGGGGGAGTCATTTGTGACGGAAGTTCTTCAAGCAAGCCAAGCCACAGAAATGGAAATCGCCGCGCAACGCGAGCGTGTTGTTCTGATGAAACGCAAACTTGCGGGGATCGACTCGCGCGAAGCACGTGACCTGCTCGCAGTTGCCGATGGCCTCGTCCGCAAGTCTGTCTGGATCGTGGGTGGCGACGGCTGGGCGTATGACATTGGCGCGGGCGGCCTGGATCACGTTCTGGGTTCAGGTATGAAAGTGAATGTACTGGTCCTCGATACGGAGGTGTACTCGAATACTGGCGGCCAAATGTCGAAGGCGACACCTCGCGCGGCGGTCGCGAAATATGCCGTCGGCGGAAAACGGACCGCTAAAAAGGATCTCGCGATGGAGGCCATCAGCTACGGCTCGGTCTATGTGGCACGGGTCGCGATGGGAAGTAGCGATACGCATGCGGTAAAGGCATTTCTCGAAGCGGAAGCGCATGACGGCCCGTCAATCATCATCGCCTACAGTCATTGCATCGCGCACGGCTATGACATGGCTTTCGGTATGAACCAACAAAAGGCCGCAGTGCTATCCGGCTACTGGCCACTCATGCGGTACAACCCGGTGTTACGAAGAGAGAGAAAAAACCCTTTTCAGCTCGATTCCAAAGCTCCGAGTATTTCCCTCAAGCAGTATGCCTATCAGGAAGCGCGTTATTCGATGCTGGCACGCAGCGAACCAGAAACCGCGCGCAATCTACTCCGAATTGCGCAGGATGATGTGAACCGCAATTGGCACGTGTACCAGAGTCGCGCCGCTGCGCCACCAGATCAGTTACTGGTTGGAGACTCTAATGGAGATATCGCACCAGTTGAAGTAGCAGCGGCGAAGCCGGAGGACGAGTAATGATCGACCTTTCCACGACATACCTCGGCCTGAAACTTAGTAATCCAGTTGTCGCATCGGCCTCGCCTCTTTGCGGATCGCTCGACGATATTCGCCGCCTCGAAGATCACGGGATCGCCGCGGTCGTGCTGCCTTCACTTTTCGAGGAGCAACTGAACCTTGATAGTGAATCGGTCGATTCGGATCTGTTTCGAGGCTCGGAGGGATTTCCAGAGTCCCTCTCATATTTTCCGGATTTGACCACGTATAACATGGGTCCTGATGGATATCTTGATTTGATCCGAAAAGCAAAAGCCTCCGTCAAAATCCCTATCATTGCCAGTTTGAATGGGATCTCGCCGGGCGGATGGGTTCGATACGCGAGAGAAATGGAACAGGCAGGAGCCGACGCAATTGAACTCAACCTCTATTCTTTAGTTACGGACCCTGATCGTACGGGAGCTGAAGTGGAGCAAGGCCATTGTTATCTGCTACGAATGGTGAAACAGAGCGTACGAATTCCCGTTGCGGCAAAGCTTTCTCAATTTTTCTCCGCACCGGTGAATTTTGCGATGCGCTTGGACGCTTCCGGAATAAATGCCCTCGTATTATTCAACCGTTTCTACCAGCCTGACCTTGACATTGAGGCGCTGGAGGTCGTTCCCACGCTGACCCTCAGCCGCCCAGCGGAATTGTTGCTCCGTCTTCACTGGGTCGCGATTATCTTTGGGCACATTAAGGCTGATCTTGCAATCACTGGCGGCGTCCACAGTGCCGCGGACGTATTAAAGTCAGTCATGGCGGGGGCGCGCGTCACCATGATGACTTCCGCTTTGCTACAAAACGGGTTCGAACATCTTAATGTCGTTCGCGGAGACCTCAAACGGTGGATGGAGGAACATGAATACAGCTCCATACAGGAAATGTGCGGTAGCATGAGCCAGCACAACGTTTCAAATCCCAGTGCATTTGAACGAGCCAATTACATGCGCGTGTTGAGTTCTTATTCGCAGCGCGACACACGAACTGTCAGGTAAGCCAGGTAAAAAATTGCAGTCTCAATGCGAAACGATTCGAACTTACATCTGAATACCAACCCACGGTTTCTGGCCAAATACACATGTCTGAAACCTGTGATTCACCGGAATGACGGAAGGACTAGAATCCCTTGTCCCTACCAATAACTCCATGAGAAGCCAAAAGGGGTCGCCGGGAAACAAGAGAGCAGGAGGCGAGCGACAGGATTGGGCCAAGGAAAGTCGTTTGCTTGGCGAGGATACAAGTCGCTTGGGTCTTACAGACGAGAGTCTCCCACGGAACGTATCACTTACTAATGTCACGAATTTACGATGGAGCTTAGGCTGCTCGTCGCTCGTACCGATGATGCAGCCTGTCCCTACCAATAACTCCATCGGAAGTCAAAAGCCCTCTGCGAGCAGTGAGGAAAAGACCTGAACGGGCTGTCCCCGACATCTTCCTTCGCGTGGGATGAGTTATTGGTAGGGACAGGTTTTAGAGTGGCGCGCGACACCCGGCGGCGCTTCGTAGTGGTACGATGCCGTAAGGCTCGCGGGGAGGATCCGACGAAAACTCTCCTCAATAGACTAAGAGGCCTTCAGAGGGGAAAAAGTCAGAAATAATTTTGGATGGTACCTCACGGTCGCCTTTGGTTTCAATAACCTCGGCGGTTGCCATTCACAGGTGACATGATTAGCCAGCAAACAGTGGCTGCGAAACCGAAAAGCCCGTTCGGGACGAACATGAGGCCACCCCGTGCAAAACCAAATTCGACAACGGAGCGAAACCCCCGCCAGGTTGCCACGTGCCGACTGGAAAGGCCAAATCCTTAGTTCTCATTGCGATTCGGCCAGGGAATGCTTGTCGTACGGAATTTCTGCGGAGCACAGCGGTCACTCCATGCCTGCAACTGCGTTCCACAGTCATGCGATAATGTCCCGACAGGAGAATTAAAGTTGGAAGAACTTTACGGGGGCGTTCCCGGTTATTTGACGGCGAGGTGAGCCATCTTGGATTCGAGATTCCAGAAGATCATCTTAAGCACGGTCAGGCCGAACGAGGTCTATGGCCGCGCCGCCATTCGCTTCGCGGTTATAGATGCCACAACCGCGCCAGCGTACGTGCCCCCGCAGGCAGAGAGTAAGATTCCGGGGCCCTGCTCGAGGATGACTGCCCGCTTCTCCACTAGAACCATGATGAAGACTACGACGAATGGCGTTGCATCCAGCGCCAGCATGAAGGGCCAGTCCTTACGGTAGGCGTCGATGTTCCTCCGCGACAGCAGGAACTCGCAAACGAAGAAGTACACCGCCAGCGAAGTAAACGCGGCAATTAAGCCCGCCGTTTCGCCGACAAACATAAGAACAAGGAATGAGGGTAGTCCGAGTAAAAAGGCAATCCAAGTCTTCCGCATTTTTTCCTCGTTTTTCTGAATATACGCTCCTGAAATTCTGACTGTTTTCCACCACCGGCATAGGGGCATCAACTGATCGCTAAAACCGATAGTAACTCCAGCTTGCCTAGGTAGAAGAGTGGTCGGACTGTTGGTCGGCTGAATACCGAGGGTCCGGCCAGTTTCTTCACGAACCGAGGTTCAAATCTGCCGCGCTATGAAACGGAGTTCATGGCGCGCCAGAGCCAGACGCCGAGAATCAGAAGAAGCAATACACCCACCAAAGTCCCAGAGGCCCAGAGCGGTGTGCTCAGGCGATTGAGCTTGTCCACTATGACATGCTGTTCCTCTGCTGCCTTGCTCTCGCCTTTGCTCAGGAAAAGAGTGTCTTCTTCGTGGATCGTCAGCGTCCCGCGGTAAACGAGCAACGCCAGCCAAAGAACAGCCAAGAGTACCCAGAGCAGCGACAAATACCCGAGCCATCCTGAAATTAACGCATCCATGGCACCCTCCCATGTCGGGCCGCACGTAACCTTCGCAGTCGAGTGGCCTACGTCCGTGGCGGCTACCACTAATCCGTATCATCCCTACGGCAATTGAGAGACGAATGCGGTGACCGCCATCACGCCTTGAGGTGACCACCGACACTCATGCGAGGCTATTCGCAATAGGAACGGCGAGAGTCAATCAACAACAATGGAACGGATCAGACTAGACTGGTAGACTAGGCCAGTTAGCCCTTTAGATTCAACGGCGGGGCTGTAGCTCAGGCAGGATTGGCCCAAGCAACCCTAGGGTAAGCGCGATTTACGGTCTCAATTCTTGAAGGCTGTCAAACTGATGCAAACTTGACACAAACTCTCCCAAAAAAGTTCTAAAATCGTCCCCTTGGGCGCACCATTCCTATCCGGAAATCTTAAGCCTCCCACATTTTCGCTGCTCGCAAAACATGGGGCACTCGCGCTAAGCAGGAATTTAGCGAGAGTTTGAGAGAGCATGGAAAGTTACTACGCCGCCGTAGTTGGACATCAGGCGCATGTCGCCATTGGAATTCGCCGCGCCATCCGCGGCAATAAGTTTCACAGGAGCCCATGCTCCATCTAAATAACCTTCGGTGGAAAATCGAAGAACTGCGCTTCCAGAAGCCGGGTCGTGGCTGAAATCGGGGATTTCAGCGTGGAAAACGCCATTCTCGTCAGGGATTGCTTCGTCAGTGAGGGTAATATCGAAATATGGAGATCCATCTTCTCCAGAATTGAATAACCGGATCTCAATCTTGTGGGTTTTGCCATCAAGCAAATTCGAGGAAATAATCTGTCCGGTAAACGTGATCTTGGGGAGCTTGATGCATTCAAAGCTTTCGTTGCCGGAGTAGGCGGAAAGGTCTGACACTTGAACAATCTTCAATTGGCAGCCGGGGGCGTAAAAGGCGACTTGGAGGCTGGATGCGGGACGGCCCCCAATCAGGGTATGAATGAGAAAGGTGTCTGGTTCCTTTGGAATATCGAACCTATCGAATAAAGATTCATCCTGCTTGCCCTTGGCACTAAGCGTGTAAAACGCTGAAATCATTTCGTCAAACCAATTGTCGCCCGAGTCTAAGCCGGCTGGTATCTTCAATTTGAAATCCGGCGGAGGCGCACCGGCGGGATCGAGGGATTGAGGCAGCCCCGAGAGCCGCGGATTGGAGTAAAGGAGCCGCTGGCGAAGATTGAGGACGGGGTTCGAGAGTTCATCGACGAGAGATTGAGAAACAGGAGCATCGTCGGGATAGTCGCGGCCGCGCCCGAGATTCCGGGATACGTCGAAAAAGATTGATGGCAGCCCGGTGGATGGATTAACGGGATTCGGCATCATTCCTGTATTCCTTGGCCTAACTAGTAATGCGAGTTGCGCCTTGAGTTGGGCCTACGTTGTCCCGGAATTCTTTGCGGATTGCAGAAGATTTGCTAATTCGCCGGCCTTTTGCCAAGTCTCTTGCCTCACTTGGATGATCCGATTCACGCAATCGCTTTCACCGAATGAGGAGCCGTCCGCGCATTTCACGTTCTATGCTCGCACAGCAATCTCGATTGCCGCGGAGGATTTCTTATTAACAATCAAACTGTGCTCGTATTACCGTCGCCCCGCCTGCATCACCCCCTTACCCTAATCTCCACAAGCGGAGAAATACTCCCCATTAAGGAGCTCGATGAGAACGAGATGTTACGCTCCGTTGCACGATCGACTGCCAGCGAAAGGTTTGCGATTTCCGTTGCGAGGTCCAAGGGCGGCAGTGAACTTCTAGCTATCGGGCCGACCTGGTACGCGAATAAAATTATGGTCTACAATATCTGTCGTTCGCCAAAACTCTGTCCACCTTTGAATTCAACAATTTAGAGCGTTGCCATCCACAGGCAAGTCGCGCTACCACGCAGGCATGTTACATGCTATCGGACTTCTACTGACCTCGATTATTCGCCTTTTCCGTACGCGCCGGAGCCTCTGGCTCGCAAACTTGTGTTTTTGGGCAGCACGGATTCAAGGGATTCGGTTAAGTCGAATCAGTCACTTACGGCCTACGCAGGACTAGGGTTTTTGGGCAGGCTGCCTGCTCGTCGTCGTGGATGAATCCAAAGCATCGAAACGTGCTATAACGCTAGATACACAAGGGGGCTGCACCCGGCGAAGGTCCAGCGACTGGGTTTTTGCCCAATTCATGCATAAAATCGAAAATCGAGGAGAATCAAAAATGAAGAAATCAGCAATTTGTTTAGCGGCGCTATGTGCGTGCGCATTGCTGCTCGCGGGTGTGGCCATCAACGCCGCTCCCCAGAGCAACTCCAATGTCGCGGGCACATGGACGATCACCATGGCCCCGCCTGCGGGCGGGGGCGGAACGCCTCCTGCATCTCCGACAGTAACGTTCAAGCAGGACGGCTCTAAGCTTTCGGGAACTCAGTCCGGGCGCGGTGGCGACACTGCGATTGATGGGTCGGTTTCCGGCAATAACGTGACTTGGTCTCTCAAGCGGACCGGCGGCGACGGCAACGAAGTGACCATCACCTACAACGCGATCGTGGACGGCGACACCATGAAGGGCACGTCAACCTCGTCCATGGCCAACGCAACTCCGCGCGACTTCACCGCAGCGCGGAAGAAGTAGTCTGAATAAAGGTTTACTTCCTGCGCCGGTGGGATTTGCATTCCCGCTGGAGCGAGGGATGGTTCAAGGCGCGCGCTCGAAATGGGGGCGCGCCTTTTTTCTTGCCGGGCTGAATTCCGGTGTTACACGAGTTTTGAGCGCGCATCCTGACTGATTGCATTGGACGGATCGACAGGGAATAGCGTTTGGGCCTACAGACCATGATGCTGTGGGGCGGGTGGACCACCGGTGACGCCCCAAGAAGGCGGATGTAGCAGGCAATAACAAGCCGTTGCGGATTACCGGACAAACTCCCATAGTCGAATACGTCTGTACGCGCACATAGAAGCGGCTTCGTGAAGGGGGATTAGATCCTCGCTGTATTGCAGCGCGAGCAACTTTCGCGTCATGGAAAAAGCAAACAAAACTCGAATATGTGCCGATATGAACAGATATCCAGCTTCGTATTTTTTATGCTGCTGCTTACGGAGGAGCTACGATGAGTCAAGCAACTTCCTCTATCAAGGAGAGAATAATATATGGCAGAGCCAAGAGCAGCAAGATACACAGATATCGTACCCGCAAAGAAGACGGTGATAGGCAGCAAAGTCGTCAACGCGCAAGATGAGGAGCTCGGAAAAATCGAAGACCTGGTGCTCGACGCTGGAGCCGGCCGGATCGCTTACGCGGTCCTGTCCTTTGGAGGCTTTCTTGGGATGGGTGAGAAGTATTTCGCGATTCCTTGGAACGCGTTCCACTTCAATTTGAAGGAAAATCGCGCCGTCTTGAACGTTGACAAGAAGCTGTTGAAGAATGCTCCGGGGTTCGACAAGGACAATTGGCCGAACTTTGCTGATTCGAGTTGGGGACACAGCATTTACAAACACTATGGCTACACCCCTTACTGGGATGAAGTGTCAACCGACCGCCGCTAATTACAGGACCGGGGCGCCCGGACTTAAGCGGATGGCCGATTTGTACCGGCAGGCTGCAATTATTTGCGAGAGTTGGATAAACGTCTGGGATTTATCCAAGTCATCGAGCAATGCTTGACGGACTCTCGAGGCAAGAACAACCAGTTGCCGCTGGCTGATCTGCTGCGGCAGTCGGTCCTCAGCGGCCTGCCGGGATATGAAGACGTCAATGAAGAGGTTCTCACAAGATCCGACGTTCCCGCATGATCAGTTCGGAGAGAATCTGGGCGCGTGTAGTGTCAGAAAAATCGCGAAGTGCGAGGTTTTCGGAGCACTCAGATTGCGGCGCGCGGTCAACCCGAAGGGCGGTTAGCCGGGCACCGGAATTCAAGTCTTTTCAAAGGAGGCAACAAGATGAAGCCAAGTACTAAGGATGAGATTGAGGGCAAGGGTCGCGAACTGAAGGGTAAGATTAAGGAGAAGGCAGGACAACTGACGAACAATCCCGACTTGGAAGCCGAAGGCCAGGTCGAAAAGATAGGTGGGAAGGTCCAAAAGAAAATCGGCCAAGTGGAGAAAGTCCTCGAAAAATAGCGGG